>Ga0335070_10001182_pt1 | contig 29871 bp, 23 predicted proteins | sample Lox_Sample_13_FD_206722 | JGI IMG/M metagenome (GOLD analysis project Ga0335070, IMG submission 206722) | Soil microbial communities from Loxahatchee National Wildlife Refuge, Florida, United States - Lox_Sample_1.3 | ecosystem: Environmental > Terrestrial > Soil > Wetlands | place: USA...
CGCGAGAGCGTACTCGAAATGGGCTCGTACAAGCCGGTGGCAGGCGTGATGTATCCGTTCTCGATGTCGCAGGGGTCGAAGGAAAATCCCGCGGAGCAAACCGTCACCATCGAAAAGATTGAGCCCAACGTCACGTTCGACAAGGCCGATTTTGCCGTGCCTGCGTCGTTGAAGGCCAAGGGCGAAGGCGAGAAGAAGTAGCAGTTGTTGTCGAGCGCAAGCGCGCACATATCAGAATCAATAATCGAGGATTCGGAATCATGGATGCTGCTACGAAGCGATTGAAGATTTCCTGGTGTTTTGCCGTGGTGCTGTCATGCTCTGTTTTTGCTGCTGCGCAGACGATCCGCTTTGACTCAGCCAGCGTTTCTGGCCTTCCTGCGCGGAACATCGGCTCCGCCACCATGAGCGGGCGCATTGCAGCGGTGGACGCAATTGACCAGGACGGACGCATCACTGTGTTCGTCGGGTCGGCGAGTGGCGGCGTGTGGAAGTCGGTAAACGGTGGCACGACGTACAAATCGGTGTTCGACCGCGAGAGCGTGCAGTCGATCGGTGCGGTAGCAATCGATCCGTCGAATCCGAAGACAGTCTGGGTCGGCACTGGCGAGGCATGGATGCGCAATAGCGTCTCGGTCGGCGATGGCGTCTACAAATCGACGGACGACGGCGAGAACTGGACCAATGTCGGACTCAAAGACAGCGAGCACATCGCGAAGATTTTGATCGATCCGAGCGACGGCAACAATGTGCTCGTTTGCGCGACAGGACATCTATGGAACGACAGTGACGCTGGCGGCGTATACAAGACGACCGACGGCGGCAAGAATTGGAAGAAGGTGCTGGCGGGCGCGAATGGTTCCTCGGGTTGCTCGTTGATGGCGATGAGCAAGCAGGAACCGAAGACGATCTATGCGACGATGTGGGACTTCCGCAGACAGGGCTGGACGTTCCGCTCAGGCGGCCCGGGCAGCGGCATGTTTAAGTCGACCGACGGCGGCGATCACTGGTCCGAGATCCACGATTCCAACGCCAAGGGGCTGCCTGCCAAGCCCTGGGGACGGGTGGCTATCGCGGTAGCCCCGGCAAAGCCGCAAGTGATCTACGCCAACATCGAAGCGGAAAAAGGCCGCGGCTTATACCGGTCAGACGATGCAGGAGCGACATGGACAAAGCTCGACGCCAGCAACTTCATGGTGTGGCGTCCGTTCTACTTCGGCAACCTGATCGTGGATCCGAAGGACGAGAACAAGCTATTCAAGCCAGATTTGATCCTCCTGTACAGCACCGACGGCGGTAAGAGTTTTAACGTCGTGTCCGGCGGCGTACACGGGGACTTCCACGATGTGTGGATCGATCCGAAGAATACGAACATAGTGATTGCCGGCGATGACGGCGGATTATGGCGCAGCGAGGATGGTGGCAGCCGGTGGAAGCACCAACTGAATCTTCCGGTCTCGCAGTTCTACCACGTAAGCACCGACAATTCCGATCCCTATCACGTTTACGGCGGCTTGCAGGACAACAGCTCCTGGGTCGGGGATTCGTCGTATCCGGGAGGCGTCTCGAACTCGCGCTGGGAGAATATGTACGACGGCGACGGATTCTGGATGTTCGAGGATACCTCTGATCCAAATTACATTTACGCCGAGGCACAGGGTGGCGAAATTGGGCGCGTGAATCGCTATACGCACGAGGGACGCGGAATTAAGCCCTTGCCGAACTATGGCGAAAAGAAGCTGCGCTTTAACTGGAATACACCTATCCACATGAGCCCGAACGAAAAGGGCACGATCTACATTGGCGCACAATTCCTATTCCGTTCTCGCGATCACGGGCAGACGTGGGATCGCATTTCACCCGACCTGACGACCAACGATCCCGAAAAGCAGAAGCAGGAAGAATCGGGCGGCGTCACCATCGATAACTCATCGGCGGAAATGCACACCACGATCTATTCCATTTCGGAATCGCCAAAGAATGGACAGGTGATTTGGGTCGGCACGGACGACGGGAACGTTCAGGTCACACGCGACGGAGCAAAAACGTGGACGAACGTGGTTGGGAACATCAGCGGACTGGGCAAGAATTCCTGGGTATCGACGGTGGAGGCGAGCCGCTTCGATGAAGGTACGGCTTACGCGACATTCGATCGGCATACCTTCGGCGACATGAAACCGTACGCGTACAAGACCACGGACTATGGCAAGACCTGGAAGGCGCTGCCGCTCGACGGGGTGCGCGGATATGCGCATGTCATCAAAGAAGACTCGGTCAAACCGAACATTCTCTTCCTGGGAACGGAGTTTGGATTGTGGATCTCGGTTGACGGTGGCGAGCGCTGGGCTCAGTACAAGGGCAGCAACTTCCCGGCTGCCGCCGTTCGCGACATAGCCGTGCAGGCGCGCGAAAGCGATCTCGTCCTCGCCACGCACGGGCGCGGCATCTGGATCATTGATGATATTTCGCCGTTGCGCGCTCTGACTCCGGAACTCATGTCGAAGGTGGCGGCGCTGCTTCCCAGCAAGGCGATCCAGTACTTCGACTCAAACGGTGGGTGGCCTGAAGGAAACGAGACGTTCAACGGTCCTAGCCGGCCGGAAGAAGCGCAGATCACGTACTACCAGAAAGGCCGCCACATCTTTGGCGACCTGAAGATTGAGATCCTGGATTCGAACGGAAAGGTGGTCGATAACATCGCCGGCAGCAAACATCGCGGACTGAACCGCGCGAGTTGGTCGATGCACGTGAAAGCGCCCGCAGTTCCACCGGCCGCGACCGCTTTGTTCGAGGCGGCGCAGGGTCCACGCGTGTTGCCCGGAACCTACACCGTCAAAATGACGAAGGGTGACAACGTCTACACCGAGCAACTGAACGTGACCCTCGATCCGCGCGCAAAGTTCACGGTGGAGGATCGCAAGGCGCAGTTCGATCTGACCATGAAGATTTATCACACAATCGAGCACATGACGTGGGGCGTTGAGGCCATTGAGGGCGTGCGGAACGCCGCCAACGCGCGTGCTGCCAAACTAACGGAGAAGGATCCGTTGCGAAAGCAGTTACAGGATCTGGCTGCGAAGTGTGACGAACTGCGGTCGAAGATCGTGGCCACCAAAGAAGGCGGCATGGTGACGGGAGAAGAACGCATCCGCGAACTGCTCGGGCAGCTATATGGGACAGTGAACGGCTACGAAGGACGTCCCGCGGAATACCAGGCAGCACGCTCGGAATCACTCGCGCACGAACTGCAGGATGTGCTCGATGACTTCAAGAAGCTGACGGACAAAGAACTGTCTGGCATCAACGCTGGCCTGAAAAAGAAGAATGCTGAAGGCATTACGGTGCTCACCGAAGCCGACTGGCAAAAGAAGCGCGAGGCCGAGGGCGGATCCGGCGCCGCTGCGGGCATGAAATTCTTCGCGAACACGACGGAGGAGCAGGACTAGCGGGTAAGCAAGCTTCGGCTTCGCTTTTCGTGCGACGGGCCGCGGTAACGGTCCTGATCTGTCTAAATGGGGCGTCTGGTTTCCCGAACCGGACGCTCAATTTGTTTCCGGCCCGGCAATTTCCTCGATTTACGGCCAAAAATGAAATCCTCCCGCCATCCCGATTGATTCCAAGCGCCAGTGCGAGTAGATTGGGTTGTCCCTTTCAAGCTAGGCAACACAATGCAGAAATCCTTCAGGAGATGCCAATGCTAAAACGATTTATCATCGTTTTTTTTCTCATTACCGGACTGACAGCAGTTTCTTTCGCGGCCGACGACAACGCATGCAAAGGTGACCCCGGCAAATGGCAGCAACTGTTCAATGGTAAAGACCTGACGGGCTGGAAGCACGTTGGTCCCGGCGGCGACTCAGTGGAAGATGGATTGATTCGGACGCATGGCGGCATGGGACTGCTCTACTGGACAGGGGGAAAGATCGGGAACTGCCAGATTCACGTGGTCTACAAAATGCGCGACGAAAATGACAATTCGGGAGTGTTCATCCGCATTCCCGTTGAACCGCGCGAGGAGTGGATGCCGGTGCACTACGGTTTCGAAGTACAGATCGACAATCATCCCGAGACCTCGAACGAGGATGAATACCACCAGACGGGCATGCTCTATTCGCTGACCAAGCCGTTGGTGAAAAACGCATGGAAGCCAGGCCCGGAGTGGAACACGATGGACATCACGCTGGACGGATCGCGAACGATTGTCACGCTCAATGGCCAGAAAGTCACCGACTATAAAGATGGCGATCCTGTGCCTGACAAGAAATTTGATTTCGAACCGCAGCGCGGACCGCGTCCGGACTTCGGCTGGTTCGGGCTGCAGAACCATAGCGACAACGACATCGTGTTTTTCAAGGAAGTGGCGATTAAACCTTTAAAGAAGTAGGCAGTGCGCAAGAGTGAAACGCAGTGCATCCCAAACGGAGGAATATATGAAGCGCACTTTTTCACGACGGGCATTTTTGCAGGGCAGCACAGTCGCCGCTGCCGGCGGCATGTTTTTGGGAAAGACCGTCTTTCTGGAAGCGGCGCCTTTTCCACGAATGGTGGCGCCGAGCGACCGCGTCCGTTTCGGCATGATCGGAGTGGGCATGCAGGGCTCCGGCTTGCTGGGACAGGCGATTACGATTCCCGGCATTGAATGCGTGGCGGCCGCTGACTTGTACGACGGCCGACACACACTGGCAAAAGAGATCACGGGCAACTCCAGCCTACCGACCACGCGTCACTATCAGGAACTGCTCGACCGCAAAGATATTGACTGTATCGTGGCTGCGGTTCCGGACCATTGGCATAAACGCGTCGTGGTCGATGCATGCAACGCGGGAAAGGATATCTATTGCGAAAAGCCGATGTCGCACACCGTGGCCGACGGACTTGCCATGGTCGAGGCAGCGCAGAAGAACAACCGCATTGTGCAGATTGGGTCACAGCGCGTCAGTTCGGTGCTGTGCGCGAAGGCGGCTGAACTCTACAAAGGAGGCGCGATTGGCGACGTGGAAATGGTCGAGCTCACCTTGGGGCGAAATGATCCGACGGGAGCCTGGGAATATCCTCCTCCGCCGGATCTCTCGCCGGAAACTCTCGATTGGGATACGTGGCTGAACGATGCGCCCAAGATCCCATTCAACAAGCTGCATTTTGCGCGCTGGCGCTGCTGGAAGGCTTACGGGACGGGCGTAGCGGGCGACCTGATGGTGCATTTGCTCAGCGGCATGATGGCAACGCTGGGTTGGAATGAAATACCGCAGTCTGCTCAGGCGATGGGAGGAATCTTCCGCTTCAAAGACGGCCGCGACATGCCCGACTTCCACACTGTTCTATTCGACTACCACGGCATTCCGGTGTATGTACGCCTCGACTTGGGCTGCGAAACACCCGAACTGGCCCGCTTCATGGGACAGAAGGGAATCCTGGACACGGGAGAATTCGATCTGAAGTACTCGCAGCAATCGGGAGTCGATCAGGATCCGAGCTACTACAGCTTCAGCTTCCCGGCAAAACTGCGGGAAGAATATGTGAAGCAATGGCACGCAGAGCACGATCCACAACTCGGAAAAGAGCCGACGCATGAAGACGTCGTATACAAGGGCCACGACTGGGATGATATGCGCCCGCACTTGAACGTGTTCTTCCAGGCAGTGAAGTCGCGCAAACCGGTGACGGAAGATGCGGTCTTCGGCAACAACGCCGCGATCGCCTGCCACATGGCGAATGAGTCGTACTTCCGCAAGAAGCCGGTCACGTGGGACGCTGCGTCGAAAACGATTAAGTCCTAACAGGGAGACGGGATGCGCATGATGTTCGTTTCAGCCGGGAAGAATCGGACGAAGACTCTGGTTCTTCTCGGCTTTCTTTCTGCGGTAGCGGCGTTCGGACAGGATCTGCCGAGCGCGAAACCGGAATCGGTCGGCCTTTCGCAGGAGCGCCTGGAGAGGATCTCGGCCAAAGTGCAGCACAACATCGACGACAAGCGCATTGCCGGCGCGGTCACAATGGTGGTGCGGCACGGAAAAGTCGCATGGCTGAAATCGCAAGGCATGATGGATCGTGAAGCGGCGAAACCGATGCAGCCGGATGCCTTGTTTCGAATCTGCTCGATGACCAAGCCGATTACCAGCGTTGCCGCGATGATGCTGTACGAAGAAGGCAAGTTTCTGCTGGACGATCCGGTTTCGAAATATCTGCCCGAATTCAAGAACATGAAGGTGCTGGTCAAACCGGCAAGCGGCGAGCCTTATTCGATTCCCGCGAAGAATGAGATTACGATTCGCGATCTCATGCGGCACACCTCGGGCATTACGTATCAGTGGAATGGCGACCTGGGTGCTGCTTACGAGAAGGCTGGTGTGGCGAGCGGCTTGTTGCAGTATGACGGAACCATCGCCGACAGCTCAAAGGCTTTAGCGGGCGTGCCGCTGTTATTCAATCCGGGAGAGCGATTCGAGTACAGCCTCGGAGTCGACGTAGTCGGAAGGCTGGTCGAAGTCCTCTCGGGACAACCTCTCGATCAGTTTTTTCGCACGCGAATTTTCGATCCGTTGGGAATGAAAGATACATACTTTTATCCTCCCGACAACAAGCTCGATCGGCTGACAACGGCCTACACTTATTATGATGGCAAGGGGCTAAGCCGCTTTCCCGATACGCCGATTCGCGAGGGGTCGTTTGTGTATTCGGCTGATTATCCGTCGAAGGGACCCAAGAAGTTGTTTTCCGGTGGCGCGGGACTGGTTTCTACCGCGATGGATTATGCGCGCTTCTGCCAGATGATGCTCGACGGCGGCAAGGCGGGAAACACCCGCTTGTTAAGCCGGAAAACGGTCGAGTTGATGACTCATGATCAATTGGGGAAGATTGGGCCGGATCAGGGCTTCGGAATCGGCTTCGGCATCGAAGGTGTGAAGGGCCCATTGGATGAACTGGGATCTGTCGACGAGTACAGTTGGGGCGGCTTCTTCTATACGACGTTCACGGTTGACCCGAAGGAGCAGATGATCGTCATCTTCATGGCGCAACTGCATCCCACCGGCGGATTGACTCTGGACCATGAAGTAAATGTTTTGGCCTATCAGGCGATCAACGACTGAGTGGGGAGTCGTGATTAAAGTTTTAGTGGGGATCGATTCATGAATCGACGGGAAGCACTGCAACTGTTGGCAGCAGCCGCGGCGGCTTCATTGGCCCCGCACCAACTCTTTGCCCTGCGCGAAGCTCGCAAAGTGGCCGAGAGTGGGACGACGGCGCGCACTCTGAATGCTCATCAGTTCGCCACTGTCCGGCAAATCACAGAGATGATCATTCCAAAAACAGACACGCCGGGGGCGGCTGACGTTGGCGCCACCGAATTCATCGATCTGATTCTGACCGAATGGTACGGGGAGGAGGAACGCGGCAATTTCCTTCGCGGATTGGACGACGTGGATGTGCGAGCAAAAGGGCTATTCGGTAAGGATTTCGTCGGTTGCTCTGCACTTCAACAGGAAGACATCCTCGCAGCGCTGGGAAAGCAAATGTTGTCGGAGACCAATGTGACGAGAGAAACAGCCCGCTCGCTGCGCGCTGCGCGATCTGAGCCGCGCGGGAATTTCTATGCCATGCTGCGGAACCTTACACTCACCGCCTATTACACCTCCGAGGCAGGCGCGACTGCGGAACTTCACTTCGAAATCGTCCCCGGCAGTTTTCAGGGCTGCGTCCCCACCGAGCCGCCGCATGCGAACAAGGAGGCTTCGAGTCAGCAGTGAACGACAAGATGACTTACGACGCGATCGTGGTGGGCTCCGGTATTACGGGCGGTTGGGCCGCGAAAGAGCTAACTGAGAAGGGATTGAGGACGCTCGTGCTCGAAGCGGGGCGTTCGATTACTCCAGAAGAAGACTACGTGGAGCATGTTCCCGCGTGGGAGATGAAGTTCCGGGGCATGAGGGATCGACAGCGGCAACGAGAAGATCAGCCGATCCAGAGTACTTGTTACGCCTGTGACGAATGGTCTTCGAAGTTCTTTGTCAGCGACAAGGAAAACCCATACACGACGGACCCCGACAAGCCGTTTCGCTGGATTCGCGGACGGCAAGTCGGCGGGCGCTCCATCACCTGGGGGCGTCAGACTTACCGTTGGAGCGATCTGGATTTTGAGGCGAATCTCCGCGACGGAATCGCGGTTGACTGGCCGATTCGTTACGCCGATATTGCCCCCTGGTATGACTACGTCGAACAATTTGCGGGCATCAGCGGTGAGACGTTAGGTCTCGCACAGTTACCGGACGGCAAGTTCCTGCCGCCGATGGAATTCAATTGTGCGGAAAAGGTTGTGCGCGAGGCGATGGCGAAGGAATTCGGTCGCGAGCGCGTCCTGACCATTGGCCGGGTGGCGGTTTTGACGGAAGACAAGGGTGATCGCGCGGCCTGCCACTATTGCGGACCGTGCGAGCGAGGATGCATCACGCGATCGTACTTCAGCAGCGTGAATGCAACTCTTCCCGCAGCCGACAAAACCGGACGCATGACATTGCGGCCTTTCAGCGTCGTACACAGCTTGATTTTCGACCCGCATACGCGAAGGGTGACGGGTGTGCGTGTCATCGATGCCAAGACTCGTGCCACGATGGAGTTCAAAGCCAAAGTTATTTTCTTAAACGCTTCGACGCTGGAGTCGGTGCGCATCCTGCTGAATTCGTCCACTACCGAATTCCCAAACGGATTAGCCAACTCCAGCGGCGAGTTGGGCCACAACCTGATGGATCACATCAAGGCAGGCGGTGCCACGGGCACAATTCCCGGAAACGAAGACAAGAACGTCTACGGCCGGCGCCCGAATGGCGTCTACGTCCCGCGCTTCCGGAATGTCAACACGAAGCATTCTGATTTCATTCGCGGATATGGCTTTCAAGGCGGAGCGCGCCGGGAAGGATGGGAGCGCGGCATCCTGCAAGCTGGCTTCGGTCCGGAGTTCAAGAAAGCAATGCGACAGGGCGGAGCGTGGAAATTCACGTTCTACGGGTTTGGCGAGTGCCTGCCGAACCATGACAACTTCGCGGAACTGGATAAAGGGAAAGTGGACGCCTGGGGCATCCCGGTACTGAAGATTCATTGCAAATGGCGTGAAAATGAGCTTGCCATTCAGAAAGACATGGCAATCGCAGGCGCAGAAACTTTGGCGGCTGCCGGAGCGCGTGATATCGAACCGTTCACCGATGAGGAACCGCCTGGCTTCTCCATTCACGAGATGGGTACGGCGCGCATGGGCCGCGATCCGAAAACTTCCGTGCTGAACGCGCACAACCAGTCGCACGATATCAAGAATCTATTCATCACCGATGGAGGCGCGATGGTGTCGTCCTCGTGCGTGAATCCTTCCCTTACCTACATGGCACTGACCGCGCGCGCCTGTGATTACGCGGTTGCACAGATGAAAAAGGGAGAGATCTAGGGAATGCGCAGCAACCGCCGGGAATTTGTGAAGACCGCGTCGCTGGCACTACTGGGATCGCGCCTTCTGGCTCAAACCAAGGCCAGCAAGCTGCCCATCGCATTCTCAACCCTCGGCTGTCCGAAGTGGGAGTGGAGCAAAATTCTTAAATTCGCTACGGAGCATGGATTCGCAGCGATCGAGTTGCGCGGTCTTGAGGGAAATATGGATCTGCCGACGCATCCCATATTTGCTCCAGACCGGATCGCGCAGACGAAAGGCGAAATCAGCAATGCGAAGTTGAGGATTGCCTGCGTAAGCAGTTCCGCAAATTTATACTTCGAAGATCCGGATAAACGATCCAAGCAATTGGACGACGCCCGGCGCTTTATTGATCTCGCGTCAAAGCTGGGTTCACCCTATGTGCGCGTTTTTGGGGGAAAGTCGGAATCGGATAAAGCCCTCGCCCCCGATGCAACCACTAAAACGCGCGTGGCTGCTGGACTGAAAGAACTGGGAAGCTATGCGGGGCCGAAGAACGTCACCGTCATTATCGAGTCTCACGATCATTTCACGGCTTCTTCCACCTTAAGGGACGTATTGCAGCAGGCTGCTTCGGACCATGTCGGTTTGCTTTGGGATGCGCACCATACGTTTGCCACCGCGGGAGAAGATCCGGAGTTCACGGTGAAGGAGTTAGGGCGCTGGATTCGGCACACGCATATAAAAGACTCCACCGGAACTGGCGAGAATCGGAAGTATGTTCTGACGGGCCGTGGGAACGTTCCGATTGCGCGGCAAATCAAAGCCCTGCACTCGATCGACTACAAGGGTTTCTATTGTTTCGAGTGGGAAAAAGTCTGGCACCCTGACATTGAGGAACCAGAAATTGCCATTGCGGACTACGCTCGCGTTGTGGGCCAGTGCCTGGGCGATGCCCACGCCTGCGGCCTGTGAGTTTCCTTCTTAACTAGCGGTTGGCGCATGATCCACAATCATCTCTCGCTTCGCATCCCAATATACTTTCTTGCCGGTGAAGTAGGCTTCGGCTGCCATCATGCAGGCCACCGAGTGAGCGAAGCCGTCATGCACAGTTGCGTTCGGCTGCTGCCGGGAGCGCATGCAGTCGAACCAGTTGCCCATGTGTTCGAGAGATAGATCGTCAATCCCCATGGGAGGCATTCCGCCCTGACCGGGAAGCGAGAGATAGCGCGACTTCCGCTTCGCGTCGACGTCCGCGTCATCTTCGTGCGTTCCCTTCTCCTCGACGACCTGATAGCGTGGGCTTCCCTCCCCACCGATGTTGATTAGCGTTGCCTTCTTCCCCATATAGCGAGTGAAACTGGGAGCATCGTTGCCGAAGCTGGTCGAGTAGCTGACTAGAAATCCCGTGGGATATTCGAGCAGTGTCTGAAATGTGTCGGCAGTTTCCCGGCCGTCGTGCCAGGCGAAGACTCCGCCGTGAGCTACGGCAGACTTTGGGAAATGGTCGTCGGTGAACCAGTGGACTAGATCGATCGCATGGCTCATCCACTGGTCCGGGATTCCGCTGGAAAATTCCCGGTACAGACGAAATTCGAAGTAGAGCCGCGGATCAAACGGCCGATTCGACTTGGTGAGCAGCCACTTATTCCAATCGGTGTCCTGCTCGCGGATCTTTTGCACCTCGGGACGCCCCCGCCAACGAGGCCCATGATAGTTCCAGACGATTTCAACTTTACTCAGGTCGCCGAGTTCCCCACCTCGAGCAACTTTTTGCGCAGCCACCTGATAAGGCTCGCTGCGATGCTGCGTTCCCACCTGCACCACAGCTTTCGCCCGATCCACAGCATCGCGCGCAGCCTTCGCCTCCGCGAGCACATTGCCCATTGGCTTTTCGACGTATGCATCCTTGCCGGATTCGACGACCATCTGCAGGATTGGCGAATGCGAATGCTCCGGCGTGGAGATCAGCACGCCGTCAACATCCTTCTGGGCAAGTACTTCTTCCACATGGTGCACCGCCCGCGGAGCTCGGCCATAGTAGCCGGCATTGGTGGCAGCGGCCTTGTCCCGGTTCACTGTCCAGAGATCGCACACAGTTGACATCTCGATGTTATGGCTTGTTTTTAGTTTGGAGGCGATCAGGTCCAGGTCGCTGCCGCGGTTCCCGATGCCGATGTGCGCGAGAGAAATGCGATCATTGGCGCCGATGATGCGCTCGTAAGACAAAGCAGTACGACCGAACAGAGTACTACCGGCGATCATTGTGGCTGAGCTTCCTAAAAACACGCGGCGGTTGATTGGTGTAGATGATTTGGCCACAAAAGTCCCCAGTCTAGTTTGGTTTTATGGGAGCCATGCTACGAGCGAGGCATCCGCAAGTCAACCGACGCGCATCCGATGAATGCAAGTGCGCACACTTTTGTCTCTGCTGATGATGAGGTGGATTCACCCAGAGTTGAATTACCCCTTGCAATAAAAATTATCGGAGGATAGAGTGCCATTACTCCCCTTAACGGCAAGAGTCAAATGCGGATTGACTCACACAAGCCAAAAAGCGTGCAACAACTTTTGTCAATCTGATGCGCATCGTCACTCACCGTTGTGATTGAGAGCACAGACGAAAAGAGCGACAGATTCGACAATGCTCATGGTTCATGTTGCAAAGAAGTGGTACTGACTGCAACTTCTTGCAACGCTGTTCGGCGAAGTTCCAGCAGTGAGATCCCCAGCCTCCTTCGAGGCTCCTCCCCCCGATCTCATTCGTGAAGACGTGAGGCCCGTTTGTATTTCTCCCAAGTGGTGAACCGTCACGGTGAGCCAGAGGGCGAAGCTTCGATCTAGCAAAGATGAGAATCTTTTAATGCAGCAAGTGTTGACAGCAGGATTGATTTACTCTAGTATCTCTATCTAATTACTTGTATTTATTCAAAGAGGCTCTCCCCCGAGTCTTACTTGATCTCCCCCCTCGACCTCGAACCTGAGGCCCGACGAATCTAAATCTTTGCAAAATAAGGGCACCCGAAGAGGTGACCCAGAGGGCGAAGCTATGGCCACTTCGTTTCAATCCTGGGAGAGCGCGCCGCTCCATCCCTTCCCCGACGAGAACCCAGAAAAGTGGTATGCCGTGCAGACTCGCGCGCGCCACGAAAAGCTCGTCGCACACCGTTTCCAGGAGCGCGGCATCTCAGCGTTTCTTCCACTCATCACCGAGGTTCACCGCTGGAGCGATCGCAAAAAGGTCGTGCAATTGCCGCTGTTCAGCTGCTACGTCTTCGCGAAGATTGCGCCCACCAACGTCGATCGCCTGCGAATTTTGCAGACCGAAGGCGTCTTGAGCCTGGTGGGTACACGCGGAGAAGGAACTCCGGTTCCGGAAGAGCAAATTGAATCGGTTCGTATTCTGCTGAAACAATCGCATCCTTGGAGTTCGCATCCCTTCCTGAGAGTTGGACAGCGCGTGCGCATCCGTAGCGGAGCGCTCGACGGCATGGAAGGGATCCTGGTTTCGCAGAATGGTGATCGAACTCTGATCGTTTCGGTCGACGCGCTGCAACGCTCCCTTGCTGTGCGTCTCGAAGGGTACGAAGTCGAGCCTGCTTAAACGCTCCCGCCCGATAGCGTCAGCGCAAAATAAACCAGCCGTGGACAACAATCCTGAAACTGTGCGCCTTGTGGTCGTCAGTCGCGAGATAGCGACCCTCAGACCCGTCTGGTCGCTCGTGGAAGCCAGGGGCTGGCATCTCGACACCGCGGCCACTGGATGGGAGGGAATCGAGCGGGTCCAGTCGGGAATCGCGCCGCACCTGCTAATCCTGGACCTTCCCTGTGGAGACCACGACAGCTTGCATGTCGTTCGGTGGCTCCGAAGGCTACGGCCGCATTTGCCCATACTGATGCTCTGTCACTCGGGAGACGCAAACAACAAGAGTGACGCGATCCGGCTCGGAGCCGATGAAGTTCTGGTTCGGCCATTTTCCGATGAGCAATTGGAAGCAGTCATCCATCGCTGCTTGCGGGCAGAGGATGCCGCTGATCAGATAGACGGTGCGAGCGAGCATATCGAGCCGTTGGGAAATGACAACTACTTTGTGAGCATGAGCCCGCTCATGCGGAGAGTACGAGCGCAGGCGGAGTTGCTGGCTCAAGCGGACGTGCCCGTCCTGATATTGGGGGAACCGGGCTGCGGCAAAGAAACGACGGCGCGATTGATCCACCGCAAGTCGGTCCGCTCCGGCTTCAGATATCTGAAGGTGAACTGCGGTGTGGTGCCGGGCAACCTGCTGGAAAAGGAAATCTTCGGGGCCGGGAGCGTAGGCGGTGGGGAGCCACACTATCTGGTTTCCGGAAAACTCGAGATCGCCGGCAAAGGAATTCTTCTGCTGGATGATATTACGAAGATGCCGAACCATCTCCAGCAGCGATTGCTGGGAGTTCTGCGCGACGGCCAATACACCCGGTCGGGTGGCGCAACCAGGCTACAGAACAGCGCTCGCATTGTTGTATCTACGAGCGCAAATATCGAACGGGCTCTCGCCGAAAAGGAATTGCGGGAAGATCTCTACTACTGCGTAAGCGCCTTCACCGTGAACGTTCCTCCACTGCGGCAAAGGAAAGAAGAGCTTCCCGTCCTGTTGCGTCACTTCATGAAAAAGCTGGCGCAGCATTACGGCCTGCCGCAGCGGGAGTTTTCCGAGAGTGTACTGGCTGCGTGTCAGAGCTATTCCTGGCCCGGAAATCTCACCGAGATGGAGACGTTCGTCAAGCGCTACATCATGGCTGGGGATGCTGCCCTGAATGCGGTGGGCGCTGAGGGTTCCCCAAACTTCAACCGCGAAGGCGGACGGTTCCTCTCCGATCAAGACTATCTGTCGCAGAACCCCACTGAGGAACACGCCGTCACCTTGGGATCGCTAAAGTCACTGATTCGCAACCTGAAGTCAGAAACGGAAAGGAATGCCATCGGCGTGGCGCTCCAAAAGACGGGCTGGAATCGCAAGGCGGCGGCACGCTTATTGAGAGTTAGCTATCGGACGTTGCTCTACAAAATTGAACAGTATCAGATGCATGCGCATGAATCATTCGCCACTGCCTTGCCTGAAATGGCTTCGGCGCTTCGCGGTCCGGGCACCAAGGAAAAAACGAGTTGAAGGCAAAGTTGCCGTATGGCGAAGGATCAAGGAGTTACTGATGAAACGAATTGCAGCGTACTCATTTGCCGTGTTGATGTGCACACTGTTGTCGAGTGTTCTATGGGGTCAGGTCGCGACTAACTTCGTCGCAGACAAAACGGCCGCCACAACTTCTCCAAAGCTGCACGATGACAGCTTTGTAATCGGGAATGACGATGTCCTCGCAATTAACGTTTGGAAGGAGCCTGATATTTCCCGCTCTATTCCTGTACGGTCCGATGGAAGGATTTCACTGCCGTTGGTAGGCGAAGTACAAGCCGCAGGCCAGACGCCTCTGAAACTTGAGACAGAAATCGCGAGCAGGCTCCGAAGCTATATTTCAGAACCAGAAGTCACCGTCATCGTTCAGCAGATCAACAGCCAGAAATTCAACGTGCTCGGGCAGGTGGCGCATCCGGGATCGTATGTCATCACCAACTCGCCGACCGTACTGGACGCGATCGCGCTAGCGGGCGGCTTCCGCGACTTTGCCAAGCAAAAGTCAATTTATGTTCTGCGAGAAGCTGCTGACGGCAAACAAGCACGACTGGCATTCAACTACAAGGAAGTTATCAAGGGTGTGAACCCGGCCCAGAATGTGAAACTGCAGCCGCGCGACACCGTAGTCGTTCCGTGAGAATCCCATGCAAAAACGAATTTGTGTTGCATTGATTCTGTTCGCCGCGGGTTCCGCCTGGGCGCAGATCGCGGACCCGAACGCTAGCACTGCGATTACTGTCGAAGATCGTATGCTCGTTCCGGCTCCAGTGAGCGGTGATAACTATTCGGTCGCGCTCGCATCGGAAGAGCAATCGAATTACTTGCATTACGGAATAACCGTTGGCGCCGCCTATAGCGACAACGTCCTGGGCGGGACCGCCGGGCACGCGGTAAGTGACATGAGCTATTCGGCGTGGCCCACGATTGGACTGGACGAGACCACTTCGCGACTGCACTGGGGCCTCACCTACGCCCCCGGATTCACCGTGTATCAGCGCACCAGCGAGCGCAACGAAGCCGATCAGAATGCACTCCTGAGCTTCCAGTACCGGCTCAGCCCGCATGTGACGTTCAATGCACGGGACACGTTCCAGAAGAGTTCCAGCGTATTTAATCAACCCGATCTTGCGTCGAGCGCCGGGGTCTCGGGTGGGACGCAAGTACCAAACTTTTCGGTGATTGCCCCGATCGCGAATCGCCTCAGCAACATCGGGAACCTTGGCATCACGTACCAGTTTGGCGCTAACGACATGATTGGGGCGGGTGGCGGATTCACCAATCTTCATTACAGCGATACGTCACAAGTCTCCGGCTTGTCGGACGACAGCTCTCAGACGGCAACAGCATTTTATTCGCATCGTATCGCGAAACGTCATTACGTCGGAGCAGCGTATCAGTATCAGAGGCTGCTCTCCTATCCCGAAGGGCTCGAGAACAACACACAGACTAATTCCGCGCTTCTGTTTTACACCGTCTATCCGGCGACCAGATTTTCCCTATCGGTCTTTGGAGGACCGCAATATTCAGAAACGACTGAACCCGAACTTACGACTTCGCTCACTGGCGAAAGCTTCTGCAAGTGGACCCCGGCTGCCGGAGCGAGCCTGTCATGGGAAGGACGCCGGAACAGCGCAGTCTTCAGCTACGCGCACGTAATCAGCGGTGGGAGCGGATTGATTGGCGCTGTCCGTCTCGATCAGGCCTCGTTAAGTTTCCGCAGTCAGATCACCCGTTTCCTGACTGGTTCGATCGCAGGGTTCTACGCCAATAACAACATGCTCAGCCCTTCGCTTCAATTCGATAACGGGCATACATTCTCAGGGACGGTCGCCCTGCAACGCACGCTGACCGAGCACATCACCGGACAGATCGGCTACTCCCGCCTGCATCAGACGTACAACCTGCCGATCTTTGCCACCACACCGGACACGAATCGCGAATTTATATCGATTACTTACGACTTTGCCAGACCGCTGGGGAGATAGTTCATGGCTGACACCTTCGACGAACAACACGCAGAGCCGATTGACATCCAGCGCTACGTCGGGATGGCGCGCCGCCGCCACCTGCATTTTTTGATTCCATTGCTGCTGGGATGGCTGATCGTGTGGGGCGTAAGTTGGGTGCTTCCTCCCCGATATCGCTCGGGTACCTTGATTCTGGTCGAGCAACCGACCATGCCGAAAGATTATGTGACGCCGAACGTGACAGACGACCTGCAGGAGCGGTTACAAAGCATCACGCAGCAGATTCTCAGCCGGACGCGCCTGCTCCACATTATCGAAGAGAAGCATCTGTACGGGAACATGCGCGCGCAAATGACGGCTGAAGACAAAGTCGAGCGCATGCGCAAAGATATCGACATTGAACTCGTGCGCGATCCTCAAGGCCGGGTCAACGCATTCAACGTCTATTACATCGCGTCCAATCCGCGCGTGGCACAGCAAGTGACCAGTGAGCTGACGGATCTGTTCATCAACGAGAATCTCGAGGTCCGGCAACATCAGTCCGAGGACACCACAAAGTTTCTTGAAGGACAGTTGGAAACGGCCCGACAGGCCCTGGCAGTGCAAGAAGCGAAGATTCGCGAGTTCAAGAGTCTGCATGTCGGAGAATTGCCGGCACAACTGGAAAGCAATCTGCAAATCTTGAGCGGGCAGCAATCTCAGCTTCGAACCGAAGAAGATGCGCTCAATTCCGCCAAGCAACAGCGCGTGTACCTGCAGACTCTGGTTGATCAGTATCGCACCCTGCGTGTCTCGGTCCCCGCTGGGGAGGGAGCGCCAGTCGGCATCCCAGCTCTCGATCAGGAACTGGAGCGACTCAAGAGTCAACTAGCCGATCTCAGTTCCCACTACACGGAAAAACATCCCGACGTTCGCAAGCTGAAAGAGCAGATCGCAAAGACAGAACGGATGCGAGATCAGCTTCTGTCAGAAATCAAGACAGGTGGCAGCCCAAACACCCAGGCAGACAGCGCAGCCCAACAACCGGCCTTGGCGCAGTTGCAGAGCCAGTTGCAATCGAATCAGGCCGAGATCGCGAACCGCGAGCGCTCCATCGACCAGCTCAAGGCGCGAGTGAGCGATTATCAGGGCCGCCTCAACCAGGAACCGGTGCGGGAACAACAACTCGCCGATCTGACCTTGGGCTACGATCAATCGAAAGCCAACTACGACGACCTGCTGAAAAAGAAAAATGAATCCGCCATGGCGACCAGCATGGAGCTTCTCCAACAAGGAGAACGCTTCCGCATCGTCGATCCCCCGAGCCTGCCGGTGAAGCCGGATTTCCCCAACCGTTTGAAGTTCTGTGTGATTGGACTCGGAGTCGGACTGGCGCTCGGCTTTTTCGTGGCGGGAGTCGCAGAAATGGCAGACGATCGGCTCTACACCGAGAATGAAATCAAGAAGCTGCTACCGGTCCCCGTGATCTGCGAAATCCCCGTGATTTCTGATGTTGGCGAAGAACGTGGCGACGAGCGTGATAACTGGCGGCAATGGACGGCGGCGGCCCTCGTATTCACGGCCATTCTCGCAGGATCTTTGTTCAGCTATTTGCGTGGTTAACCAATCAGCATGTACAAGCGCTTTTACAATCTAACGCGGAATCCTTTCGAAATCACTCCCGATCCCTCGTTCCTGTTCGCCACTAAGAGGCACAACGAGGCCCTGGCGGCCCTGTATTACGGGGTAAAGCGGCGCAAAGGATTCGTCGTGATGACCGGCGAAGTAGGGACCGGCAAGACGCTGCTGGTACGCTGTCTGCTTCAGGTCTTGCATCGCGCCAACATCGCCTACGCGTATGTATTCAATCCGCGTCTGACGCCGATGGAGTTTCTGCAGTATGTCGCGGGAGATTTCCGGCTGCCCACTGCGGGCAAATCGAAAAGCGATCTTCTGCTTGATCTGAGCAGCTTCGTCATCTCGAGGCACCAGAGAAATCTCACAACTGTACTCATCGTTGACGAAGCGCACCACCTTTCTACAGACGTTCTGGAAGAAGTACGGCTGCTCACCAATCTGGAAACCGCTCAGGAAAAGCTGCTGCAGATCCTTCTCATTGGCCAACAGGAACTGGAAGAGACCTTGGATGGCGTCAACCTGCGACAACTTAAGCAGCGCATTGCTCTGCGGTCGCACCTCAGCGCTCTCGATTTAGAGGAAACTCGGGGGTACATTTACCGCCGCCTGCAATTGGCCGGAAACGCCAATCCTGCGCAAGTGTTTCCCATGGAATCAGTATTCGAAGTGCATCGGCAATCGAGAGGATTTCCGCGACTCATTAACACGCTTTGCGAGAATGCGCTGATCCATGGATACGCCAACCAACTGCGTTCGGTCGGCCCCCAGATCATCGCGGAAATCGCCGCCGATTTTCGATTGAACGTGATCCATCCCGAAAAGACCGCTACACGCGGAAACTCAGCCGAGGTGGAGCAAGCGGCAAAGACGCTGCTGGATCTGTATGCGCATTTGCGCAATGAGCAAGAGAACGACACTAATCTGCGAATGATCGTGGGCAGCGGAGCGAGACGACAATGAGCCGTGTATTTGATGCGTTACAGAGATCAGGATTCGAGCAGACCGGCGTGGAATATCCCGACATGGTGTCGGTGGCCACCAAAGTATTCGAAACACCGGTTCCGGAAGAAGTTACTCCCATCCCTTCGCCAGACTTTCCCTCACTCGAAATCCTGGCGCAACAGCCCAGCCGGATGGTCTTCCTTACCGATCCAGATGGGCTGGCTGCGGAGAAGTTTCGCTTCCTCGGTGTGCGGATGAGGCAGTTGCAGCAGAACCGATCCATTAAGCGAGTGCTTATTACCAGCACAATCGCCGAAGAAGGTAAGAGCCTGGTGTCGGCCAATCTCGCCGGAGTCCTGGCGCGAAGAAAGAAACAGAGAGTTCTGCTCATCGAAGGGGACCTCAGGCGGCCCGTTCTCGCACGTCAACTAGGATTGGGCAAGCTCCGCGGACTCTCCGAGTGGCTATCGAGTGAATCCCAAACGCTTGACCACATTTACCAGTTGGAGGAAGCCGGATTCTTTTTCATGTCCGCTGGGGATCCGCCTGCCAACCCACTCGAACTCATGCAATCCGGCCGCCTCTCTCGGCTGATGGATCAGGTCACGACCTTGTTCGATTGGATCATCGTCGACTCCCCTCCCCTGTTGCCGCTCGCCGACACCACGGTGTGGGCTCGCCTCACCGAAGGAGCCCTTCTCGTAGTACGGGAAGGAACGACTGAGAAGGAGCCTCTGCAACGCGGGCTGGAAATTCTGAAGAAGGCAGATCTGCTCGGAGTCGTGCTCAACGGCTCTTCGAACGGCAATCATCACAACTATTACCAGAGATATGCGACTGGGCGAAGCAAAGCAAAGTCCTAGTCTCTACACCTTACTTTTCAACCCGGGCCCTCCCCCGAAATGCCGCAGTTGCAATCGCTTGATTGATTCCACCACCGTCGACCAAAAGCTAGGAGAAGAAGTCGTGAATATGCGGCGCTCGTTTGACAATGCACCATTTGGCCTTTTTGCCACGGACCCGGAGCCTGTGACTTCTCGGACAATTCTTGACGAAGAGGCTTTCCATCGCATGATTTCGTCGGAACGGAAACGCACGGAGCGATCCAAAAAACCGTTTCTGGTGATGCTGCTGGATATGGGAGAAGAAGTGTCGGCAGACGGTACCAGCAACGGATTGGGCAAGCTTCTGGATGTCCTCTTGCTCGCCACGCGGGAGACCGATGCCGTTGGCTGGTTTAAGGACAACCTCGTCATCGGAGTAATGTTCACGGAGATTGATCTCGAGGAGAGGAAGAGCATCCTGAACACGATGCTCACCCGCGTGAGCAATAGTCTGCAGGATAACCTCAGCTTCGAGCAGTTCAACCGAATCAGCATCTCGTTCCACTGGTTCCCCGAAGAATGGGGACACGGCGTACCCAAGCGGCCCAGCAATCCGGTCTTCTATCCCGATCGCGCCGCACGGGGAAATGGGAAGACCATTTCAAACCGCATCAAGCGCGCAATGGATATCGTTGGCAGCGTGATCGCCCTCATCGTCTTCGCGCCCTTTTATCTTCTGATCGCGGCGGCAATCAAGCTAGATTCGAAGGGCCCGGTGATTTTTCGACAGGAACGACTTGGCCAATTCGGAAACAGCTTTACCTGCCTGAAATTTCGCTCGATGTATGCCAACAACGACCTCTCCATCCACAGAGAGTTCATGAAGCGCGTCATTCAAGGCGAATATAAGGGGAACGACGGCGAAGAAGGTCAGACCGTTTACAAGATGGTCGACGACCCCCGCATTACGAGAGTCGGCCGTTTCTTGCGGCGCACCAGCCTCGATGAGCTGCCACAATTCATCAACGTGCTGAAAGGCGAGATGTCGTTGGTCGGCCCGCGGCCGCCTCTGGCTTATGAGTGCCAGAATTACGAATTATGGCATCGCCGCCGCGTGCTCGAAGTGAAGCCCGGGATCACCGGCTTGTGGCAGGTAAATGGACGCAGCCGGGTTCGCTTTGACGACATGGTGCGGCTCGATCTGCGGTATGTGCGCACCTGCTCGCTGTGGCTCGACATTCAGATTCTTCTTCAAACCCCGAAAGCCGTTTTTCACGTCAGCGACGCGTTTTAGTCCGTCGATTTGCCAGCCCCTCCCCCGCAGTTCTAGTTCCAGGATTTGACTCGTGACTCCGCGACCACAATTGTCGATCATCATCATCAACTACCGCTCCGCGGATTTCACGCGGAAGTGTGTGCAGACGATTCGCGAACATGCCGGCACTGTGGCGCTGGAAACGATCGTGATTGATAACGACTCTCATGATGGATGCGGAGCCATACTGCAAAGTGAGTTTCCGGAGGTTCACTTCATCCAGAGCGAGAAGAATCTCGGTTTTGCCGGCGCAAACAATCTGGGAGCAGCTCGATCTGCCGGGAGCTTTCTATTGTTTTTGAATCCTGATACCGAGGTTCAAGGACAGGCAATTCAGAATTTGCTTTCTGCCTTAGAGTCAGACCCCGATGTAGCCATGGTGGGCGCCAGGCTCTTGAATTCAGATCGATCTGTGCAGACGACAAGCATCACAGCCTTCCCCTCCATCTTGAATCAGACGTTTGGTGCGGAATCGTTGCATCGTCGCTTCCCAAAGTTAAAGCTCTGGGGCATGAGGCCTCTGTTCGAACCTCATCAACAACCGGTCGCGGTCGATGCGATCTCCGGGGCTTGCATGATGATCAGGCGCGAAGCATTCATCGCCGTGGGCGGATTCACCGCTGATTACTTCATGTATGCCGAAGACTTGGATCTCTGCCTGAAGGTACGGCAGTCCGGGCACGAAGTTTGTTATGTTCCGAACGCCGTCGTCGTGCATCACGGCGGCAAGAGCAGTTCCTCACGTTCCGAAAGCAACTATGCAGCCATCATGATTCGAGAATCCATGGTGTGCTTCATGACTCGGCACAGGGGCGAGGCCTATGCCACGGCGTTCCGCGTGGTTACTGCCATCAACGCTTTGAGCCGACTCATGGTGCTATCGCTGCTTTTCGCTGCATCACTGGCCACCCACCGGCAACAGAAGGTCGGAAACCAGCTCGCCAAGTGGGCGGCAATTTTTAAGTGGAGCATTGGCCTGCAGAGCTGGGTGGGTCGGGAGACGGCTTCTCCACAATCCACGACTGCGATGTCACGCGTCACGCAAGCACAGTGAGCCTCACTCCTTCATTGTTATGAATTCCTTCGCAACGGACGGCACAAATTTCATTACTGCCACCGGGCTGACGTTTAGCTTGGCCATGGCGTTGTGCCTTCTGCTGGTCCCACGACGCTTTGCCGCCGTGCCCATCTTCATCCTGGTCTGCTTCATGACGATGGGCGAAAGAATTCTGGTATTCGGCCTTAATTTCACGATGTTGCGGATTCTGCTGCTGTTCGGGTGGGTGCGCGTGCTGGCCCGGCACGAATATCACGTCCCGAACTTCGGCCCGCTGGATGCAGTCGTGGTGGGTTGGACAATCGTGCGAACCGTGAACTACACCCTGCTGTGGGGCACAACAGCAGCATTCATAAATCGTTTGGGATATGCCTACGACATCATCGGCGCATATTTCCTGTTTCGATTTCTGGTTCGTGATCCCAAGGATGTCACGCGCGCCATACGATACCTAGCCCTCTTCGTGATGCCGCTTGCGCTATTCATGCTATTAGAGAAACTGACGGCACGAAATGTATTCTCCGTGTTCGGTGGCGTGCCCTTTATTCCCGAGATGCGAGAAGGAGTGGTGCGCTGCCAGGGGCCGTTCTCCCATCCGATCCTGGCAGGGACGTTTGGCGCGACCAGCCTCCCATTGCTGATCGCACTGTGGTGGCAGCCACGGGCAAGTCGACTCCTTGTCGTGTTCGCGACGCTCGCCGTTTTAGTCATCACCGCGACAGCGGGATCTTCAGGCCCGGCCCTCGCTGCTTTCGCTGGCATCCTGGCGCTTTGCCTCTGGGCGATGCGAGCCCACATGAGAATACTCCGTTGGGGCTGCCTGATCGCGGTTGTTGTTCTGCAGGTCGTGATGAATTCTCCGGTCTGGTTCGTGCTGGCACGCTTCAGCGTCTTCTCCGGGTCTACCGGTTGGTTCCGCGGATTCTTGATCGACCAGGCGGTTCGTCACATAAATGAGTGGTGGCTCATCGGTACTCAATCGGCCGCAGCGTGGCATCCCTTCTTAATCGACGTGACCAACCAATACATCGCGGAAGGATTTTGCGGCGGGATCATCGCCATGGCGCTCTTCATCGCGATGCTGGCAGTCGCGTTTCGCAGCGTGGGCCGATCTGTTCGACGCTCGCATCTGGAGATGCCATCCAAGCGATTGGCTTGGGCACTCGGGGCGGCGCTATTCGCTCACGCGGTCACTTTCATCTCAGTCACTTATTTTGACCAGAACTTTGTGATGCTCTATTTCCTGCTCGCGTCGGTTTCTGCCGTCGCAGCAGCGCAACCGGTCGCCGCGTCAACGCAAGTAACTTCCGAGGCAGACTCCCGCTTCGCACTCTCATTCTCGGAACCGGCGATCCAGTAGTTACACACTGAAATCGAACTCCTGAGGCACCATGCCCCGCACACGCTATGTCGTTGTATCTCCCATGAAGAATGAGGAGAAGTATGTCAGCTTGACCCTTGAATCGGTGGTTTCGCAGACCATACAGCCGGTTGAGTGGGTGATTGTGAATGACGGATCTACCGACCGTTCGCCCGAGATCGTCAACTCCTTTGCCGCGAAGAATAGCTGGATCCGCGTGCTGGATGTCGCAGGCCTGGGCGAGCGTCTGCCGGAGCACTACGGCGGACACGTCGTCGACCTGTTTAACGAGGGCCTTCGATTCCTGCGCACGCAAGATTTCGACTTCGTGGTGAAGTTGGATTGCGACGTGTCATTTGAGCCTGACTTTTTCCGAACCTTGCTCGACGCGTTCGACAAGCGCGAACAGCTCGGCATCAGCAGCGGTATCAGTTTCGCGGTCATCAACGGGGTGCTGCAGGAAGAAAAGTCAGCACCCTCGCATACGCTGGGCGCCACGAAGGTGTACCGCCGCCAGTGTTTCGCCGACATCGACGGCTTGGTTCCGAGCATGGGATGGGACGGCATCGACGAGATCAAAGCGCGGATGAAAGGTTGGGAAGCGTATCCGTTGCGGGAACTCATTGTCCATCATCATCGCCCCGAAGGCGCTGCCCTGGGACTGATGGCCTCCGGTGTGGAGCGCGGCAAGGGTTCGTACTTCATGGGCTACCACCCGCTGTTCATGATCTTTCGCGTGCTACGGCGCATGTTGAAGCCAGGATTCTTCACCGATGGTATCGGAATGCTGGTGGGCTACTTCTCTTCTCTTTTCCGGAACGAAGCCCGCATCGCCGATCCGGAGTTCATCCGATACCTGCAGAAGAATCAGTTGCGGAAACTGCTGTTATTGCAGAGCGAGGTCTAATTCATGTGTGGAATTGTCGGTAAATATTTTTTCGCGAACGATCGGAAGGTCGATCTGGGAGTCATCGAGGGCATGACCGACGTCATGTCGCATCGCGGACCCGACGATCGCGGCATCTTGCGCGAACAGAACGTCGCGCTTGGCCATCGGCGATTGAGCATTCTGGATCTCTCTCCGAGCGGCCACCAGCCCATGTCGAATGAAGACGGCGCCGTTTGGGTCATCTTCAACGGAGAAATCTACGACTACAAACGATTGCGCGATGATCTGCAAACTCGCGGTCACGTATTTCGGTCGACCAGCGATACCGAGGTCATCGTTCACGCCTACGAGGAATTCGGAATCGACTGCGTCAAGCACTTCGATGGAATGTTCGCCTTCGCCATCTGGGACCGGCGGCAGCAACGCGTAGTTCTTGCCCGCGATCACTTCGGAATCAAACCTCTGTATTACTACGAAACCTCGGAATTCATCAGCTTCGCTTCTGAAATCAAAGCAATCCTTGCCGATCCTGCCGTAACCAAGGCGGTTGATCCGCAGGCGCTAAGCAATTTCCTCACTCTGCATTATGTGCCGGCTCCGCGCACCATGTTCGAGGGTGTCCGAAAACTTCTCCCCGGACAGCTCATGGTCATTGAGCAGGGCAGGACACGTATCCAGCAGTATTGGGAATTGTCGCGCACGCCGTTGGATCTACCCGAAGAGGAAGCGGCGGAATGCATTTACCACCAGCTGAAGCATTCGGTTTCGCAACGCCTGCAGAGCGATGTTCCCGTCGGCACTCTCTTGAGCGGCGGCTTGGACTCATCTGCAGTGTTGGGACTGATGACGGAAATCGCGCAGAAGCCGATCCCAGCGTTCAGCGTTGGCTACAGCGATGACGGTGGCGACGGATTCTCCGAGTTCCGCTATTCGCGCCTCGTTGCTAAGCATTTCAGCAGCGACTATCACGAAGCAGTAGTTACGCCGCAGATGTTCATGGACTTCCTGCCCAAGGCCGTGTGGTACCAGGACGAACCGATCGGCGAGCCGGCATCGATCCCTCTTTACTACGTGTGCAAGCTCGCCAAGGACCGAGGGATCACGGTACTTCTGAGCGGTGAAGGATCGGACGAGTTGTTCGCCGGTTATAACCGCCATATCGGGGAGATGTTTTCTGGCTACTACGGCCGCTTGCCTGAGCCCCTGACGCAATCGGCGGCATGGCTGTTTTCACGCATGCCACGCGTTCCGGTATTGCGAAAGGGCCATCGCGCGATGACGCTCCGCGACTTTTGGCAGCGCTATCAATCGTGGCATACAGTTTTCCCCGCCGACCTCAAGCAGCGTGTGCTCACGCCTCAGATTCCGCTCAGCGACTCCTTCGCCGATACATTTGCGCCTTACTTGTCGAACCATAGCAGCCTCGACAGCCTGAGCAAGCTGCTATGGCTCGACATCAAAGTGTGGCTACCCGATGACCTGCTCATGAAGAAGGACAGGATGGGGATGGCCACCTCGATCGAAGCCCGAGTTCCCTTCCTGGATCACCGCTTCGCTGAAATGGTTTTTAACCTCTCCTCCAGTTTGAAAGTGCGGCGATTGACCGGCAAGTACGTGTTCAAGAAAAGCATGGAACGAGTGCTTCCGAAAGAGATCATTTACCGCAAGAAGCAGGGCTTCCCCACTCCCATCTCGCGCTGGCTGGCGCACGACCTAAGAGAGCCGATTACGGACATTCTCACCGCATCCAATGGCTCGGATCACGGCTACTTCGATCGTAAAGTCGTGCGACGACTCGTGCAGGAGCACGTCAGCGGGCGCGAGAACCACGAACGACTGCTGTTTCCACTTCTGAATTTTGATGTCTGGTACAACGCCTTTTTCCGGCAAAGACCGGCGTACCGATCTGAGACTGCCGCCATCCCTAGCGTGGCGTAGAAGCAATCATCTTTGGAGAGACCTTCGATGAAAGTCTGCATGGTGACGCATTCGCTGTACGAGTCCGACGGCCGGGTCACCCGGTACGCCGAGGCTCTCGCGGCGCGTGGCGATGAAGTCGATGTGATCGCATTACGAAAACCGGGCAAGCCAAAAGAAGAAATCATGGCTGGGGTTCGAGTCTTCCGCATCCATCCGCGGAGCTTCACGGAACAGAAGAGATCTTCGTTTTTGAAGCAAGTTTCCGCTTTCTTCGTGAAGGCGATGTGGCTGGTGTCTCGACGTCAGCTTCACCGGCGATACGACCTGCTGCACATGCACTCGATTCCCGACCACATCGTCTTCACGGGCCTGTTGCCTAAGCTGATGGGAGCCAAGGTGATTCTCGACATTCACGACATTCTTCCCGAACTGTATGCAAGTAAGTTCGGCGTGACCGAGACCTCGCTGGGCTTCCGCACTATGCTCTTTCTGGAGCGCGCCTCGACTGCATTCTCTGACCACGTCATCATCGCCAATCACCTGTGGAGAGAGCGACTGCTCGCTCGTTCCGTGAAGAGCGATCGCTATACCGTTCTGCTGAACTACCCAGACACGACCGTGTTTCGTCCGATCCAGCGCGAACGGAATCCTGAAAAGTTCATCATGATGTACCCGGGAACGTTGAACCTGCACCAGGGCCTGGATGTTGCCATCCGCGCTTTCGCCATCGTGAAGAAGGTCGCGGCGCACGCAGAATTTCACATCTACGGTGAGGGCCGGACACAAGGCGCGCTTATGGAATTGGCGCATAGTCTCGGGCTCGACGATTCCGTCCAGTTCCACAACTTTCGGCCGCAGAAGGAAATTGCTACGGTCATGGCCAATGCCGATCTTGCCGTGGTTCCGAAGCGTAAAGACGGCTTTGGCAATGAAGCGTTCAGCACAAAAGTCTTCGAGTTCATGTCGCTCGGAGTTCCGGTCGTTGTCTCGAACACCAAGATCGACAAGTACTACTTCAACGATTCCGTGGTGCGATTCTTTCAGGATGGGGACGAGCAGGATCTCGCCCGCGGCATTCTGGAGTTGATCAACAATGAGCCGCGCCGTTTGCAGCTTGCCCACAATGCTTCCGAGTTTGTGAAGGCATATGACTGGGAGGTCAACAAGAGCACCTATCTTGACCTCGTCGATTCTCTATTTCAAAAGAAACAACAGCCGCACAGGGCGGCTGTTGCCAAAACAAATCTCGGAGATGCTGCTTGAGAGTGAGACTACTGCACGACGGCGGTGAGCCCAGTCGGCGGGTTGACCAACACAGCCTGGCTCGCACCAGCATCGTTGGCGTTTCCGTCAGGACGGGAATGGCCGTCGATGTCGGTCGTGGGGTACGGAATGGAAAGCGGAACGAAATCCAGCGCAACCGAACCAGCCGCCAGATTGAGGTTGAATGCCGCAGCGTTCACGAATGTCGGGGTGCCACTCGAATCATTCGGCCCACACTTCCACCCTGGCGTGATGTTGTAGTTGTAAACCGCCGTGCCCGATTGGGCTATACATACTCCATTTCCGCCGTCCAAGATGGCCCCACTCCCGAATACATTCGCGGTGTAGGTCATCGTTCCAGTGTTCTGGCTCTGTTCGACGAACGCCTGCATGGAGGAGTTAAAGTCGAACGATCCTCCGGCAGTCTGCGAAATGTTGATAGCGAAATAGCCTTGGCCGCAGCATGGATCCACATATGTCGCATCGAACCAGTTGTTCTCGACGGTGATGTTGGTGACTGGACCGGCGTTGTTGTACGTAGTAAACGACAAATCAAAAACCGAACAATTGTGGAACTTGGAACGGCGGATCGTCATATTCGTCCCGCCCGCCACCTGCAGACACTCTGTGTGGACGCTCGAATTCGAACGGGTCCAGTCATGGAAATAAACCCCGTCAAATACCCAGTTCAGCAGTTGGCCGTTGTACCCGTTGGCAGGAGCGATCTGCGGATGGTAGTCGACTCCCGGCCCCATGGCTCCGCCGCGCATGGTGAAATTGTTGCCGCCCAACCCAAAGACGCCGCCCGCGACATTTACGTTTGTAAGAGTGTCGTTCGTCGTAACCGGACTGGTCGTGAGTTGGACGAAGAAATCCGTCGTCGTCGTGATGTTACAAGTCGCGGAAGAATTGCAAGCGGTCACGCCGGTCCAAGGCGTACCGACGATCTCCAAATAGGTCGCGCCATTGAAATTGATCTGTCCGAGCGTCACTTGCCCGCCATTTGGGGCCATCGTGATCGTACTGCTCGGATTGTGGGGATTGGCGGTAAAGTTCTGGTTCCCATAGATACCAGGCGATACCAGAATCGTGTCGCCACCGGAAGCCTTTAGATAGGCTGCTGCCGGTGTGGCGCACGCTGTAGCAGCGGTTGCGCAAGAGTTGCTATCGCTTCCCGAAGTACTCACATACCAGGTACTGGCATGCATGCGCGTGCCAACGGCAACAACAATTGCCAATACCAAGTACTGAATCCTTCGCTGGAAAATACCAGAGCCGACAGAAGACGATTTCTTGACTAGGCTGTTCGGGGGAGTTCGCATTTTCACCGCTCAATGGCTGTCGTAGCAGCTAAAGTAGGGCTATTATCGCTGGCCCACAATGAAGCGACAAGACTCCGGAAGTACAGCCCCAGAAGCACGGAGATGAAGTCAGATAGTCCATGTCCTTCCAGCAGGTGCGGCGTGTTGAAAATTTAAACAACTTTCTTTCAGCCTAATCCATTGAAAAACCTCGGTCTGATAGCTCTTTTCGCCTACGAATCATGGTTGCGGCTGCGCAACAAATGCTTCTCGCTACTGGTCTCAGGAGCATTTGCCCGTTTCGGGAAGCGAACAGTCTTAATGCTCCCGGTGCGGCTTTCCGGAGAAAAGCGCATCGCGCTAGGCAGCAACATTTTCGTGGGCAGCGATTCATGGCTTCAGACCCTGGCGGATGGCGACAACCATTCGGTCGCAATCACCGTCGGAGATGGCACAAGTATCGCTGGCTCTTGCGTGATCTCCGCGGTGCGCAGCGTTCGCCTTGAAGAAAACGTTTTGCTCGCTCGCAACGTTTACATCTCCGATCACATTCACCGCTACACCCAAACCAATCAGCCTGTCATGGACCAGGGAGTGGAGAAGATCAAACCCGTGCTGATCAAGAAAGGTTCGTGGCTGGGACAGAACGTTGTAGTTTGCCCCGGCGTGACGATCGGAACTGGTGCGGTCATCGGCGCTAACTCCGTGGTCACACAAGACGTGCCGGACTTTTCAGTGGCCGCCGGAGCGCCTGCCCGCGTGGTCAAAACGATTCCACCCGTCGAAATCTAGGTCGAAGCCAAGCGGGCGCCTTAATCCATGAACAACGAGTCTCTTATCAGCGCGATCATTCC
>Ga0335070_10001183_pt1 | contig 29867 bp, 26 predicted proteins | sample Lox_Sample_13_FD_206722 | JGI IMG/M metagenome (GOLD analysis project Ga0335070, IMG submission 206722) | Soil microbial communities from Loxahatchee National Wildlife Refuge, Florida, United States - Lox_Sample_1.3 | ecosystem: Environmental > Terrestrial > Soil > Wetlands | place: USA...
GCCCTCAAGTTTTATTGGGAGAGAACTTTGCTCGGCTTTGTTATTGGCGACAGCAACATGGTCACGGGGTTCCGCCTTGTCGGCTTAAAAGGCGTCGAGGTAACCTCGGTTGACGAAGCTAAAGAGAACCTACAAAAGACGTTAATGCGCAGCGACATCGCCCTCATAATAATGAGCCAGCAGTTTTCGGGTCAGATGCAGGATGACATAGCAAGAGTGCGAGCCTCCCGCGTCACTCCAATAATTTTGGAGTTGCCCGGCGCGGTGGGTCCGTCCATTGAGATAAAATTGTCTGAGTTGGTAAGCAAGACGCTAGGCATCGCGGTGTAGTATCCCATGAGCAAAAACAACATCAAAGACGGTCTTTCAGCAATCGCAAAAGAGGTATTACAAGACGTTGATAAAGAAGCAGCGACCCTGATTCAAGAAGCCGTAGTCCAAGCCAAAGAAACTTTGAGGTTGGCGAAGGAGACTGCGGATCAGACCTACGGATCAATTATGGACGAGGCAGCTGTTCAGACGCAGGCTGAGAGACACCAAATATACTCGGTGACCAACGTTGAGGTGCGTAATCGGCTTTTGCAAACCAAAGAGGCTTTGGTGGAAGAAGCGTTCAAGAAAGCCTCTGTCAAGCTTCAAGAACTGATTGGAACAGAAGGGTACCACGAGAATCTGTTACATTTGATAGAAGAAGCTGTACAGAAGATGAACGCCGAAAGCCTCGTCCTACGCTTGAACGTTGCCGACAAGGCTTGGCTGACGAAGGAAAAGCTTGGTCAACTTTCGAAGAAGCTTCAAGTCAACCTGGAAGTGGCGAATGAGGATGAAAAATGCCTTGGTGGCTGCAAAGTTCAAACGCGTATGGGCGACATAACTTACGATAACACGCTTGATGCACGTCTGGGACAGTGTAAGTCTGAGTTGAGGTCGAAAGTTGCAAGCATCATCTTCGAGGAGGTATAGGAAACGCCGGCTAGAGGGACCGTGGTTCGAATTGCTGGTTCAGTTGTTGAGGCCAGCGGCATGACCGACGCTATCATGCATGAACTCGTCGAGGTAGGTCAAAAACAGCTTATCGGAGAAATCATCCGGCTAGACGGCGACCGAGCAACTATTCAGGTCTATCAAAATACAGGAGGACTCAAACCCGAAGAAGAAGTCCTGGGAACCGGCAACCCCTTGTCTGTCGAGCTTGGCCCAGGCTTAGTTGGCAAAGTTTTTGACGGCATAGAGCGACCTTTAGAAACGGTGAAGGAATTAACTGGACCATTTATCGTTCAAACGGGAGCTGTTCCGCCTCTTTCAAGGGACAAGAAGTGGTCTTTCAATCCTGAAGCTATCTTGGGCATGAAGGTCTCAGGCGGAGATTTACTTGGAACCGTAAAGGAAACAGATCTAATTGAACACAGGATCCTTGTTCCTCCAAACGTTCAGGGAAAACTCGTAAGCATTGCTAAGCAGGGCGACTACATAATCACTGAATCAGTTGCCACTATCGAAGCAGATGGCGAGAAACTGGACCTAACGATGCTACAAAAATGGCCCGTCAGAAAACCACGCCCTTTCGCACGGAGGCTTCCTGCGCTTACACCTCTTATCACGGGTCAGCGAGTGATAGATACACTCTTCCCCCTCGCCAAGGGAGGAAGTGCTGCTATTCCAGGTGGCTTTGGCACGGGGAAAACAATAACTCAGCAGCAACTCGCGAAATGGGCAAACGCCAACATCATTGTATACGTTGGTTGCGGAGAACGGGGCAACGAGATGGTGGACGTATTGACCAGTTTTCCAAAGCTGGTTGATCCTTCGACGGGTTGTCCTCTGATGCAGCGGACCATTTTGATAGCCAACACAAGCAACATGCCGGTTTCTGCTCGGGAAGCCAGCATATACACGGGCATTACCATCGCAGAGTATTACCGAGACATGGGTTACGACGTGGCTTTGATGGCGGACTCGACGAGTCGATGGGCCGAGGCGTTACGAGAAGTCTCTGGTCGTTTGGAAGAGATGCCCGCAGAAGAAGGTTTTCCAAGTTACTTGCCCTCTAGGTTAGCGGAGTTCTACGAGCGAACTGGCGTTGTGGAAACGCTTGGGTCTTCAAAGGGTGTAGGCTCCATCTGTGCCATTGGGGCTGTCTCTCCGCCAGGAGGCGACTTCTCCGAACCTGTCACACAGCATACGAAGCGTTTTACGCGGGTGTTTTGGGCGCTGGATTCCGAGCTTGCAGATGCAAGACACTACCCGTCGATTAATTGGATTCAGAGCTATAGCGGGTACATCAGTGACCTGGTTTTCTGGTGGCAGAAGGAGATCGATAAGGATTGGAACAGCCACCGAGAAGAAGCAATGCGTATTCTGCAAACCGAGGATGAACTGAAAAACATCGTTAAACTTGTGGGACCCGAAGCATTGCCGGATAAGCAACGTCTGGTTTTAGAGACCGCTAGAATAATCCGCGTGGCTTTTCTACAGCAGAATGCTCTCGACGAGGTCGACACTTATTGCGTCCCACAGAAACAGTTTAAGATGCTTAGAATAATCGTGGATTTCCACAACTTGGCTGAACGCGTGGTGAACAAAGGAGCCCCACTTTTCAAGATCATTCAACTGCCTATTTTGAGTGAAATTATGCGTATGAAAACCAATGTTCCTAATGACAAACTCTACCTGCTTGACGACCTAAACATGAGAATGCAGACCACTTTCGAGAGGTTAGAGGCGAGCGTGAGGTAAACAATGGCGAATGCTGGCTTGGAGTACAAAGGAGTCTCGCACATCTACGGCCCAATAATCGTCGTGGAAAACGCACGAAACATCGGCTACGACGAACTTGTCGAAGTTAAAACTCAAACAGGCGAAGTACGAATAGGCAAAGTCATAGAAGTCACTCAAAATGCCGCCACAGTACAGGTCTTCGAAGGAACCACAGGATTGTCACCTTCAGAGACGCGCTCTCGCTTTTTGGGGCACCCGCTCGAAGTACCTGTTTCTTCTGAAATGTTAGGTCGGGTGATGAACAGCTTTGGTGAACCGATTGATGGGCACCCAAGGTTTTTTGGCGAAGAAAAACGTGACGTAAACGGTTACCCGCTTAATCCGACGGCGCGTGAGTACCCCAGGGACTTCATACAAACGGGAATTTCTGCTATAGATTGTTTAGCCAGCCTTGTTCGGGGGCAGAAGCTCCCTGTTTTCAGCGGGCCAGGTTTGTCTCATAATCAGTTGGCTGCGCAGATTGTGAGGCAAGCTCAAATTCGGGGGGCGGGTGAAGAATTCTTCGTGATTTTTATCGCAATGGGGCTCGAACACGATGACGCAGCTTTCTTCCGCAGCAGTTTTGAGGAAACAGGCGCCATAAGAAACGTTGCCATGTTCCTCAATCTTGCTGATGACCCTCCTGTCGAGAGGATTATTACGCCCAGGGCAGGGCTGACGTTGGCGGAGTATCTTGCCTTCGAAAAAGACGCTCACGTTCTTGTATTGCTAACAGACATGACAAATTACTGTGAGGCTTTGCGTGAAGTGAGCGCCGCGATGGAAGAGGTCCCCAGCAGGAAGGGCTACCCTGGCTACATGTACAGTGATTTGGCAAGCATCTATGAACGGGCAGGAAGAATCGAAGGTAAAAAGGGGTCGATTACGCAGATGCCCATCCTTACAATGCCAAACGACGACATAACTCACCCCATTCCCGACCTTACGGGCTACATCACTGAAGGGCAGATAGTGCTTTCCAGAGGCTTGGAGAAACAAGGAATTTATCCGCCAATAGCGGTGACAACAAGCCTATCGAGATTGATGAAAGATGGGATCGGCAAAGACCGTACACGGGAAGACCACGCAGACGTGGCAAGCCAAATTTACGCGGCTTATGCTCAGTATAATTCTGCAAAGGCTTTAGCGACCATAATTGGCGAAGAAGGACTGGCGAGCCGTGACCAAGAATTCTTAAGGTTTGGGACAGTCTTCGAGAAACGGATGCTTAAACAAGGCAAGAATGAGAATCGGTCTATTGAACAAACACTGGATATTGCGTGGGAGACGTTGGCAACATTGCCTGACGAGGAGCTGACGCGCATCCACCCGGAGTTCATAGAGAAATATTATCCGAAGCCGACTATTTTGAAGGAATCTTGACATGTCATTGGAAAACGTTAGTCCAACGAGGATAAATCTAATCCAGACTAAGAAGACGCTTAGCTTAGCAGAGTCCGGGCGCGACATACTGGAGCGTAAGCGCGACATACTTCTCCGAGAACTCAGACATAGCGTCTACGGTGCAGAAAAAACCAGGGAAGAACTAACCAAGGCGCTTACCGCCGCCTACAAGAGTTTGATGGAAGCAAATCTTGCAAAAGGCTCCAAAACAGTTGAGTCTGTGGCCCTTGGTTCGAGTTTTGAAGCTGATTTTCTGATGGACTTTCGCAGCATAATGGGAGTTACTGTGCCTGTCGTGGAATTCCAGAGTGAGTCAGATGCAAAGCCGGATTATGGGTTTGCAAACACGAGCGCGGAATTAGACCAAGCTTTCAAGCAGTTTTACGCAATTCTGGAGCTCGTTGCAGAATTGGCGGGGGCTGAAGGTATCTCTTTCCAGTTGGCTAACGATGTTAAGAAAACGCAGAGGCGCGTAAACGCCCTAAACCACGTTCTTATCCCAATGTATCGCGAAATTGTGAAAAACATCGAGTTGGTTTTGGAGGAAAAGGAGCGGGAGGAGTTTGTTCGAACAAAACGAATTAAGGGTTTGGTCAGGAGGAAGATAGGTTGAGCGAACTTTCTTTTGAAAATACAAGAAAAATTCTGATACCCACTGATGGTTCAGATTACAGCATACGTGCTGCGGAGTTTGGAGTCAGTATAGCAAAACTGATTAAGGCTGATGTCACCGTTGTTTACGTCATTGACACCCTTGTTTTGGACCAAATTGCTAAGCTTGCTGAGAGATCTGAAGTCGAACGCGAACTGAAGGGCGACGGCGAAAGGTACCTAAATTATGTTCATGGCATTGCGGAAAAGGCAGGGGTAAAAGTTAGCTCATTGCTTGCAAAAGGCAGACCGTTTGAGCAGATTGTGCATATTGCAAAAGGGTTGCAGGTGGATTTGATTGTTATGGGGACCTTTGGGCGAAGAAGTGCTGACCGCATATTAATTGGCAGCGTTGCTGAAAGAGTCATTGAGTATTCTTCGTGTCCTGTGCTAGTTGTTAAGTAGTGAAGCGTCATGTCCGGGAAAAAGAAGATTGAGGAAGATTACAAGATATTCGAAAAAGACATCGAACAAATGGCTGAAGAGGAACTGCGAAAAATCCGAGAGAAGGCAAGCCAGACCAAGATTGAAGCGGAGAAGGTTGGCGAGTCTATAGAAGATACTCTCGGAAGAGACCGTGGCGGTGCCCTGAAGAAAAAAAGTTAATAACCCATCTAGCGGATGTCTAGTTGGAGATGGAAGTTTTGAAAGCAAAAACACGCATGCTCATCTTGTTCCTACTTTTCCCCATAGCCGTTCTGCCAGTCGCAGCAGCAGCCGCTGTTTACACTGTTTCGTCAGGTTTCACCCAGCCACAACCGCAAGCCACCACAAATGCGCCTGGAGTTTATGACCGAATAGGCATAGCTATAAGCGCAGGCATTGCAGTGGGCCTAGCAACTTTAGGTGCTGGTTTGGCAATTTCTTCTGCCGGCACCGCAGCAATCAGCGCACTAGCGGAAAAGCCAGATACGTTCTTTAGGAGTTTCTTGGTTGTTGCTTTGGCGGAAGCTTTAGCAATTTATGGTTTGATCATGGGAATTCTCCTTTGGATCAAACTTTAGCATAAAAAGTGAACAGAATCCGTGTCTTCTGAGAAAATTATTTTTGTCTTACGTTGTCGCCGTTTGAACAAGCTTTTGGAAACGGTTTTCTTTAATGTAAACGATATGGGGCAAAATATATAACCAAATAGTCCACAAAAATACAGTAGGAGATTTTGGAGATATAAGAATGAGAGAATTAAATAGAGTAAATGGAAAAACAAAGGCAGCAATTACAGCCGTATTGATTCTTTTGCTATCTGTTTCGACGTTAGCTATCGCCGTGCAGACAGTTGAAGCGCAATCTTCGCCCGCAGCCATCTACATTTTTGTAACCGCCACCGCCGCAGGGCTGAACCAGAACATACAAGTTGTAGTGTTCATGAGTTCCGTAACGCCTGATGCAATCGAAACAACTGGCTCAAGATGGCAAGGCGTAACAGTCACAATTACGAAACCCGACGGAACGACTGACCAAAGAAACTTCGCCAACCTCGATGCAGTTGCATCACAGTTCTTCTTCTACCCAGCCACGCAACTAGGAACATACAAGTTCCAAGCGCATTTCCCAGGACAAACAATTCAACCGTTTTCCAACCCGCTAGGTCTATCGTCATCAGTACCAATAGTGTATGGCCCAGCCGATAGCAATGTTGTTTCTGTGACAGTTACCCAAACTCCAGAACTTGCACCAAAAGACGTGCCACTTCCAACTGGCTACTGGACTCGCCCAATAATCGGAGCTGACGCTAACTGGTGGATGATATCCAGCAACTGGCTCCTACCAGGCTGGGACTTCGCGAACCGACAATTCGACCAAGGCAGCGCCTACGACCGCTTCACTCAAGCTCCAAACAGTGCCCACATATTATGGACTCAACCAATTACTTTCGGCGGTCTCATAGGCGGCGAGTACGGAGCAAACTCGTTCTACAACGGCATGTCATATGAACAGTACTTCAAGCCCCCCGTGATTATTGCAGGAAGAGTCTATTACAACAGCATCGTCGGGCAAGAACCCACAGCTGTAACTAACACAGGCGTAAACGGATACACAACCGTTGACCAGGAAAGCCGATCTAGCATCATATGCCTTGACCTAAAGACAGGAGAGCAAATCTTCAGTATTCCTAATGCATCTTGTTCCTTCGGCCAAATCTACAACTATATCTCGCCCAACCAAGGCGGAGGCTTACCATATCTTTGGGATACCAACGGACCAGGCGAAACATGGAAGATGTATGACCCATGGACCGGTCAATACATACTCAGCCTCGCAAACGTACCTGCTGGGACCATGGTTCTTGACAACCACTGGGATATTGGACCAGGAGGCAACAAAGGACCAGGCGACATCCTCATCTACACCATAGACATCAGCAAGGGAACACTGAGCATGTGGAACTCAAGCGCAGTCGTGAACCCACGCACAACATCAGCACTTAACCCAGGGTTACCACCATCAATTCTTGCATTGGCAGGCCAGAACCCATTCCTGTACAGACCAGAAAACTACATGGGGATTACCTTCAACTCTACTGGAATAACTGTTTTGCCAACAGGATTTGTCGGTGACACCAACGGCATAATGTGGACCGTGCCAATCAAAGACTTTGCTACTCTTAACGCGTCGGGAACCCCAGCAATCCAACAGATTGGCTACGACAACACCATTTGGATCATGGCAGGAAGCGGACCATCATTAGCAGTGTTCTCATTACCACCTTACGAGACGTGGGCTAGCTACAGCATGATTGACGGATCACAAATGTCTGCACCTGTTTACATAAACATGCTCCAGAAACTTCCATTGAACGGCACAGCGTATGACGGCGTAAGCATGTCTCGCGTAGTTGATTCTAACGGCAACTTCGCCATATTTAACAAAGAATCGCTTTCAATGTACTCCTGGAACGTTAAGACAGGCGCATTCAACTGGGGGCCAGTTCAAGTTTCGACAAACGGTTGGGCATTGTTCAACTGGGAAACTACGTTCGTTGCTGACAATATCGTGTACAACTGGGGCTTTGACGGTCAAGTCCATGCGGTCGACACTGCTACAGGAAATATTTTGTGGAACTTTGATGCTGGGCCAGCTGGAAGCCTAAACCCATACGGAGTTAACTCTCTATACCAAGGCATACTGATTGCTGACGGCAAACTTTACACTCAGACTGGGGACCACGGCAACGGTGCACAGCCCCTCTATCAGGGCGAAATGCTGTACTGCATGGACCAGAAAACTGGACAGAGCCTCTGGAACATGTCAGGATGGTTCCTGCAGCCTGCAATTGCTGACGGCATAATGCTCACACAAAACGAGTACGACAACCTAATCTACGCCTTCGGAAAAGGACCCACGGCCATGACCATAGATGCACCACTGACACAAATTGCCAAAGGAACAAGTTTTGTCATAAAGGGAACACTCACTGATCAGTCTCCGGGAAAAGCCAAAGGAACAGCAGCAGTTTCTGACCAGTTCATGAGCGACTGGATGGCCTACATATACGAGCAAGTACCATTGCCATCAACCTTCCCAAGTGACTGCGGAGTTGGAATTACATTAACAGCCACAGACCTCAACCACAATACAGTTACGATAGGCACTGCTACGGCTGACGCTGACGGCAACTTCGCCTACACGTGGACACCACAAACAGCTGGATCTTACATAATCGTAGCCTCATTCTCTGGCAGCAACTCATACTACGGATCACACGCAGAGACATCCATCGTCGTTGGTTCAGTTTCAGGAGCAGTCACCCCAACCCCACCACCTACCGCACCAGCACCCGGCGGAGTACCAGTATCTACATGGTACATTATCGTTGCAGCATTAGTCATAATTATAGTAGTGATTGTTGCTGCAATCGCATTGAGACGCCGCAAGTAAACAAAAACCAATTTCCTTTTTTCTTTTTTTGTAAATTCTCTTTTGTTTCTGTCATTTTTTTCTTATAAGGATGACCTCCATTTCATGCACTAGGGAGCGGCTATCCATTGACGGCGAGTCATCACACATCGGTTTTCACGATTGGGCACTCAACGCGCTCGTTTGATGAATTTGCTTCGTTGCTGAAAGCCTATGGCGTGGAAATGGTTGTGGACATTCGTACTGTCCCTCGATCACGGCACAACCCACAATTCAACAAAGAAACTCTCTCAGAGAGTCTCAAGGCGACGGACATAAGATACATTCACATGCCCGAGCTAGGAGGCTTACGAAGACCAAAATCAGACTCCATTAACATGGGCTGGCAAAACAAGTCCTTTCGGGGCTACGCAGATTACATGCAAACCAAAGAATTCTCGGAAAACTTGCTGAAACTTGTCGCATTGATTCAGCGGAACTGTCTCGCAGTCATGTGCGCGGAGGCTGTACCTTGGAGGTGCCACAGGAACCTGTTGGCAGATGCGCTTTCAGCGAGGGGCATCAGGGTTTCTCATATACTGACAGAAACAGGTTGCACTAGCCACGAGTTAACGCCCTTCGCGCATGTAGAGGGCACGTCAGTCACTTACCCACTTTATGCAAAAGAAAAACCACAAAAAACCCTTGCTGACTTCGGAATTGCGCTGTAGATTCGTGAATAGCTTTCCTTTCGGATTATGAAGATTTTGTGGATGCTTGGCGCGTGTTCCTTCGCCACCTTATCACTAGGATGACCACGACGGCACCGACGATTGCGGCTGCTGCTATGACTAGGTAGTGGAGTATGCCCGCCACTTGGTTCCAGTTTTGACCGAGGAACACTCCCAGGTAGATCAAAACGCCGTTCCAAATAATGCAACCCGCTGTCGTACAGGCTAAAAACTTCGGTATTGACATGCGTGAGGCTCCGGCTGGAAAAGAAACTATTGTTCGGAAGCCAGGAATTAGTCGGCTGAAGAAAACAGCCAAAGAACCATACTTAGTGAACCATCGTAACGCGAGTTCCAGCTGTGTCTTCGTGAAAAACGTTTTTCCGAAGACTTTGTGTTCAACAATCAAGTGTGCGCCTTTGAATCCGATATAGTAGTCGATGACTGAGCCTGCGATTCCTGCGGCGGTGGCGACACATAGGCTGACCCAGAAGTTGATAAGTCCGATGGAAACCAAATAGCCAGCGAACGGCAAAATCACTTCACTGGGGATTGGCAGTGAACTGGATTCGAGAATCATTAGAAAGAATAATCCCGGATACCCCCATGACGAAACGGCTGCAGTAACATTTTGCGTCATGAGAAGAATGCTGCTCCAGAGCCACCGTAAAGGTCCTCCCGTGGGGGGTCTGCCTTCAACAAACGTATCCTCCAAGATTTCCAAGACTACAACGATGATAATAGCTATGGCTATAGCTGCGAAAACAATTTGTGGTGCTTTTTTACGCATACGTTCAAATCTGTGCTGGGACGACATCATTCCAATCTGCAGGGTTTGAGAATGTAAATTTGCTGGCGCATACACTTATTCGTTGCGCCCTTGATCGTAGTGTGTGCTTATATGTCTCTGCTGCTCCATAGAATTTTGGAAACCAACATTAAGGTTGTGTTTGAATGGAAATTACGGTAGGAATTCATCGAGCCGATGAAGCCAGTGCCAACATGGCTCACAGTAACATCTACGTAGTTGTTAATGGAAAAGAACTTGCCATAATTGACACTGGACTTGGCGGCAATGCAAAGAAAATCATTGCGTACGTTAAGAAAATGGGCTACCAACCCACTGATGTGACCACCGTGGTGATAACGCATTTCCACATGGATCATACGGGAAGCCTGAAGGAACTCAAAGAAATGGCGCCCTACGCTAAGGTTGCAGCTCATGAGATGGATGCTGACTTCATTTCAGGTAAGGAGCCAATGCCCAAACCACGAAATATACTTTTCAGGGCGGTCTCGTCTTTCATCAAATTAGAGCCTGTCGTTGTAGACATACTCCTGAAGGAAAAAGACAGGATTGCAGATCTCATCGTTATTCACGCGCCAGGGCACACGCCGGGAAGCATCGTACTGCTAGACGAGAAAAGAAAAGCAATCTTCGTAGGTGACACTCTTCGTTATGACGGCAAGAAATTAACGGGAGCTCCTGAACAGTCTACGTTAGATGCAACTCAAGAGCTCGAATCAATTAAGAAAATATCTAAAATAGATTTTGAGATCATGCTGCCCGGACACGGCGAACCACTCGTAGGTCATGCATCTGACATGGTAAAGAAATTTGCTGAATCACTGCACTAGTCTGGTGGTAATATCCCAATTTGCACTACTCTAGTTTTTCACGGTACGGTAAACCAAATAAGGGCATAACATCATAACAGAAGCGAGAAGAACAAGTCAGGGGAGTTTAAAGACGGATATAATGTTACTTTCAGAGCAGGAAGTCGCACAATTACTTTTTATGGATGAAGTCTTGGAAGTTGTGGAGCTAGCCTTCAGGGAACATGCACTCGGATATTCGCAGATGCCGCCGAAGACTTACCTTCACTTCAAACAACACAATGGCGATTTGCGAACAATGCCTGCTTTCTTGGAGCGGTTGGATATATCTGCGGTCAAGATAGTCAACGTTCACCCAAACAACATGAGAGAACACGGTTTACCAACGATCATGGCAACCATCCACCTTGTCGATCCCAAGACAGGAAAGCCTTTGGCCATCATGGGTGGTAGATACATAACTGCTATGCGAACAGGGGCAGCAGGTGGCATCGCAGCGAAATATCTCGCGAAAAAAGACTCCAAAATCGTCAGTCTTATTGGAAGCGGTGTCCAAGCGCGGTCGCAACTGGCGGCGCTCCTGTTGGTTTTTCCCAGTGTGAATGAAGTTAGGGTGTGGGACGTTTGGCTTGATGCAGCAGAAGCTTTGGCGAGTGAAATAATGTCCAAGAACCCGCAGATTCAGGTAAAAGTTGCTGCGAACGTCGAGTCAGCGGTTCAGGGTGCGGATATAGTCGTAACGACAACTCCTTCTACTCAACCCATAATCCAGAATGAATGGGTCTCTCCGGGCACGCACTTGAACTGCATCGGAGCAGACGCCCCAGGCAAAGAAGAAATTGACCCCTCGATTCTCAGACGCGCAAAAATTGTGGTGGACGACTGGGAGCAGGCTTCTCACAGCGGAGAAATTAACATCCCTGTATCTCATGGATTGATAACCAAGGGCGATTTATGGGCGGAACTAGGAGAACTCGTCGCGGGCATTAAGCCTGGGAGAGTGAGTGCTAACGAAATCACAGTATTCGATGCCACTGGCTTAGCCATACAGGACGCTGTAACTGCGGAATTGGTACACAGGAAGGCTATTCAGAAGAAAGTTGGTCGCAATATAACGGTTTAGCCAAAAATTAGAAATGGAAATTCTTCACTGTTCTTGCTTTTTCCAAACAAATGTTTTTCATTGTTTCATTAGTTGATTTGCGATTCTCTTTCCGAAGCCCACGCACCGCGGCAATTCCCCTTCCACTATGGGACCAGGTATCCCATTCACCCTTACAGAGAGCCCCGGCAAAATCAAGTTCACGTTTGGAAATTTTTTCTTCATTATTAGCTCCAACTTCTTGACAGCTCTGTCAGGCGACCTTTCCGTTCCAGAATAAGTGCCGAATACAGCAACGTTCTTCGCTTTCAAATCGACATGAGACAACTGATCGACAAACTTCTTCATTGTTCTGGAAGGCCCACCCATATGATTTGGTGCTCCTATAACTAGCACGTCATAATCTACTAGTTCTGCGGGGTTGATTTCTTTGACATATCCGATTTTGGTTTCAAAGTCACTAGCCGTGCTTATGCCCTGCAAAACTTTTTCAGCGGCAAGTTTCGTGTTGCCATACTTGGTGTCGTATATTACGAATATCTTTGACAAGAATATCATCCCAATAGTTCCATTAGAAAAACGGATTCTCATGTCTTTATTTGTTACGGAAACCCGGTAAACCTCAATGCCGCGATTTGAAAGCGCAGAAACATATAGTCAACAAAAGAGTTAAAAAAATAAAAGGATGCAGATGCGTCGCTTATGCTAATCTCGTGCCGCATTCGCCGCAGAAGCTAGTGCCAGCTGGGTTTTTTGCACCGCATTTGGGGCACACCTTAAGTCCCAAAGGCGCGCCGCAATTGTTGCAGAATTTGCCTGAGCCGGCTGGTTTTCCGCAGACGGGGCAAATTGTTTGCCTTTGTGTTATTTCGCCTGTGTAAACTTGTGTGGTTTCTGCTTTTTGTTTTATGTCTGCGACCATTTTTTCAGCTCTAGCTGCTGCTACTTCGGTGCTTTCTCTAGGGGCGTCTTCGATGCAGAGGCCTTCCTGTTCATTCCAGTCGTTTTCGCAGACGTATTTGTGGCATCTGGGGCATCTATGGAAGTGATCTTTGGCTTCGTTTTGGGCGATTTCGAATGCTTGTTCATGTTCTTTGTGCCATTCTGGTGTCATGCCTGAGAATCTTTCGCTCATGGCATCTGCCCCTTGTTGGAATGTGTATCCTCCGCTTCGTCCTGCCAGTTGTGAACCTATGGATGCTGCCTGGCCTACTCCTCTCCAGAATCCTTTTTTCTTGTAGGTCTTGCTTGCAATGAAGTTCGTTTTGTAGCCGTCGTTGCATATGTCGCAGTTGAAGGTGAATTGAAACCCTGCTTCGCTGCTATCGTCTTGATAATTTCGAGTAAAAGGTTGAAGTGGCATTTTCTTCCTTCATCTCCTTAGTATGATTAGGGGTTTGCCGCATTTTATGCATTTCTCTCCGAGGGGCGGCTGTTCGGTTTTGCATTTTTGGCAGACGACGGTAAGTCTCATGCCACAGTTTTGGCAGTAGTCTCCGAAGAACGTGTATTTTCCGCAATACGGACAACTTATCTGGAGTGGCAAGCCACAATTGCTGCAGGCGGCTTGACCGCTTTCTATTGGGTTTCGACATTTTGGGCATCTTTGAGGCCCTACAGGATTAACTTTTCCGCAGAAGGGGCACACGTTATCGTCGAAGTTTACGAGTTTCCCGCAGTATTTGCATGGGTGTTTGTAACCTGGCATTTATTGTTCTTCTCCTCTTTTACTCCACTTTTCTGAGTCATCTATGATTTTGGCATTAAAAGTTAATAAGCTAGATACATCGGTCTTCCATTGTTCTTGTGAAATGTGAAATACTCTTCCTATGAAAAGGTCTCTCAGTGTTTTGAGTGAAGGAATCTTTGCAACTGCGAAGCGGTATTGTGTGTATTCCGAACTCTCTAGCTGATAGTCTGTTAGGTATATGGGCTCTCTTCGGAAGTTGATTTCAATCATCGATCGGTTAATGTTTTTAATGAAATTGTCAAGTTTGACAGCTAGGTCCGCGTCCGTGGTTTGAGGGTACTCTTTTCTTCCTGTTGCCCTGAAGAGGTATGTTGCTCCTGTCGTTGCAGGTGTTTGCTCCTTGCCCGTGTTTTGCTCAGTTTCACTTTCCATTTCTAGATTTGAGTTTTCTGCTTCCTGTTTGGTTTTTTCGTTGGTCTCTTCGTTGTTGAATGCTTCTAGTGCAATTGTGTTGCTCAACCTGTTTGTTCCTGGGGTGAGCAGAGGGAAGAGCATCCATGTATAAGTGCCAGTCTGTTCCCCCATGAGCCCGCGTTTCATTCCGACGCATACTTGGTCTTTTGCTGCAAGCGAGTTCAGGAATTCATATTCGGCAGTTAAGCCTGCTTCATCTATTCGCTTGGTTAGGCGTCTCCAGAAGTCTGTGGATTGCTGTTCGATGTCTTTTCTTTTGGCCGCCCTTCCGTCTTTCATTAGGTTCGCAATTTTACCTATCACAATCGGATTGGCTTCCGGAATTAGTTGTTTTACGTTTTGTTGTGTTCTGGTTATCATTTTGTTTATGGCTTCAGACATTGCTTTGGCGAGTGGGTCGAAGTTTTGTCCAAGCCGGGTCAGTTCCGTTTTTTCCTGAAATTCGTTTGTTATCATTAGTTTGTAGTCTTGTTTGCTTAGGTTGGTTATGTAACAATATGGGAGTCGGATGGGTTCGCTTTTTTGCGGCAGAATCACTACTGCAGTGTCGTAGATGCGGATTTCACAGTTTCCAGTTTGAATTGCTTGACCTTTAGTGTCTTGTTTGGTGTATTGTGCTTCGAAACCGCCTTGGATAAGAGATTCTTGCATGAGCAGGTACTTGAGCATGAGTTCATTTCGAAGTCTGTAGAGTTGGAAGAGGAAATCTTCGTACTGGTATCCTAAGCCCCAGAGGTTTAGCTTCTCTTTTGAGGTTAGGAAAAGGTCGACTTTGTAGTCGTTATCAGATATTTCAACGATGTCCGAATAGGCGAATAACATTGGCTCGCCGAACATGACGGCCAATGTCAAGTATTGTTCGTCGAGAGTGGCTTTTGCTTCTCCCTCATTTTTCAGGTTTGCTTGGTCGTCGTAGAGTTTGTAGTTGACTCCAACTTCCATGACTTTCACCTTTGTTAGTAGTTATTCGGTACTGGCATATCTAATTTTGGAGGTCAACGGCGATCTACAAAAAGTCTTGTTTTTCCTTTTCAAGCCGCCTGTAATCATCCTAGTTGTGCTAGCACGTTTTGTCAGCTTTTTTCTGAGAAGTGATCTTAGTTTTGTTAACACCGTTGTTTCGGGTAGATATAGCGGATTCCTGCCTTATGAAGGCTGGATTGGGAAAAATTTCGGCTGGTTCGTTACGTGAACAGACACCTTCTCACAGGCTAATATCAGTTAGTCTTAAATAGAAAATGAACAAACGCTATTGCACAAACTAAATAGGAGAGGCAAAATGAAACCCAAAAAACTAGTGGTTAGTTTGGCAATTATTCTATTGCTAACACTACCAGCATTTAGCATAGCTTTGCCCGCCACCAACGCTCACACGCCATCGTGGACCATTCCGACATTCGCCTACATTGTCGCATCGCCCGATCACATTGGTGTCGGTCAAACAATAAACCTCATTTTCTGGCTAAACTGGGTGCCACCAGGATCAGGAGGCACAGGTGGAGACAGATGGCGCAACCTAAGCGTCGAGGTTACCAAGCCTAACGGCGAAAAACAAACGTTAGGGCCCTTTACTTCAGACCCAATTGGAGGGGGCTATAGCGCGTACACACCCGATCAGGTTGGCACCTACTCTGTAAAGTTCAGTTTTCCAGGACAGGTACCAACTCTAATTGGCCCGACAGGAATACCATCAGTGAACAATGCTCTCTGGGACTACATCAACGACACTTTCTTACCTAGCACTGCTACAACCACGTTCGTCGTTCAAACTCAACAAATAGTATTAATTCCTACACAACCGCTTCCAACCAACTATTGGACCCGCCCAATCGAGGGAGAAAACTATTACTGGGCCACCATCGCATCAAACTGGCTGGGCAATGACCCCGCTACTACATATAACATACAGCCAAACGGTATTGCACCTAATAGCGCTCACGTAATGTGGACCAAACCGCTTCAAGACGGAGGCATCGTCGGAGGAACGTACCCTGGCGTAACCTACTACGCTGGAGATTCGTACGAAATGAGGTTTGGTTATCCAATGGTAATAGATGGAAGACTCTACTATCCTCTGCCTCTAGGTAGCGCACAAAACGGCGGAGGCTACGTCTGCGTCGATCTACGCACTGGGCAGCAGATTTGGTGGCAAAACTGGACTTCGATGCTTCCTACTTTTAGTCAAATCTACGACTACGAGTCCATCAACCAACACGGTGTTCTCCCAACTGGCATACTGTGGCGGTCAACAGGCACAACTTTGATGGCATATGATTCGTTAACAGCCACCTGGCTGTTCAACCTTACAAACTGCCCCTCAGGAAGTAACTACTATGGCCCATCAGGCGAAGTAGAGCGATATACCCTCAGCGCTGCGGGTAAGTGGCTAGCAATGTGGAACAACACGGCTGCACATGATGAGTCAGGAACAGCCGACCCCACGGACTATGTCAGCGCTAACTACTGGATGTGGCGACCTAACGGTAAGAACATCAACGCAAGCACCGCCTACTCTTGGAACGTGACGATTCCTTCCTTGCCAGCGGGCTCTAGCATCAACTACATTGACCCTGGTGACGTACTGTTATGCAATACTGCTACTCAGCTTCTGGGCGGAAACGTCGCATTCGGAACGCTAACATACACTATATGTGCAATTAGTCTCAAACCCGGTAGCATAGGTACTGTCATGTGGACCCAAACCTACAGTCCGCCTCCAAACAACATCACCCGCCAAATAGGCCCCGTCGACCCAGTTAACCGCGTATTTACCACAATAGACAAAGAAACCATGCAATGGTCAGGATACAGCCTCGACACCGGCAGCTGGCTATGGGGTCCAGTAGGCACGAACCTGCGTGGCTACCAATACTATGACAGCCGAGGCGCTGGCGCAGGCTCCTCACAGTCAATCTACCAGGGGAAGCTCTACATCGGCGGCTTCAACGGCTTAGTCCAATGCCGCGACACAAAGACCGGCAATCTCCTATGGATATACGGCAACGGCGGAACAGGGAATACCACATTTGCAGGCCTTGAAAACGTCTGGGGTTACGATCCAACCTTCTTAGGCGGCTTCGCTGATGGAAAAGTCTACACTATGACCGAAGAACACTCAGTCAACATGCCAATCTATCAAGGCGCACTCGTGCGCTGCCTCAACGCCACAACAGGAGCTGAAATCTGGACTCTACCCGGATTCGCATCGTCCACAAGCTTCTACAGCAGACTAGGTGCAATCGCCGACGGCTACCTCGCTTACTTCAACACATACGACGGACAAGTCTACTGTATCGGCAAAGGCCCCAGCGCCATCACTGTTTCCGCGCCAACAACAGCGGTATCTCAGGGTACATCAGTGCTGATACAGGGCACAGCTACAGACCAATCTGCAGGAGCAAAAGCAAAAGTTGTAGACGGCGAATTCAGCAGCGTGCCCCTAATGAGCGATAACAGCATGAGCGCATGGATGCAATACATCTACCAGCAAAAAGTGAAACCAAGCAACGTGCAAGGCGTTCCAGTACACTTGACCGCAATAGATCCAAACGGCAACTTCCAAGATCTAGGCACAGCGATTAGCAACGACTTAGGCAACTACGCTTTAACTTACACGCCACCAGTTCCAGGACTCTATACTATCACAGCCACATTTGAAGGATCAAACTCCTACTTCGGCAGCCAAGCTGGGACATCACTACTAGTTTCAATAGCAACCACAGCCGTATCACCAGTTGCTGTCGCCACTCCAACATCAGCTCCAACTTCAACCCCCGCAACTCCAACTCCAACAATACCTGCACCGACAAATGCACCTTCAGCATCGCCAAGTCAAGCTCCGCAACCAACTAGCCAAACGCCCACAACCACATACATCGCAATAGCTGTAGCAGTAGTAGTCATTGCAGCAGCTGCGGCAGTACTCATTCTGAGAAGACGCAAATAGAAAGTTCTACAACACCCTTTTTCTTTCTTTTCTTGTTTTTCAAACTGAGAAAACTCCAAAAAACGAAACTCGGTCTGCGGCGAAATCAGGTTAGCCTGTTCACAAAGCTGAAAACAATGCCTGAAGTTTAGATCTGCTGCTCCATAGCAGACCGAAATTTATGAGCAAGAATCCCAGAAGTTGAAAGCTCCAGAAGAGAGTCGAACCTTCAAAGACCGAAGGAAGCCTATTAAAAGAATAGCCCAGCCCTCCGGGAACATTGTATGTTATCCAACTGTATTTCAGCATCGTCGTCAGAGAGATGAAATTGAAAATCATTGAAACAAAAAACAAGTAAGGGCCGATCGCTGCGAAATACACTGCCAGCTGATGCGCTTTTCCGAAAGCATCCTTATTCTTCGTAACCGTTGAGCATTTTTTGGCGGCTGAAGCGGCTAGCAAACAAAACAAAGGCAAGGTCAGATAGGAGTATTTGATCGAGTTAACATAAGGCACCTGCAGATTTGCTGCGAAAACCAAGATGAAGCTTAACCCAAACACGCCGACTACACTAGCCAAAAACGCAACATCATAAACCAGAAATTTTGAGAGCTCCTTTCTCTGCAAAAACGAAACTACAAGTGAGACGGAAAGACCGATAATGAAGAAGATCCCAAGAGCTTCAATAAGAAAATTCAATTGAAAAAACAGAGAAGGACCAAAACCCTGAGGCAAAAGAGCGAACATATCTTCATGCTTCAGTAGCGACAGCAAACCGCGCCCTTCCGATATTGGCCCGTACCATAAGCACTGTATGATGAAAGCCGGCAAAACAAAGAGAGCAATTTGCTCTAACATTCGTGTAATACCTTTGGGTTTCGAATATGCATAAAGGAGAGCCAAGGGAAACAGCATGAACACCGCAAAAACTTTTGTCAGAAACGCGAGACCAAAGATAAGCCCCGACGCAAAATAGAGCTTGCGAGAACCTTTGCGTATCGCAGAAACTCCGACGAGCAGACAAAGCAAGCTAAAGAATAAACATTGAACATCTATGAGGTAGACTCTTGACATAATCACTTGCCAAGGCGCCAGTGCTAGGAGAGCTGCAGCAAATAACCCGGTTCGTTTTCCATATATCTCCCGTCCTATTTTGTATGTGAGAAAAATACATCCAAGCGCAAACAACGTGTTTACCGAAACAGCTGTCTCATAGGATACCCCGAAGATTTTGAGGAAAACAGCGTCAACGTAAAACCCGAGAGGTGGCTGGTTCATCAAGTGTCCGTAAGTAACGTAGGGAAAACCCCATTCAACCACGCCCTTGGCAGCTGAGAATTCTAGCTGTGAGTCCCAATTGGAGTAGGGGCCAAGAGAGACTGAAAACAAAGTTGAACCAAGCAAAATCCCGATCAGCGCGTAGTGTCCTTGGAGCAGGGTCTTGATTTTTTGTATCTTGCTATCCCTTAAGTGGGCAAAAATTGGAGATTGCCTATTCGGATAATGAAAGAGTTTTCAACCCCAAGATGCCGCTATGGCTTCTGAACATTCTGAGCCATTATTATTATACATTTCGAACGATCGATCACCGAGTTTGTAAAAAGTGCGCACACTTCATAAGTGCAACGTGTGGATATGGGCGTAGGTACGCGAGTATTTTGTGTCTGGTTGCAGCAGTGAGTGCCTGAATCGGTTGGAGGGGCTTAGATTTGGTATTAGCCCCCCAAAACAAGAGTAAGAGACAACCCCCACTGGTTTTTTCTTAGAGTTGTTCAAGCTGGATGCATTAAGCCTGGTACAATGCGCATCTCAAGCTAAACGTTCGTATAGCACAAATCCAAATAACTGCAATTTAATGCTAAGACCAAAGTTTTCCACCGAAATCCCAGACCAAATGCCAAGTCAGGACCGCTACTGGTAACAATTACACTAAGCCAAGTTTGGCTTAAGGTTGACCAATGCCGTCCTTATTCAGTAAAGCCTAAATCTTTTTAGGCGCAGTTCAGGTGTGGGAACAACGCCAGGAATGCAGGCAGCCAAATGCAAAAAACACGATTTAGTCGTGGATTTAGCTTTTTTCGGGAAGGTTCTTCATGGCAGCTGTTTGCGCAATGACATGATCCGCAAAGCCGACTTTCGAGAACTGTGTTTGGTGTTACGTTTTTAATCAGGACATTTCTAAGTTGGTGCGGATGAGGACGAAGCGGGTTCTCATCGTCGTTCAAAAATGAGCGAGACAGAGTGAAATAGACGAAAAATGCCATAGACCACACGAGCCCGAAGAATGCTATATGCTTTTGGATACGTTTTTATATGTTTGTGGTGCTTTTTGCGTAGTGTCTAGGCACGGTGGGGTCATAGTCTAGACCGGTATGACGACGGGCTCCAGAGGCAACCATCAACGGGTTTGCTGACCCTTCGGGGTATGACGAAGCTTTGGAGCTGTCATGAGAAACCCGTAAGGCGCAGCTTCTCGCTGCGTCTGGGTAAAGGTCGCTCGTTCAAATCGGGCTGGCCCCACCAACTCTTTCGAAATAGGAAAAACTATACAGCCGATTTCGATTTTTCGGATTATTTGAAACGCATAGATAAATAAGGGCAAACCGCAGATAGAAACGGCCATGCTCCCTTCGACAATCGATTTTCAGAAACTGAGGGACGAAAACTGCAATTTCAGAGTCGTTTCAACTCGTCACCTTGATGATCTTCAAGCTGAGATCGAAAACCTCCGGAGACAAGGTCAATTCGACAAAGAATTTGCTGACCGTTACATGCTAACATTCAAGTTCTCGGCGCCTGAAGAGCTAAAGGAAGCAAGTTCTCTGATCATCGTCGCAATGCCTAGACCACCTACTAAGGCTATCTTTTTATGGAATGGAAAAAAGCGGTCCTTCATCTTGCCGCCCACGTACACGGCATATGATGAAAAACGCATTCACATTGAACGCCTAGTCTTGGAGGCCGTCGGGAAAAGAGGATACGGGGTCGCCACGCCCAGACTACCTCTGAAACTTTTGGCGGCTAGAAGTGGGTTAACGGAATATGGACGAAATAACATCGCGTACGTTGAGGGGATGGGCAGTTTCATGCGACTAACAGCAGTATATTCCGACATGCCATGCGAAGAAGACCAATGGCAAGAAGCCAAAATCATGAAGCGCTGCGAGAATTGTAACCTGTGTATTAAGGCCTGCCCAACCGGCGCAATCTCAGAAGACCGTTTTCTGCTTCATGCAGAAAAATGCCTCACATACCACAACGAGAAAGAAGGAAATATTCCATTTCCCTCATGGATAAGGTCCGAATGGCATAATTGCCTCATAGGCTGCATTCGATGCCAAGCGGCATGTCCCAAAAATAAGCCCTACTTGAACCAGTTCGGCGAAACGGCTGAGTTTGACGAGGGAGAAACCAGACTCTTGTTGAAGGGTATGTCTCGTGATTCGATACCGCAGTCCACGTTGAACAAGATGAAGTTGCTAAGTCTGACGGATTACTTCAGTGAAATGCCACGCAACTTGTCTGTCCTCTTAAACCAAACGAACGAGCCAGCCAAATAGAATGATTAGAGCCCCGATCAACCAACAGGCTGAGGTCAAGCGAAAGGTTAATGAAGTCTTGGCGTGGTTTTCTCTTGAGTTGCCGGCCATAGGGCGCGGGTTCCACCTGATCCCATTCCGAACTCAGAAGTTAAACCGCGTTCCGTTCCCCGCTGTAGTCTGGTCTTCGGCCACGCGAAACGAGGAAAGCTGGCACTCACTTTACTCCATTTATTCACCAAAAAGCCACCTCGGATTTGGCTAAACTTTATAACTATGAGACATCTGTTCTGAAGAGAAGTGACATTGCATGACTAATCTGCTGGTTCAAGCGCCAATCCTGACTAATCAACTTGGATTGGGTTCAAGCGATATCATAGTTCAGATTTTAAGTTTGCTATCGTACCTCTTTATCTTTGTTTTCATATTCTACGGCCAAAGAATTCAAATGTATGTTATGATCAGGGAAGTCGAAAGCTCTCTGTTCAAGCTCAAACTAATGAAGGAAGAAGGCCGCAAAACTGCCATCGAAACAATTAAAGAAATAGGCAAACCGACCGCCGACGTTTCAGGCAAAGTAGACCGTTATCTTGAATACTTCACGATAGGTCCCCAGAGCATGGACCCCGCAGGAATTGTCAACAAACTCGACCACATCCTTGACACAAGAGACGAACGCATGAAAGACGAAGTCAAGCTCATGGCGCCGGCAAGTGACGAAGTCCAAGTCTACAACCTTGAAAACACTCTTGAAGCCGCCATGGCACTCAATTTCATCTACAAAGTCGTACGCCACTACTACCTCCAAGGTAAGAAAACGCTAAGCCTTTACACGATCATGCAACTCCAGATGATTCTCCCGCTCGTCATGAAAGAAGCTGAGGCATACGCCAGCGCGCTCAAAGCCTTTGCATACGGTCAGCCCATCGGTGATGGCGCAGGACCACTTATAGCTGCTAAACTAATGCATGGTCAAACAATACGCAAGGTTCCAAAAGACTGTGTAGTTGCAACCGTCCCCTTTGAAGGGCGAACCGCCCTTGTATTAAAGGCTGAGGGTCCGGGTGGAAACGTTGGCAAACCAGGAGATGCCGTCAAGACACTAATAGAAGAAAACCCTGGCAAAATAGCAGCAGTTGTAATGATCGATGCTGGACTCAAGCTTGAAGGCGAAGGATTAGGGGAAGTGGCCGAAGGCATCGGCGCAGCCATCGGTGGACCTGGAGTGGACCAGTACAAGATAGAAGAAGCCGTCGTTAAAGAGAAAATCCCGCTGTACGCTGTCATAATCAAGGAAGATATCGGAGATGCAGTCTCTATGATGCGCAAAGAAATCTCCGACGCCGCAGACAAAGCAATTGAACGCGTAAAAGACGTGGTGAAAGAAAGAACCAAGGAAGGAGACCAAGTAATAATCGTCGGTGTGGGAAACACCATCGGGGTAGGACAATAGGAGGAGAAACTGATGACTCAAAACTCGAGCTCAACAGGAACCGGAACAACCAAAATCTCAACCTTCGTACTCGCCGCAATATATGTCACCTTAATCCTTTCAATAGTTGCAATCGGTGTGGGAATCGGCGCTTTCTATGAAACAGGTAACCTGGAAGTCTCGATTTACCTTCTCGCTATCGGTTTTATCGCACTAGCGCTCTCGGGGTACTACCTGCTTCAGTCACGAAAACATGTTGCATCGCTCAAAATCGAGAACCCACCTGTATTGACAGCGATCGACTGCAAAGCCTGCAACAAAATCGAAACCCGAGAATTCAAACGTGGCGACTACGTCTACAAAGAAATGGAAAAATGCCCCAAATGCCAAGCCATGGGCACAATTGTCAGCATTTACCGCGAAGTCAAAGAAAAAGAAAAGCCAGTAACTGTCTAGGTTAAGACCTCGCACCCATTTTCGTTTACTAGTACCGTGTGCTCAGCTTGTGCAACGGTTTTTCTTGTAACCTCCACGAAAACAGGGTAACCCATAATTCCTTTTGTGGAAAAAAGCTCCCTCATCGCCTCGCTGTGCTGTTCCCCCTGCAACACTCCTTGGACCCACCTTTCTGCGAAAGGCAAAGTGCGGAAATTCTCTTCAATATATTTGAGGAGTTTCTTGCCGTTGGGAGTTTTGGCAGACTTGGGTTTTTGAAGGCGAAATATTGTTTTCTGCGGATAATCTTCTACCGCCCCTCCAGCGTCAGCGGTAGTCGTGAATGGCTCTATGGCGAAAACGTCGCCGCTCTTAAACTTTGTAAGTGTAATTTGGTGGACGTTTGGGATACTTGTTCCAGCGTGAATCAGATACCTACCCACTGAGTGCCCGGTTAGGTTCTGTATTGGTCTAAAGCCTCGGCTTTTTATCGTATTCTCGATAATTCCGCCTATTTTGCCTGTTGAAACATCGGCTGCTACTGCTTCGATTGCTGCTTTCAATGCGTGTTCTGCTGCGTCCACCAAGGTTTGGTATTCAGGATTAAAGCACGCGGTAAAAGCAGTATCTGTTACATACCCATCTAGCTGCACTCCAATGTCAACTTTCACAACCGAACAAGGCGGAATTATGCTTTTGTCACCGGGGGGAGAAGTGTAGTGCGCGGCTACTTCGTTTATTGAGACGTTGCAGGGAAATGCAGGTTTGCCGCCCTTTTGGCAAATTAGCCCTTCCGCCTTTTCGCAGACTTCAATAATGGGTATGTTTTCTCGAACGAATTTGCGCATTTCTTCGCGGGTTTCTCGCAGTATCTTTCCTGATTGACGGAATTTCTGCAAGGCTTCTTCATCGTAGAGCGGCATATTCATGTTTCACTATGTTAAGGGTTAATAGATTTTTGGGTCTAAATGGCTTTGCATTTGCCGTTGCATAGACAACTGGTTCACCAGAATAGAAAAACGCATCAGTTCAAGTTTTAATCGGACTGATTTGGTGCATATAACTAAGCACATTTTCCATTCAACCGCAGAATTATACAAACACCCAAAACCCCGACATTCGCCTTCCAGCAATTTTCTATGCTTTGAAGCCAACTAGTGTCAGCCCCTTCACAATGAATAAAGAGCATGAAGAAAAGTTGGATTTTTTTGACAGCTTAAGAGAAGGTCAACTCATGAAAAATGCAAAATCAAAAAATATGAAAAAGAAGCATTTTAGATGGTATCATAGGATATAATTCCAATTAGGGAGTTTCAGTTATATTTGTCATTAATGTATTTTTTAACTATACCTTGACAATTTTTGGTGCTGGATTTGCCTAAAGGTCTTTCTAGGAACCAAAAAAGAATTCTGGAAATGCTTGAAATAAAACCAGAAATGACGACAAAAGAAATCTCTGAAATGCCTTTCGGCATAATTGTGAAGTACAAATCAAAGGAGTTTTCTTCAACTTATCGCAGCCTAAAATCTTTGGAGAACAGGGGTTACCTTAAGCGAGTACATGTTAAGCTGCTTTGGCGAAAGCAGGATCAAAGACTAAGGCAATCGCGTGAAAATCCCAGCTAAAAAGACTTCATTATTCAGCCAGTCTATGGCTTGTAGATTTTGGGGTCTAGAATGGCGAAGTTGTTTCCTCCGGCATGATACAGCATTCGTGCCGCTTGGAGTTGGTATCGTTCTGCAAAGACTCCTGTGTTGGCGTAGGCCGAGACTATTTTGCCAACGAAAACCGTGTGATCGCCAGTTGTAACCTCAGTGTCGACGACACATTCTAAGTGCGCAACGCATTCTCGAATGGCAGGTGCCTTAACTTTCTTAGCTGGCATAGGTGTTAGCCCTGCTTTCTTGAATTTGTCGAAGCTTCTTCCACTAAACGAACCACAAGCATAGACTGCTTGCAGCTGCTCCAATGTTGGCACATTTATTATAAATTCCCCAGACTCACGGATAAGCTCATGGCTGTGCCGCTGAGGTGCGAGGCTTATAGCTACCAACGGAGGGCAACCGCTTGTCGGCATTGCCCACGCAACCGTCGTGATGTTAGGTTTTCCAGCGTTACCCACGCAAGAGACTAGAACAGTATGCATGGGGTGCAAAAGACGATAAGCATATTGGGCATTAACTTCAGGCTTACTTGACGTTACAAGTCACCACGTTGATGCTTAGTTTGCGAACCTATTTGTCTTTCTTGAATTCGCCGTGTCCGCCTGCTTTGACTATGTTTTCAACAACGGTTTCGCCAACCTTGTCAAGGACATCTTCGGCACGCTTCCAATTATCAGCTGAAACTTCGACGCTATACCTTGGGGCTGCTATTATGTTGAATTCAATTTTAGCATCCTTGACTTTAAGTGCTTTCTTGGCATCTGCAAACGCGTCTTGGATACATTTAACTCCGTTGGGCTTCATGCATCGGACTTCTGCAACGCCCCTTACCTTAACCATCTTGATTCTAATGCGCTCTTCGGCAACTTGAACAATAATTTTGGCAAGGTCTTCTGGAATTCCGATTTTCGCGAGAACCTCAGCACCGTCTTTTACGACCTTTTCGAAGCCCTCGTAAAGGCCATATTTCTCTTCAAAAATAGCTCCGACTTTCTGATAAACTTCGTGAGTTGGCAAGCCCGATTTTTCTGCAACGGCGTGGAGCAAAGCCTCACCTTTGCGATCCTTTTTCCATGACTTTATCTTCTCGATGCGTTCACGTTTCGTGACGCGTCTAAGTGAAAGGTCAATGTGGCCTTTTTCGACTTCAACACGTAGAACTTTTAGGACCATTTTTTGGTTTTCACGAACGTAATCTCGAACATTTCTAATACGAGCACTGCTAATTTCGGAGATATGAAGAAATCCTCGGCGGCTGTACTCGTCGAGGTTAGCATAAGCTCCATAGTCCATGACGCTTTCTATAGTAGCAATTACTAGGTCGCCTGTTTCAGGCCACTCGGGTTTATTTTCAGACATTAGGTGAATCCAACTCTTGGGCTGCACAAAAACGTGCAGAACGTGTTATGTTAGAAGGGCGTTTGCTATTAGCTTTTCCATCAAAACTTATTTGGGTGCAATGAAGCCTAAACCAAAAATTCTAAGAACGGTTACCTGTTTTTATTAGCCTTTTTGGCGCAAGCATCGCTGCAATATTTCTTCTTGCTATCAAAAGTCATGTAAACTTTTCCACAAACTGGGCATTTCTTATCCATCTTGGTCCAACCTTCTTTTATAAAAACGCACAATATGGTTTAAGAGTTTCTCCGTTGACACCGGGAATTAAAGAATATACCTAACTGATGGCAACAATAGACTTCGCTTCATGAAGAAAGAGAATTTAACCTGGAATCAAAACTGTCTAAAAAGCGTAGTCATAAAGCATTAGGTGTGACCCAAATCGCTTAATTCCAAGCTTGTGCTTTTTCGCAAACTCTTCCAACTTGCAAAGACCTTCAAAGTCGACCGAAGAAGCTTTTACGAAAACTACATAGCTGTTTGGTTGAAAAGTATATCCTGGAAATTCTGGGAAAGAGTTGAAAACTTGTGGCTTAAAATATGGAAAGGCTTCCAGTAACTCCAACGTTTCGTTAACTTTCAATTGTATCTCTTTTCCTTAACAAGTACTCCCGCCTAAGCTCCTCATAAGCAAGTGTGGTAACATTCGGTTACAACTGACGAATCTAATTTATGATTAGTAACAAAGAAAGGACAGAAATCGCAAGGTGTTTTGTTTACTTGCGCTTTACGTGGTATTGCTCTATGGTGTTCTTTGCTTTTTCGCGGCGTTCTCTGTGCGCCTCCAAGAACTTGTTAAGCTTAGCAACTATGTCGAGTTTGCATTCGCCACAGAGCATCTCTCCTGCGCGGCATTTGCGTTCTCGCTCCGTCAGCTTTGCGTTATCTTCTTCGAACAGGTAGTAATAATATTGGAATATGCTGCAAACCGTCGGGTCGGCTCCAAGTTTACGTTGCTCCGCTGCAGTGCCCTTGCCTCCGGTGAATGCGTTCCATATTTTCTTCTTCACTACTTCAGGCGGGTCCACGGTGAATATACTGCTCTCGGGAATGCTTGCGCTCATTTTTCCTCCAGCAGCCAGACCTGGCAGAAATCTACAGTGGATTTGAGCCGGTTTGTAGTAGCCGAGTTTCTGGGCAATATCTCGAGTCACTCGCCAATAGGGGTCTTGGTCAATTGCTGCTGGAATGAGTGCGGGAACGTTCTCGCCTGTCAGTTTTTTGTGAATGAAACACGGGGCGGCTTGGATTGCGGGCCAAAAGACCCAGCCGATGTTTGTGCTGTCCTGGAAACCAAAAGTGCTCCGAGCCGTGCTGTAGGTAATTCGTTTGGCAACTTCCAGAGATATGTCGTACAACAAATCCACATCCTGAACGTCGTAAATGACGAAAGTATCCTCAGGCTTGAAACCCAATGCGATAAGGTCCAAAGCGTTCTCGTAAGCCCAACGCTTCGTTTCAGGCAATGTGGATTCGTCATCAATGATGAATTTCTCGTCATCGGTAATTTGGAAATACAAACGCGTCTTAAATTTCTCTTGCAAGTGGCGTGTGAAGATCCACGGAACCAAGTGGCCAATGTGGACAGGACCAGAGGGACCCCTGCCTGTATAGAGAACGAATTTAATTCCTTTCTCGTAGAGGTCCAAGACAGTGTCAAGATCGCGGTGACTGAAAAATATGCGGCGGTCTATCTGCAAGTGTAGCTTGTCAGTGTGCGTCTCAACTTTAGCGAGAAGCTCAGGAGTCAAAGGCTGAGTTCCAAATTCTCGGATGAGACGTTCATAGTCGACCTTCCCTTTGACTTCCCATGGAGTTACAACCATTTCACCGTTGTTCGCGTCATTGCTCGAAGCAGACGTGCCAAATCACCGCTCTGGTTTGTTTGCAATGAAGAAGCGTAGAAGTAATATATCTGTTTTTGACCAGCTTGGGGGGTTAAGAATAGGTTAAATCGACGTTCCGAGAAGCAGAACTTTCTTACCGGCGTTTCTTTGACCAAAAAAAGGAAAAGGGGATTGATTTTCATGTGGTTATTTTCGTCGTCGGAGAACGATGGCAGCGATTACAACTGAGAGTATGATGACTACTGCAGCAATTGCAATGTATACGCTGGTGGAGACGCCGGCGGTTGGCTGAGGCGCTTGACTTGGACTGGCCGAAGCACCTGACGCGGTTGAACCTACTGCGATGCCAGTTTCAGAGTCTGAGCTATAGTATGAGTTTGTTCCATCGAAAGATGCCTTGACTGTGTAGTAGCCTGTGGCTGTTGGAGTCCACTTTAGCCCGAAGTGCCCACTACTGTCTGTTGTCACGGTGCCTATGTTAACTGAGTTGCCAGATGAGTCGACTGCGGAGAGGCTAACCATAACGCCTTTGACGTTTGAAGGCATCGGTTGTTGCATATAGAGGTACTCCATCCAAGCGCTCATGCTGTCGTCCGAAACTGCTGGGGTACCCGCCGCGGGTGTTCCTAGGCAAGTCTGACCTGTAGATTGATCGGTCACTGTACCTTGAATTGTTATTGCATTCCCTGTTCCTGGAGTTGCTTGCACAGTCGTCGCGCTTTGTCCTTTCGCAAAGGCATAGAGTTGGTTATCGTACCCGTTGAAGCCGACTAGTATACCATCTGCTATGGGCATTGTATCTTCGAAGAATCCGTTTATGCTCCAAACTTGTTTGCCGGAGTTTGCGTCAATTGCGTAAAGCTCAGCGCCTCTGAATAAGGGATCACTGTGCGAGTTTCCAGTAGGAGCAAAGACTAGTCCATCAGCGATTGTGAGGCTGCCGCCTTCAAATGGGTAAGTGCTGAATCCTGGGAAATTGACTCCGCTATCGTCAGCGTAGAAGTCCCATAATCTTTGACCAGATGTAACGCTCAAAGCATGAATGCCGTCTATGGCTTTGCCGAAGACAATGCCGTATCCGCTGTCGGAGCTTAGTTGTTCCGTTCCCCAAGCATTTGTGTAGGCAGTTGATGGTCCCCAAACTTGCTGCCCCGTGTACACCGAATAGCCATACCACTGCATCGTGTTCTTGTAGAATTCTGTATAGACTCCGTCAGTCATCGGTCCCATTAGCCCAAAAGCTGTAGCTCCTGGAGGAGTTGTTCTGTTTTGAACCCAAAGCTGTTTTCCTGTTGAAGCATCATAACCAACTTCAATCTGCCAGTTCTGAGGGAGAATAATGTTTCCTGTAGTTGCCAGTATC
>Ga0335070_10001184_pt1 | contig 29864 bp, 29 predicted proteins | sample Lox_Sample_13_FD_206722 | JGI IMG/M metagenome (GOLD analysis project Ga0335070, IMG submission 206722) | Soil microbial communities from Loxahatchee National Wildlife Refuge, Florida, United States - Lox_Sample_1.3 | ecosystem: Environmental > Terrestrial > Soil > Wetlands | place: USA...
TACCCGTGACCGCCGTGGCGATCAGAATGGCGACCATGTTCTGGAACTTGAAGAAGTTCGGCGACGCCAGGGAGAAAACAACGATCAGCGCGATGAGGCTTGCAAATGCGAGAAGCCTCTGCGTTGCGTTCGAGTTCAGAAGCCTGCGCCGCTGCCGAGGTGCGCGAACAATATCTCCCATCGCCTATGCTCCCTTTCCGGCGGCCGCAGTGCGTTCCGACTTGACCACGCTCTCGCGGCGGGTGGCCAGGTGCATGACCTTCTCCTGGGTCGCCTCCGCTGCCGTGAGCTCGCCGGTGATCCGACCCTCGCACATCACAACGATCCGATGGCTCATGCGGATGATCTCGGGCAGCTCGGAGGAAATCATGATGACAGCCTTGCCCTGCTCAGCAAGGTCATTGAGGAGCTTGTAAATCTCGCTCTTTGCTCCAACGTCGATGCCCCGGGTCGGCTCATCGAAGAACAGGATGTCGCAGTCGCGGACGAGCCATTTGCCAACGACCACTTTCTGCTGGTTGCCGCCCGAGAGGAACTTGGTCATCTGGGTCAACGCGGGTGTCTTGATGCTCAGGAGGGAAACAAACTTCTCCGCCGTGGACCGGGTTTCTCCGCGCCGGATGATGCCCAGCCACCCCAGGAAACGCTTCATCGTGGCCATGACGATATTCGCTTCCACATCCATGCCAAGCGCCAGACCGAAGCGCTTGCGGTCCTCGGAGAGGTAGCCGATTCCGTGGCGCACGGCGTCGCTGGGCCTGCGGATGTGCACCCGCCTCCCGTTGACAAGGATCTCGCCGCTCTCCACCGGATCGGCCCCGAAAACGGCGCGCGCCACTTCGGTTCGCCCGGCTCCCATGAGGCCGGCAAACCCGAGGATCTCCCCCCTGCGGGCTTCGAAGCTCACGTCCTTGATCGCGCGGCCCTGCTGGAGGTGCGCGACCTTGAGGATCACCTCGTGCGCGGATGTGTCCTTCAGGTTGCGGGAGGTCTCGTAGATCGTGCGGCCGACCATCATGCTGATGATCTCCCCGATCTCCACCTCTGCGGTGCGTCGGGTATCGACGTAGTTGCCGTCACGCATGACCGTGATACGATCCGAGATCTGCTTCAGCTCTTCCAGGCGGTGAGAAATATAAGCCACCCCGACCCCCCGGTCCCGGAGGTGGCGGATGATGCGGAACAGTTCCTCAATCTCCGCGATGTTCAACGCGGCGGTCGGCTCGTCCATGATGAGAACTTCCGCGTTGAAGGAGAGCGCCTTGGCTATCTCCACCATCTGCTGCTTCGCCACGACGAGGTCCATGACTTTCGTTCGGGGATCCAGATCGAGGTGGAGCATCTCGAACAGCTCCCTCGCCTTGTCGTTCATCCCCTTCTCGTCGAGGAGGAGCCGGAAAGGCTGCCGCGGCTCGCGTCCGATGAAGATGTTCTGCGCGGCCGTGAGGTGCTGCATGAGGTTCAGCTCCTGGTGGATGATGCTGATCCCCAGGTGCTGCGCCGCCCGCGGGTTCGGGATGTGGACTTCCCTGCCCTTGTAGAGAATCTTTCCGGCGTCCCTCTGATAGACTCCGGCAAGGATCTTCATGAGGGTCGACTTGCCCGCCCCGTTCTCCCCCACGAGCGCGTGGACTTCGCCGGAGCTCAAGTCGTAGCGGCAATTGCTCAATGCATGTACGCCCGGGAATGTCTTCTCGATGCCCTCCATCACGACGAGCTGTTCAGGCATCGCGGTTTGATCTCACCGAGAAACGCTCCGGGTATAGCATCGCGGTCAATCGCATGGCGTGCCGGGCATAGTAGTGCGCAGTTGACGCGCGTGTCAAGGTTTGCGGGCCTCCAGCGCGGGCCCGGCCACGGGCCACCCGTCGTCGCTCCACGTCAGTGGCCGCACCTGCAGGACGGCCATCCCTCCGCGCTTGCCGTCGTACATGTGATGCACGAGCCAGTCCTTGTCCCCGTCGTGAAGCGCCGCGTTGTGGCCCGGACCGTGCACGTCGCCCGAGCCTTCGAGGACAACGGTGCCGCCGCCCCTGGTCATGGGCGTTCCGTCCCGGTCGCTGTAGGGTCCGGTGATCTGCGTGGAACGGCCCACGGCGATCTTGTAGTCACTGCGAATGCCCCGGCAGCAGAAGTCGTACGAGACGAAGAGGTAGAAGTAGTCCGCATGGCGGAAGATGAACGGGGCCTCGATGGGATCACCGCTCACGCCGGGGGCACGGCGGGCCACGGACAGAATCTCGGGCGGGTCGCTCTTCGGTTTTCCGGTGGATGGATCGATGGGCGTCATCTTGATGCCGTCCCAGAACGAGCCGAACACGAGGCAGTACCCGGCGTCGTCATGGGCAATGTTGGGATCGATGGCGTTCCAGTCGTCCCTCCGGGGCAGGGACCCGATCACCTTGCCCTGGTCTTCCCATCGGTAGTCGGGGCTCTTCGGGTCGAGGGCCGCGCTGACGGCAAGGCCGATGCAGGACTGGTTGCTCCCGAATGACGAGATGGCATAGTAGAGGTACCAGCGGCCGTTGACCTCCGAGATGTCCGGTGCCCACACCGTGCCGTCGAAGCGCGGAACCTCCTTGTACGTCCAGGCGGGGGGCGTCCTGAAAACGGAGCCCACGAGCTGCCAGGACACGAGATCCCGGGAGCGCTGGACGGTGATGCCCGGTCCCGTGCTGAACAGGTAGTACCACTCCCCTTCCTTGGCAATGGAGGGGTCATGCGCCGGTGCAGGGTAGTCGAGACCAGCCACAGGGAGAGGAAGCGCGAGGGCGGCCGCGCAGAGAACCAGAGCTGCCGTGATGCCTCGAGCTGTCATGCATTCAGCATACGCCGCGCAGGCTTTCCCGGCTACGTCCCCGTCGGTCTGTCCTGCGCGGCGTGTCCGTATGTATGTTGATACGCGCGCGGGGCCGGCCGGGCCGGACGACGCGCGCTGTACAGGAGGTACACACCCATGAAGTGGGTTTTGATCGTTCTGGGAATCCTGCTCCTTCTCATGGGCGCCGTCTGGGCGCTCCAGGGAACGAACATCCTGGCCTACGGCCAGATGGCCGGCGACAACAAATGGACGCTCATCGGCTCGGTGCTCGGAGTGATCGGAATTGTTCTCATCGTGCTGGGTGCGAGGATGAGACGGGCGCGCGGCTGAGGGGGCTCCCCTTCCCCGGCTAGGAGGAAAGAAGCGCCACCCCCGCGACCGCCAGTACCAGCCCTGCCACGCGGGGCGCGTTCATCCTCTCTTTCAGGATGATCCACGCCAGGATGACGGTCGGCGCCGGATAGAGCGCGGCCACGACCGCGGAGATGCTGAGCATCCCCAGCCGGGACGCAAGCAGAAACGCGATGTTCGCTCCCATGTCCAACGCTCCGGAGGACAGGACCATGGGAAGTCCCGCTCGGGAGACCCGCAGGGGAGCGCGCCTGAGCACGGCGTAGAGAAGGACCAGTGAGATCGTGGCCCCGCGCGCTGCGACGAGCGGCCAGATTCCCGATTCGTGCGACGTGCGGGAAATCGCGAAGAAGAAGAGTCCAAAGCCGATGCCGGCTGCCGATCCGAGCATTGCGGCGCGCCGAACGAGCAGAGGCGAGCCCGACCCGGAGGGAGTGCGGGTGAGGAGCACGATGGCAGCGATCCCGAGTGCGATCCCGGCCCACCCGAGGGCGCCGGGCCTTTCACCGGAGGCGACACCCAGGAGAACGGGCAGCACCGCGCCGGTCACCGCGGCAAGGGGGGACGCAACGGCGACGACCGTGGAGGCCAGCGCCGCGTAGAGAGCGGCGATCCCGGCCGTCCCGCACACGCCGGCAACCACTCCCCACAGGAGGTCCGTCGCGGACACGACCCTCATCCCCAGGAGGACCGCAGCGGCCACGGCAATTGCCAGGCCCACTCCCTGGGAGACCACGAGAACCGCTGGCAGCGCGGTGCGGCGCGTTGCCATGCCGCCGCAGAAGTCACCGGCGCCGTACATGATGGCCGAAAGACCGGCAAGGAGAATCGCCATAGATTGGTGCAGGGATTCAAGCACGGCCGGGGGCCCGGCGTCTACGACGCGGCTTGACGCGAGCGCCCCGCGCCGCGATGATTCCCGCCATGGCCGCCTCGGATGACACGACGCAGGTCGGGCGGGAGCCGGGGAGATTCAAGTACTCGGCAGCCCTCGGAAAGAAGGCCCTTCTCATCATCGTCTCCAGGACCGACTTCGGAAAGTCTCTCGTCATCGACCGGCCGCGCGTCGTGCTGGGCCGGCAGAGAGACTGCGACCTGGTCATCGCGGACCCGCTGCTCAGCCGCCGGCATTGCGAAGTCACCACGGACGAGGGCGGCGACTACTTCCTGGAGGACCTCAACTCCACCAACGCGACGAACCTCAACGGCCGGAAGATCCAGCAAAAGACCCGCCTGCAGTTCGGTGACCGGATCGTGATCGGCACGACGATCCTGCGCTTCTATCTCGAAGAAGAACTGGACAGGAAGTAGGTTTCCCCGAGGCCCTTTTCGGGGGGCGTGAAGAAAACCCCGCCCGGGCGGCGTATACTAGATCGTGCAGATGAAGGGCCTTCCTGTCGGCGTGGTCGTGGTTCTGGCAATGCTCTCGGGATGCCTGGCCGCTCCCCCGCGGCCTTCGGCGAGGCCGGTATCCGCAACGGCGCCGGGCGCAGGATCAGCGCGGGCGCGAGAGACGCCCGAACCGGTCTCCATCCAGGCGTTCTCCCGCAATCCTTTCCGGTCGGTCGCCCTTCCCCCGAGCCGCATTCACGGCCACGAGCAGGCCATTGCCGCGCTTGGCTCGCCGGCGAAAACCGTGGTGCGCGAAGTGCCCGACCAGTACGACAAGACGCTCATCCACTCCCTGATCACGCTGCGCTACGCCTTCGGCGAGCTCACCTACCTCCGCGTTTCCGGCAAGGAGGTGGAGACGCTCATCCTCATCAGCGTTCGCGGAGGCCAGCAGCCCCTGAAGTACGGCATCCGCATCGGCGTCACCACGCGGGAGCAGATCCTGAAGACGTTCGGCGCTCCCGAGCAGGCGCAGGCGGATTCGCTGTCCTACGCCGTGGCCTACACGCAGGAGATCACGAGCTCCACGACGTTCTTCTTCGACGGGAAGGCGCTGAGCCGCATCGACATTTCTTCACTCATGATGGACTAGCAGTGTACAATACCGCCGGCAAGGCCGCGTGCGCAGCGCGGAAGGAGGGAGCCATGAACGAGCTCTGTCCCCGGTGCCGGGAAGTGCGCGAGCTCGAAGTTCGGCGGAAGAGCGTCACGAAGATGGACGACAGCGGCACGACGGTGAAGATCACGGTGAGCAGTTACTACTGCACGGCGTGCGGCACGTTCATCCGCAGTGAGGAAGCGGTGACGGGAAAGGGCATGTAGGGAGCGCCCATGATGCAGCGACGGAGGCGGCGGATGGCGTTCGTGATCGGCGTGAGCGCCTTGTGCGCGGCCGCGGCGGCCGGCCCGGCGGGAGCGGAGGCTCCCGCGGAGCAAAGGTCGGACAGGGACTGGGCGGTGCTTCCGCTGGATCCCGGCTACCTCGTGTACAACAATGTCTGGAACAAGGAGGGGGCGCGCGGCCCCCACGCGCAGGCAGTCTTCACGAGGAAGAACGACGGCGCACCTTCCTTCGGCTGGCAGTGGAAGTGGCCGGCCGCGGACGGCGTGGTTGCGTATCCCGAGGTGATCTTCGGCGATACCCCGTGGGACCGCTCCCCGCGCCGGCAGGTACGTGAGCTCCCCTTCCCCGCCGGCTCTCGCGGCATGACGGTGGACTATGACATCAGCCTGCAGGCCGGGGGGATCTGCAACATGGCGTTCGAGTTCTGGACCGTGTCCTCCCTCCCCGCGTCTTCGGACAGGATCATGCACGAGGTGATGATCTGGATCGACAACCACGACATGACGCCGGCCGGCTCCTGGACGGACAAGCTCGTCACCGGGGACCTGACCTGGGACATGTTCCTCAGGCAGGGCCATGGTGATGCCTCCGGGAAGAATCCCCAGAAGTGGACCTACGTCGCCTTCCTGGCGCGGAAGCCCGTGCTCAAGGGCCCGCTGGACATCGGAGCCTTCGTCCGGTTCCTGCAGGAGAAGGGTCTCCTGGGCAGTGATGTCTACATCACGAGCCTCGAGCTGGGAAACGAGATCGTCACCGGTGCCGGCAGCGCCGAGGTGCGCAACTATCGCGTGACCATCAAGTAGAGTCGGTCACATCATGAGAGGCGGAAGGCGGCTTCCGCGGTCTTTCCCAGGCACCACTCCAGCTCGCTCTCGGAAAGGCCCACGCCGCGATACTTCGCAAGCTCGACGGGAATGTTGTTGATGAGGTCCGTGCCAAACATGACCCGGCGCGGTCCGAGCTTCTCCACCATGGCGCGCAGGTCGTAGGAGGTGACCCACGACGTCTCCAGGAAGATGTTGGGGCATTCCTGCGCGGCAACGATGGCATCTGCCCCGAAGGTCCCCCCGCCGGCATGAGCGAGCACGATCCTCACGTCGGGATAGGTGCGGGCAGGAGGAATACATGCCGAGGGAAGCGCGATGGGCAAGCCGTTGCCGGTGTGGATCATGACCGCGATGTCCAGCTCCTTCGCGACGCGGAAGACCTTGTCCACCGCGGGGTGCGTGGGAGCCAGACAGAAGGCGTAGGGATGGTGCTTCACCCCCTTGAAGCCCAGATCCCGCACGGTCCAGCGCACCAGGTCGAGGTACTGCCCCTCATCCATGAGCGGGTTGAAGCACGCCACTCCGTGCGCCCGGCCCGGGTGCGCCTGCATGAACCGCCGGATGCGCTCGTGCGCCTTCTTCTGGTCCCGGGAGACGATCCCCGGCATCAGGATCTGCGCCGTGATCCCGTTGTCGTCCATGGCTTTCAGGACGACCTCCTCGGAGTCGTCGGTGAGGAACATCAGGTCCTCCCCGAGATGCATGTGGGCATCGATGATTCGCATGACCACAGTATCTAGACGAACGAGCCTCGGGGATAGCGTTCGGGATGAGCGGCGTACTCCTCGGCAAAGTCCTCGATGATGCGCTGCAGTGGATACTCGATGGTCCAGCCAAGCTCGCGGCGCGCGCTGGATTCGTCGAAGGAGAGTCCCTGGAGCTTCTCGTGGTAGGCCATGGCGAACTGTTCGGGCTTGAATCCGAGTGACGCCCGGGGGAAACGACGGCGGATGGCGGCAGCGAGCTCTTCAGCGGACGGCATGGGATCCACGCCCGCAAGCGTGTAGCAGACCGCTTTCACTGCCTCGCGGGGCGCCGCATCCAGGGTGAGAAGCGAACGGGCCGCGTCCTTGAAGTACAGCACCGCGCAGCGGATGTGCGGCGCCACGAAGATGTCGTAGTGTTCCCCGCGGCACGCCTTCTCCACGGCCCAGGAGTTGTAGACCGAGACGTGGGGGACGACGGACCCCGGTCCGATCACTGAAGGAAAGCGTACGGCCCGAAAGTCCAGCCCGTAGCGCGTGCCATAGAATCGTCCCAGCAGCTCCCCGAAAACCTTCGTGGTTCCGTACAGCGTCGTGGGGCGCTGCAGAGTGTGGTCCCCGATGGACGAGCCTTCCATGTCCAGGCCGAACGTTGCCGTGGTGCTCGTGAACCTCACGCGCTGCACGTCGAACAGGCGGGCCGCTTCCAGAACGTGGAACATCCCCTGGACGTTCGCGGCGAACGCCGCCGACGGATCCTCATTGGCGGGGATGGAGAGCATTGCACCCAGATGGAAGATGACGCTCGGCCGCGCCGTCTTCACCGCTTCCAGGACGTGGGAAACCACTCCGAGCTCCCCGCGGATCATCTTGACCCGGTCTTCGATCCCGGAGAACCGCTCGCGGACGATGGCCCGGTCGAAGACACAGACCGCCTCTCCCTGGTCACACAGCATGCGCGCGAGGGTGGACCCGATCAGGCCGCACCCTCCCGTGATGAGCACCGCCATCGCGCCCCCCTCATTCCCGGTAGATGGGAAGCCGAACCCTCATGACCGTCTTCCCCTTGCTCTCACAGAGGATGACTCCCTCGTGGGACTCCACGATGTGCTGGCAGATGGAGAGGCCCAGCCCGGTGTTCTTCTTTCCCGCCTTCGTGCTGAAGAACGGATCGAAGATCCTGTCCACCAGCTCGGGAGGGATCCCGCAGCCGTCGTCGATGATGGAGACCTCCACGCAGTTGTCGGGCTCGATCCGCCGCACGGCGATCTCGATGGTCCCGCGCTCCAGCACGGCCTCGATGCTGTTGATGAGGAGGTTCACGAAGACCTGCTTGAGGCTGTTCTCCTCTCCGAACACGAGGATTCCTTCCTGCCTCCCGGGAAGGCGGAGGTCGATCGACTTCTCGCGGATCTTGTGATCCACGAGGAGCACGACCTCGTCGATGATCCTCGTGATGGACAGCGGCTCCATGGGGATCTTCCTCACCTTGGAGAAGGACAGGAGGCTCCCGATGATCTCTCCGATCCGGCTGAGCTCACGCTCGATCTTCACGAGTCTATCCGTGTCGGGGTCGTCGCGGTGGTGGCGCTTGAGCAGGTCCACGTAGTTGAGCACCACGCTCAGGGGATTGGAGATCTCGTGCGCTACGCCGGTAGCGAGCTCCGCAATGGAGGCGATCTTCTCCGAGCGCAAGAGGTAGTCCTGGAAGTAGCGGTCCCGGGAGATGTCTTCAATGACGAGGATCGTACCGAGGTGCTTGTAGTCATCATCCTTGAAGGGAAACGTGCGAACCCGCACCAGGCCGTTCTCCCCGCAGTGAAGCTCCTCCCAGGTGTTCTCAGCCCGTCCGCCGATCCGTTCCACGATCTCCGCTGCCTTCTCCACGGCGCAGGACTCCAGGAGCGTCTCCACGGGCTGATCCAGGAGGACCTCGTCGCGCAGCGCGAGGATCTTCACGGCGGAGAAGTTCACCGTGGAGATCCTCTTCCGCTGGTCCAGGATGATCACGCCGATGGGGAGATTACGGATGATGTTTTCATTGTACTTCTTCAACAGGAACAGCTCGCGGTTGTCCTGCTCCAGCTCCTCGCGGCTCAGCACGTAGGAGTAGGTCATCTTGATGAGCTTCAGCTTGTCGACGTCCTGGATCTCCTCAGTGCCCTGGCGCTGGCCGTTTTTCAGGATGGTCACGCGGTCGGCGAACTCGAAGATCTCGTCCATGTTGTGGGAGATGTAGATGACGCTGCGGCCTGCTCCCTTGAACTCGAAGAGAAGGCGGTAGATCGTCTCCATCTCCCGGGGGGTTAGCTTGCTGGAGATCTCGTCGAAGATGAGAAGCTCCGGCTCGATGGACAGCGCCTTGGCGATCTCCACCATGAGCTGCTCCGCCTCGGTGAGATCCTCCAGGTGCGCATGGGGATCGATGTCCACGTGGAGCATCCCGAAGAGCTCCACGGCGCGGTTTTCCATCCTCTTACGGTCGAGGAAGCCCATGCCGGAGGTCAGACGCTGGCCGGTGAAGATGTTCTCCACCGCGCTGATGCTGGGGATCACGTTCATGTTCTGGTAGACGATGGCGATGCGGTTCTGCATGGCGGACCTGGGGGTGAACGACTGTACCTCCTGCCCGCGGAACCAGATGGTGCCTTTCTCCTTTGTGACCGCGCCCGAGAGCAGCTTCACGAGCGTGGATTTCCCCGCCCGGTGCTCGCCGAGCAGGCCATGGATCTCCTCCGAGGCCAGGTCGAAGTCCACGCCCCGCAGCGCCTGCACGCTGTCGTAGCTGACGTGGATATTGCGCATGGAAACGAGGCTGGGCCCGCGCGGCTTCATCTCTTCAGCTCAGGCCCAGCTTCCTCATGCGGTTGTACAGCGTGCGGCGGTTGATGTTCAGCATGTCCGCGGCCTTCGTCTTCTTTCCCTTGCTCTTCTCCAGCGCCTCAAGAATCATCGTGCGGTTGAGCTGCTCGAAGCTGGACTGAAGCTTCTTCCCCAGGTGCGTGGCCTCGAGGTCCGTGTACTGGGAGGGAAGATCCTCCACGGTGACCAGGTCCCCCTCGCAGAAGATCACCGCGCGCTCGATGCAGTTCTTCAGCTCCCGAACGTTGCCCGGCCAGGTGTGGGCAAGGAGCATGTCGCGCGTCTCCTCGTCCAGTCCGCGGATGGGCTTGCCATACTGGGCGCCGAAGAGCTTTACGAAATGGTCGATGAGGATCTCCACGTCCCCGGGCCGTTCGCGCAGCGGCGGGACGTGGAGTGTGACCACGCACAGACGGTAGTAGAGGTCCTCGCGGAATGCGTCCTTCTGGATGAGGAGGCGCAGGTCCTTGTTCGTGGCGGCGATGACGCGGATGTCCGTCTTGATGGTCTCCGTTCCGCCCACGCGCTCGAACTCCTGCTCCTGGAGCACGCGCAGGATCTTCGCCTGCGTGCTTGGGGTCATGTCCCCGATTTCGTCCAGGAAGATCGTGCCCTTGTGCGCCAGCTCGAACTTGCCCTTCCTCTGAGAGAGCGCGTTCGTAAAGGCGCCTTTCTCGTGGCCGAACAGCTCGCTCTCCAGCAGCGTCTCGGGAATTGCCGCGCAATTCACTTTGATCAACGGCCGGGGGGCGCGCGGACCGGCCTCGTGGACGACGCTTGCGATCAGCTCCTTGCCCGTCCCGCTCTCACCGGTAATCAGGACCGGAGCCGTGGCTGCTGCGGCCTTTTCTGCGGACTGCAGGATCTTGCGCATACGCGCGTCGTTCGTCACGACCCGGCCCATAGCCGGGGCGGCCTGAGCGGCAGCGGACGGCGGCGCGCAGCTGAGCGCGGCGAACTCCCGAATCTCGTCGATGAGCCTGCGGAGGTTCGGCGGCTTCTCGTAGAAGTTCGCCGCGCCGTACTTCATGGACAGCACCGCGTTCTCGATGGAGGGATGGCCGGTGAGGATGATCGCTTTGATGTTCGGGTTGGTGCGGCGCAGCATCTTCAGGAGGTCGATCCCGCCGATGCCTGGCATGCGGATATCTAGGATGACGAGGTCAGTGCGGCTCCGGGCCAGGATGGAAGGCGTTTCCCGGGGGTCGCTCGTCCAGGTCGTCGGGAAGCCCTCCTCGATGAGGATCTCCGAAAGGGATACACAGAGTTCTTTTTCATCGTCCACGATCAAGATGTGATAATCCACATGCGATCCTCGCGCCGCGGCATCAGGCGGCCGGGCGCTGCGGCGAGTATAGCACGTCGCGGGGGAAGTTCCCCCGGGGCCGCGCGGGCTGTCGGGGCCCGCCGCAACCCCGGGGGTTCACTGAGAGCCAGGCCTAGGGTATCGCCTCCCCTCCCTGGTCGACATTGTCCTTCGTGAACATCCGCGAGCCGAGAACGATTCTCTTGGGAACCTTCTGCCCGCTGAAGATCTTCAGGGCCTGGACGATCGCTTCCCCTCCGCCGGTGGGGTACTGGAAGGTCGCGTTCAGGATGCCTTGCTTCACGTAGGCGACGCCTTCGTGGGGGAGGGAGTCGATCCCGACGAACACCATTTCCTTCTCCCGGCCGACCGCTTGGGCCGCGATGTACGCGCCGTGCGCCGAGGGGTCGTTATGGCCGTATACAATGTCGATCTTGTTGAAGCGCGCCAGGGCGGACTCCATCTCGCTGCGGGCGTCCGGCTCCAGCCATTTCGCGTCCGCGCGGAAGATCACGTTCAGGTCGGAGCCCTTGATGGCCTCCACGAACCCGTTGTGCCTGTCCTGGCCCGGGGTGGAGGTCTGCAGACCCATGATCTCCACGACCTTGGCGCCCTTGCCGCCGTAGTTTTTCACGAGCCACTTGCCCACCGCGCGCCCGATCTTCACGTTGTCGGCGCCGATGAACTCGGTATAGTTCTCGCCGATGATGTCGCGGTCAAGGACAATGACGGGGATCCCGGCCGCCATGGCCTTCGCCACCGGCTCGGCCAGGGGCTGCGCTTCCTTGGGGCTGATGATGAGCAGGTTGATCTTCGCGCTGACGAACTCCTCGACCTGGGCTCGCTGCTGCAGGACATCGTTCGCCGCGTCCTTGAAGACCATCTTGATTTCGGGATGCTTGTCCGCCTCGTTCTTGATGTCGGCGTTCATCTGCACGCGCCAGGGCTCGCCGAGATTGCACTGGCTCATCCCGATCACGTACTTCGCCTGCCCGACCACCGGGAACACGGCAAGGGAGAACAGGACGGCAGCGCACAAGAGAACCTTCACGATGGATCTCATGGAACCATCTCCTTTCATATGTTTGGAATGCGGGAACACACAGGGAAACGAGACTTTATCTGCCGCGCGCCTCCTTTCCGGACCAAAAACCTCTACTTGGTCCTCCGCTTCTGAGTCAGGACCGCAAGCACAACGATGATCCCGGTGATCATAAGCCGGCCGGCTTCCGGGACCGCATTGATGCTGAGGATCTTCTGGAGATAGCCGATGGTGAGAATGCCCAGGAGTGTGAAGCCCATGCTCCCGCGCCCCCCTGCCAGGCTCGTTCCCCCTATGACGACCATGGCGATGGCGATGAGCTCGTACCCGTCGCCCGTCGTCGGATCTCCCTGCGTCTCCTGGGCGGCCTGGCAGATGCCTGCCACCGCGCACATGAGGCCGGAGAAGGTATAGGCCAGGAACTTGGCCATGCGTACGGAAACGCCGGAGAGCCGCGCTGCCTCCTCGTTGCCGCCGATGGAATACAGCTCCCGGCCCCACTTGTGCCGCGCAAGGAAAATCCACGCAACGATGAAGCAGGCGAAGAAGATGACGGTCACGATGGACAGATCCCCGCCGAGGATGCGGGAATCGATCGCTTTGAAGACCGCGGGCAGCTCCTTGATGACGACTTTGTCCCCCTGAGTGACATAGGTGGAGATCTTCTGACCCCCGGTGATGTATCTCGCGGACCCGCGGGCGAAGCTCATCATGGCAAGTGTCGCGATGAACGGCTGCAGCTTCGCCTTGGCGACCAGAGCGCCGGAGACCGACCCCAGCGCCGAGCCCAGGAGGAGGCACGCGATGATGGCGGCGTACCAGGGCCAATCCATATGCATGGTCAGGAGGGAGAAGGACACGGAAGAGACGGCGAGGATGCTCCCCACGGAGAGATCGATCCCTCCGGTAATGATGACGAGCGTCATACCGCAGGCAAGGATCCCGTACACCGACGCCTGGCGCAGGGTGTCCCGGTGCGTGCCCACCTTGAAGAACGCGCCGTCGGCGTTGAACATCACACCGAGGAGGAGCACGAGGAGCAGTTCGAGAAAGGCCCTCCCTGCCGAGCTCGTCAGTGCGCGCCCGATGGACGGAAGGACGCCGCCGGCCCCGCCGTCACCGGCCCGGCCCGCGCGCAGAGGTTCCCGTATCTCACCGCTCATGTCCGCCCCCGTTCGTCTTGCCCATGGCGGCCTCCAGGACCGCCTCGGCCGTCGCTTCCTGGCGGGACAGCTCCGCCGTGATCCTTCCCCGATGCATCACAATGATCCGGTCGCTCATGGCGAGCAGCTCGGGCATCTCCGATGTGACAAGAAGAATGGAGATCCCGCGCGCGGTCCACTCGTTCATGAGCTGGTAGATCTCGTGCTTTGCCCCGACGTCGATCCCGCGGGTCGGCTCGTCCAGGAGCATGATCCGCGGATGCGTGCAGAGCCACTTGCCGATGGCCACCTTCTGCTGGTTCCCGCCGGAGAGGTCCCCGGCTTCCATATCGTAGGAGGCCGCGCGCAGCTGCAGCGCACGGCCCATTTCAGTGGCCAGGCGTGCCTCCGCCCGGGGCCGGCGCCACCCGTAGCGGGAGAGGCTGCCGAGGCTCGCCGCGCAGAGGTTCGCCGTCACGGACATGCTGGAAATGAGCCCCGTTGCCTTGCGGTCATTGGTCAGAAGGGACACCCCGCTCGCGATCGCGTCCCGGGGAGAACGGATGCGCGCGGGCTTCCCCTCGATATAGACCTTCCCTTCCGTCCGTGACGGCAAAGCGCCGAACAGGCCGAGAAACATTTCGCTGGCACCCGAGCCCTGCAGGCCGCCGATGCCGAGGATCTCGCCTTGGCCGACCTTCAGGGACACGCGGTCCACGAGCGGCCGGTGCGCGCGGCCCGCCTTGTATACGGACATGTTCTCCACGCGAAGCGCTTCGGAAGAGACCTGGGGGGTATGCCGGGGAAACTGCTCCTCCATCTCCCGGCCCACCATCCAGTGGATGAGCTTCTTTTCCGGCAGGTCCGGAGCAAGCGCGGTCCCGACGAGTTTCCCGTCCCGAAGGACCGTGGTCCTGTCCGCAAGCCGGTGGATCTCCTCCAGGCGGTGCGTGATGTACACGATTCCGCGGTTCTCGCTTTTCAGCTGCCGCACCAGGGCGAACAGCGTCTCCACGTCCCGGGCGTTCAGCGCGCTGGACGGCTCGTCCATGATAAGCACGCGCGCGTTCAGCCGGATGGCCTTCGTGATCTCGATCAGCTGCTGCACGGAAATAGGGAGGTCTTCCACGAGCGTCATTACGCCGACGTCGACGCCGGCCCGGCTGAGCACGTCCGCGGCAATCCTGCGGTGCTCCCGTTCCCGGACGAATCCCGAGCGCGTAACGGGGTGGCCAAGGAACAGGTTGTCGGCGACCGTCATGGACGGGATGAGGGACAGCTCCTGGTGGATGGCGGCGATCCCGTGCCGGTTGGCATCCAGGGGGCTGGAGGGACGGATGTCGCGGCCTTCCATCTCGATCCGTCCCTGGTAGTCGGCATACGCCCCGGCAAGGATCTTCATCAGCGTGCTCTTGCCGGCGCCGTTCTCCCCGGCGAGGATATGCACCTCTCCCGGATAGATCGAGAAGTCGACCCGGTCCAGGACTTTCACAGGCCCGAAGAGCTTCGTGATTCCGTTCATGGAGACCAGCGGGACCATCCCCAGCTACCCTCGCTCCAGAAATTGTGCGCTGCTTGGTCCATTGTCATGCAGGTTTCGTGCCAACGGAGAGTCCCGAAAAACCGGGTGAAAAGCGGGGATTTCCAGGCCCGAAACCCGGAAAAGTCGCGCGGCGCGCTTCTCCCAGAATACAGCGTGAATCTTCCTTCTCATAGTGGGAAAAATCGGGAATGCTGCTTCCCGATGGCTGCGGCATGATCTTTCTTGACGGGGACACACGGCCGTGGTACTGCTACGGCCAAAGTGAGCGGTGAATGATGAATTTTCGAGAGAAAGTGAAGTTCAACCCCCTCGACCCGCCCGAGCCCTGGGAAAGACCGTACACCCGCGCGGCCGGCGAGTTCTTCTATGAGTACCGCTACGCCGGTCACCCGTTTGTCCCGCGCGCGGCTGAAGACGTTCCCGGAGGCGCGCTTCCTGAGCTTCGCGACGTCTGCGGCATCGGCTCGCATGCCGAGGTGTTCGTGATTCCCGCCTCTGTGCGCTTCACGAGCTCCGCGGGGCGGAAGGTGATCACCCCTACCCAGGTCCTGGCAATCGGCCCGCGCGCTGTTGCGCTGTGGGCGGAGGGGCCGACGCCCGGCATCGCTGTCTCCATCAGTCTTGAAGAGCTGGCATACCTGGAGGACATCGTGATCCTCCTCTACGGGAGGCTGAGCTTCTTCTCAGCGGGCAGCAGGCTGACCATCCGGTACAACACGGTGGCCCGCCGGTGGCTGGAGCCGTCGCTCCTGGCCCTCCGGAAAAGGATCTCCGGCGGCTCCGGCGCTCTCCCACGGATCAGGGAACAGCCGGCGCTTCCCTACAAATGGGACGTCATCCTGCACTCCCCGTTTCTGGACCTCGGGGAAGGCCCGCCGCCGGCGTACCACTACTGCGCAACGGCGGCGCGGAATCGGAAGCTCCCCGCAAAGGGGCAGCTCCTTCTTCTCAGCGCCGCCGAGCTGATCTACGTCCGGGACTCCCAGGATCCCCTGATGTTCTACGGGGTGGACCGGTTCCTCCTCCCCCGTTCCCGCGTGGAATCGATTCGCGCCGAAAGCCGAGCGCTGGAGGCTACCTGTAACGGCGCCGACATCTCCCTTGCCATGCCGCAGCCCCTCGTGGAAACAGCGGTCTCCTGGCTGGCGTGATGGCCGCCGGCTCTGCGGGCTCCTCCAGGAACCCTCTCCGGCGCACGAGATCGTCGCAGAGATTGCCCGCGATCAGCCGAGCGCTTCTCTCTCCGCCAGGAGCTCCCCGACCTGCGCGATTTCGCTCTCCGAGAGGTCCCACTCCGCGCCGCCCACCACCTGTTCCACCTGGGCGGGCTTGCGGCCGCCCACGATGGCGGCGGTCACCTCCGGCCTGCGCAGGACCCACGCAATGGCCAGCTCGGCCATGCTTCGGCCCGCCCGCCGCGCAATGGGGGTGAGCTTTTCCACGAGCTGGAGGTTGCGGCTGAGCGCAGGCTCGGCAAAGAAGGGGTTGCGGGAACGGGTGTCGTCCCCGGGAAGAGACGTCACGCGGGACCGGGAGAACGCACCGGTGAGCAGGCCCATCTGCATCGGGCTGTAGACGATCACGCCGATGCCGTTCTCCCGGCAGAACGGAAGAAGCTCTTGTTCCGCCTCTCGACGGAGCATGCTGTACGGAGGCTGGAGAGAGGTCACCGGGTGGATCTTCATGATGCGCTTCAGCTGGGAGACGTTAAAGTTGGAAACGCCGGCAAACCTCACCTTTCCCTCGTTCACCGCACGCGCGATCTCCGACCACCCCTCCTCGATCTGCTCGTCGGGCCGGGGCCAGTGGACCTGGTACAGGTCGATGCGGTCGGTCTTCAGCCGGCGGAGGCTTGCCTCCAGCTCTCCTCTCACGCTCCTGGCAGACAGCCGGTCGACGATGGTGCTGCTGCCAGGGTCCCAGGTGCGCGCGCACTTGGTGGCCAGAAACACCTTGTCCCGGCGGCCGATGAGGGCGCGGCCCACCACCTCCTCCGAATGCCCCAGGCCATACACGGCAGCGGTGTCGATCCAGCTGATGCCGAGGTCCAGCGCCCGATGGATCGTGGCAATGGAATCATTGTCATCCTGCGGGCCCCACGCGTACTGCCATCCGGAGCCTCCGATGGCCCACGTGCCCAGGCCGATGCGCGTGATCTCGGGACCATTCGCGCCAAGCTTTCTCGTTCTCATGGTGTTCCTTCCGTGACCGAATTGACGCGGATGCTCGCGCCGGTATCCGCTGCCTCCCGCGCGCGCAACCCGAGCTCGCTCACCGTGAACGCCTCCTCCGCGCTGATCCGCATGGGGCCTCCCTCCTGGATGTGGCGCACGAAGTCCTGGAAGAGGGACAGGGGCTCCTCCTTCTTGAGCGTCCGCGGGGGAGCGTCATTCGTGCACAGCGTGGCCTCTCCACCGGCGATCTCCAGAACTCCCTTCTCCCCGGCAACGCGGATCCGGTCGTCGCCGTGCGAGGCCGCGCTGCGCGGCCGGAAGTAATCGAAGCACAGCGTCGCGGAGCCCGAGTTGGCAAGGCGGAAGAGGCACGCGCCCGAGCTTTCCATGTCCCCGTGCCCGCGGTTGCCCCGCGAGGTCTGGCGGGCTGCCACCTCCACGATGCCGCCTTCGGTGAACCACTGGATCCAGTCGATGGCGTGGATGGCGACCCAGGGGATGGTTCCCCCGTACGTAGCGCGGTGCGTGTACATCGGGTGGCGCGTGCCCAGCTTGTAGGACTTCTGGGCGGAAATGAGGAGCGGCTCGCCCACGTGCCCGTCGCGGATGGCGCGCCATGCGGCAAGGAACTCCGCGTGGTAACGGGAATCCAGCATGGGGCACAGGGCCACCCCCGCACGGGCGTAGGCCCGGCGGAGCCGCTCCAGCTGGTCCATCGAGACAGCCATGGGCTTCTCGACAAAAACATTGATTCCCCGCTCCAGGCATTCGCAGGCAATGCCGGACTGGAGGAAGAAAAACGGCGCCACCACGGCCACCTGCGGCTTCTCCCGGTCCAGCATCCGGCGGTAGTCGTCGTAGAACGGAATGAGGGAGCGCTCCAGGCGGTCCACGAAGAAGTCCTTCGCGTTCTCATCCGCGGAGCCGGGGGCGATCCCGACAAAGCTCACCTGGGGCAGCCTGTCACGGACTTCAAGGGCAAGGTCGATGTGGCCGCTCGTGCCGATGATGACGGCCTTCACGGGATTTCCTCCGAGTCCCACTATAGCAGAGCGGCGCCGCCGCAAACAGCCCGGGCTTGCCGGCGCCGGGCAAAAAGAATACTCTGGCGCCCGGTATGAGCACCCCGCCAGCTTCCGGCCGCACGCCTCTCGCCGCCCCCGGCGGTCTGACCCTTCTCCTGCTCTGTATCGCGCTCCTCGTCTCTGTCAGCATAGGCCACTCCGCTGACCGCGACCGGATCACGGTCCGCGTGCTCATTCCTCGAACCACATCGGCGCTTCCGTTCCTTCTCCTGGCCCGGGACCACCCCGTGGCGGGAGTGGACTTCCAGGTGGACACGTTCCTCGATCACGCGCAGGCGCTGGCCATGCTCCTGAGAGGAGAGGTGGATCTCCTGGAAAGCGGAACCAGCCAGGGCTGGCAGAACAGGCTGGACGGGAGCCCCATCCTCATGGTCGATACCGGTGTGTGGGCCCTGTCGTCCCTGGTGGGCCGGGACCCTTCCATCAGGAGCTTCGCGGACCTGCGCGGCCGCAAGCTCGCGCTGCCGTTTCCCGGCGCGCCGCTGGACTTCCAGACCCGCGCGATTCTCTCACATGAGAACATGGATGCCGACCGGGACCTCACCATCAGCTACGGACCGTTCGCGCAGAGCGTATCCCGCCTCCTTGCCGGCCAGATTGACGCGGCCGCGCTGCCCGAGCCGGTGGCAACCATGGCCGTCAGGAAGAACGGGCTCGTGCGGCTTCTCGACTATGCAGATGCCTGGGCGCAGGCGGCCGGCGGTGACGGAAAGTCGCCCCAGGTCAGCCTCTTTGCCACCGAGCATTTCGCGGAGTCCCACCGCGCGCTCGTGAGCACGGTCGTCTCCGCGTGGAGGGAGGCCAGCCGCCAGGCGGCAGCCCATCCGTCGGAGGTCGCCGCGCGGTTCGCGGCGGCGCTGGACCTGGAGCCCGGCATCCTGGCAGAGGCGGCGCGCCGAACGGCGTTCGAGGTGCCCGACTACCGCGAGAACCGCTCCCGGGTGGAATCATACTACCGCGCGGTATCTCCCTTCATTCCGGGCGGCGCGCCGGCCCTGGACGGCCGGTTCTTCTTTGCGCCCTAGGAGCCCGCAGGGCGATGGCGATGCCCGCCGCTGACGCGAAGACCGAACGTTCCTCCCGCCTCTTCGCCGCGGTCGGAATCGCCTTCCTTCTCCTCGTCTGGACGGGGGCAAGTCTCGGATCCGGCGGTTCCTTCGTCCCGGCGCCGTGGACCACGGCGGCCGACACGGCGGTCCTCCTCTCCCGCGGCTACGCCTGGGCGCAGATCCTGACGACAACCGTGCGGGTCTGTGTGGGCTTCCTTGCCGGCCTTGCCGCCGGGGTGGTTGTCGGAGTGAGCGCCGGACGCCCGCGGCTTGCGTCCATGTTCCGGCCCATCGTCCAGTTCTTCCAGGGCATGCCCCCTCTTCTCTGGGCAATACCGCTGGTGGCGCTGATGGGAGTGGGCCACCTTCCCTCCATTCTCGTGATCGGGCTCATCACGTTTCCTCTCGTTGCGGTAACCGTGGGAGAAGGGATGGCAACCCTTCCCCGGGAATACGCCGAGATGCTCAGCGTGTTCGCGCCCGGCGTCGTGCCCCGGATGCGGGAGCTCGTGTTTCCCCATCTCAGGCCGTTCCTGGGGGCATCGGTGAAGGCAGGCCTCGTGCTGGCGGTCAAGGCCTCCGTGACCGCGGAATACTTCGGCGCCACGTCCGGCATCGGCTTTCAGATCCAGTCAGCCTAAATGTCGCTGCGCATCAGGAGCCTCTTTTCGTGGGCGCTCATCCTCATCCTCGTGATCCTCGCCTTCACGTACCTGATGCCGCAGGTCAGGCTTCTTCGCAGGCTCGTCCCAGGGCGCGCGGGCGGACGCGGCTTGGCTCACGCCAGCAGTATCGCTCCCGCGCGCCCTCCGGCTCCATCTGCCGGCCCGGGCCGCATCGTGCTTCGAGGCGTCAGTTTCTCCTGGAAGGGAAAGGAGAAGCTGCTGGAGGATGTGAGCCTCACGGCGACCAGGAAGTCCATCGTGCTGATCTCCGGAGACTCGGGGATCGGAAAGACCACGCTCCTGCGGCTCGCCGCGTCCCTGCTTTCTCCGTCGGAAGGCATGATTGAACGCCCTGCCCGGATCGGATTCGTCTTCCAGGATGACCGGCTCCTGCCCTGGCGCAGCATCGAGGACAACGTTGCGCTCCCGATCCGCTACCAGGGCCGGCCGCGGCGCGCGGCGCTGGAAGACGCCCGGCGGCTCCTGGCGGATGTCGGCCTTGCGGGGCAGGAGAGAAGGATGCCCTCAGAGCTTTCCGGAGGCATGAAGAAGCGGGCCGCCCTGGCGCGCTGCTTTGCCCGGGATCCGGAGGGGGTGCTCCTGGACGAGCCGTTCAGCGGCCTGCACGCGGAAGCGCGCCGCGGCCTCTGGAAGACGTTCCTGAAGTTCCACGCCCGGCGTCCCATTCCCGCGATCGTCGTCACGCATTATCCTGAGGAACTGTCGGCAGAGGCGGACTGCAGGCTCTGCGCGCTGGCGGGCAGGCCGGCGCGCCTTTTCCCTCTCCGTTGACGCCGGGAAGGAGATCTGTATGCCGGAAGCGGGCACCCCGGATTTCGAGCTGGTCTACAGCAGGCACGGCGCGGAGTATCACGAGCTCGTGGCGAGCGAGGACTGGGAAGGGAACCTTCCCCGGGCGCTGTCGCAGATCACCTCGTTCAAGGGAAAGACCGTCGTCGAGCTGGGCGCGGGAACCGGGCGGGTAACGGCCATCGTGGCGCCCCGCGCGGCAAGGGTCCTGGCGTTCGACAGGTCCCGGGGCATGCTGGACCAGGCAGCGCAGACGGTTTCCCGGGCCGGGCTCTCCAATGTCACGTTCACGCAGGCGGACAACCGCGCTGTTCCGCTTCCGGACAGCAGCGCGGACATCGTGATCGAGGGCTGGAGCTTCGGCCACACGGTCAGTGTCGCGCGGGACGCGTGGCGCGGCGCCGCGGAGGGAATCATTCGCGAGAGCGAGCGACTGCTGAAGCCCGGCGGAATGCTCATCATCATCGAGACCCTGGGCACCGGAAAGAAGATGCCGCAGGCTCCTGGAGACATCCTCCCCGTGTTCTACGGCTTTCTCGAGAGACAGCTCGGATTCGGCGCAACGTGGATTCGAACGGACTACAGGTTCCCCTCCCTCGTTGAGGCCCGGAGGCTCATCGAGTTCTTCTTCGTGGTCATGGTGGACTACGAGATGGCCGCTGACGGACAGGTGATCGTTCCCGAGTGCACCGGCATCTGGTGGCGGAAGAAGCGCGCCTGAGGTAGGATCGTCTCATGGGACGTTCCATTGAAAATGATTCCTTCCTGCAGGTGCTGCTCAAGCTCATCCCCAGCGAGATCATCGCGGTATTCGTGTTCATCCAGGGAGTGATGCCTCGCGTTCTTCTGCCGCATCTCGTCGTGGGGCTTCTCCTGGTCGCGCTCACGCCGGTGTACCTTCGCTGGGCCTCGGGAGTTCGCTCACGGCCGCAGCTCGTGGTCTCCACGCTCTCCCTGGTCGTGTGGATCTACGCCATGGGGGTCGGACCGCTGCGGTTCGTGAGAGCGCCGTGGTATGAGCCCTGGCACGGCGCGGTGGCCCTGGCCGTATGGACGCTCGTTCCGCCGATCTTTCTCACCCCTCGGGAGAACGGCCCGGTCCCTGGCCGTCCGTCCGGCCAGCCGCCGAAGAAAACGCGCTCACGAGGCGCTCCAGGCCATCGCTGAGCACGGGCCGGGGACAGGCGAGGTTCAGGCGCTCTAGCCCCTCTCCCCCCCGGCCGAACTTGAATCCTTCATCCAGCCAGACCTTTCCGGTGCCCTGGAGCCTCTGCACGAGCTCGTTGTCTGAGAGTCCGAGGTTCCTCATGTCCAGCAAGGCGAGATAGGTTCCTTCCAGCGGAAACACGCCTACATGCGGCAGACGGCGCTCCAGGAAGGAAACGAGCAACCGGTAGTTGCCCTCGAGGTAGCTCAGCAGCTCGGTGAGCCACGGCTCCCCGACGCGCCACGCAGCCTCGCAGGCAGCGGACGCGAAGACGTTGGCCAGTCCTGTGAACAGGGCGTGCTGGACCGCGTCCAGGCGTTTGCGGACTCCAGGATCGGCAACGATTGCCAGGGATCCTCCCAGCCCGGCGAGGTTGAACGTCTTTGTCGCGGCGACGAGCGTGATGGTGATCCGCGCCGCTTCCGGGGAGACGGTGGCCACCGGCACGTGGCGGAACCCGGGCATCACGAGGTCATTGTGGATCTCATCGGAAACGATGACGAGACCCTTCGCCGCGCAGATTTCCACGAGCCGCCCCAGCTCCTCCCGGCTCCACACGCGGCCTACCGGGTTGTGGGGACTGCAGAGAACGAGCATCCGCGTCCCGGCGTCGATGACGCGGGAGAGCCCGTCCAGGTCCATCTCCCATCGGCGGCCGGAGAGAAGAAGCGGATTCTCGACGATGCGCCGGCCGTTGCCTTTCACGCGCAGGGCGAACGGGTGGTATACCGGCGGCTGGATGACGACGCCGTCGCCGGGCTCGGTGAGCGCAAGGATGGCGGCAGAAAGGCAGGGAATGACTCCCGGGGATGACAACATCCACGAACGCTCCACGGAAAAGCCGTGGCGGCGCTCCAGCCAGGAGGCGGCAGCCTGGAAGTAGGATTCCGGCGGCAGAGTGTAGCCGAACACGGGATGTTCCAGCCTCTCTGCCATCGCCCGGCGGATTTCCGGTGCCACCTCGAAGTCCATGTCCGCCACCCACAGGGGAAGCAGGTCATCCCGTCCTGTGAATGTCCGGGTGAAGTCCCATTTCAGGGAGCTGGTCCCCCGCCGATCGATCACGCGCTCGAAGTCGTACACGGCTGCACCTCTTTGCGGCAGAATAGCCCCGGCGCCGAACAGCCTGTCAATCGCCGGAGGGAAACGGTATATTCGGCTGAGGAGGTCTCCATGACGGAAGACGTTTTCCCTCCGGCGCCTCTCCCCCTCACCATCGGGTTTCTCGGCCACGCGACGATGGTCATCACGTATGGGACCACGGTGGTCCACGTGGATCCGTGGAGTCAGTTCGCCGACTATGGGCGCCTGCCCAAGGCGGACCTCGTGCTGGTGACGCACGATCACCCGGATCACCTTGATCCCAAGGCGATTGCGCAGATCCGCAAGGACTCCACCGTGGTGCTGGCCACGCCGCGCTGTACCGACCAGTTGAAGGGCGCGGTCGTCGTCATGAGAAACGGCGACGGGCGCAGCGTCAAGGGAATCGGCGTGCTGGCCGTGCCGGCGTACAACATCGTGCACAAGCGCGGGCCCGGCGCGCCGTATCACCCCAAGGGAGAGGGGAACGGGTACATTCTCACCCTGGGATCACGGAAGCTCTACATCGCCGGGGACACGGAGAACACGCCCGAGATGAAGGGCCTCTCGGGGATCGACATCGCCTTCCTCCCCATGAACCTTCCCTACACGATGACTCCCGAGATGGTCGCTGACGCGGCGGCAGCCTTCCGCCCGAAGATCCTCTATCCCTACCACTACGGGGAGACCGACCCGGCGCGCCTGACGGTCCTGCTTGCGAAGGAGAAGGGCATCGAGGTGAGGATCAGGCCGATGCAATGACAAATCGCCCTCTCGCCTTTGAGAATTCCTACAGTGATTTGACTTCCAGGCTGCGCACCATGTACAGCTCGATGTAGTTTCGAAGGATGTCCCGCTTCTTGATCTTGGCAAGGCTCTTGCTCTCCGACAGCTGCTCCGCCAGGGCATGGATGCGCGCAACGTCCGGCGGACGCGACAGGAAGGACCGCCGCACGGGGCGCAGAAAATCCCGCACGAGCGCGTTGACGTCCTCCACGAGATTTCTCTTCTCCCTCGTGTCGTAGAGCGGGTTCCACTTCTCGGCGAGCTCCTCCAGCGTGGCATCCACGTTCTTCCCCTGCGGCACGTAGTGAGACAGGAGAGCCTGGATGCTGCGCTTGTACTGGATGAGGTTCGTCTTCTGGCCCTTGCTGGTCGGCGCGGCCGCGGGGGCGGGTGCCGGTTCGGAAGACGGGGCCGGTCTCCCCAGGACCACGCGCGCGCTGGCGGCCGCCGGCGCCGGGGCCTCTTCTCCTTCCCTCTGCTTCCGCCTTCTGCCGAGCCTGCGAAGGAAGCGCACGATGCCGCTGATGAGGGGCATCGTCTGCCAGAACGGCAGGTAGATGCGCACATCCTTGAGAAGCTGCTGCCGGGAAAGGCCGAGCAGCTCGTCGAAGGGCCGCAGGATGCTCTCCACGGAGAAGCAGCGGGCCATCTGGGCTTTCGCGGCTTCACTCGTGCCGGGAAGCGCTGAGGCCAGAAACAATACCGAGCCATTTGACAGCGCGGAGAGCAGCGGGAAATCCTCCTTCACGCGCACCTCGACGTCGCGCCGGAAGGAGGCATCATTTCTCGCCACGGACGGGTACGAGTCTGCCCTCAATGTCGCAGCCCACGCGTCGAGATAGCGGGCCCGCAGCTCGTCGGACGCCTCGGCGAGCTTCTTGAGGAACACCGTCACGAGGTAGTCCTTCTGGATGAAGTAGTCCTTGTTCTGCAGCGGAGCATGAACGCGGATGAGGTGCGGAAGGTCCTCGTTTCCCGAGCGCCTCGTCTTCTCGCGGAGAAAGTCGTTGATGAACTCCCGCGAGTGCTTGGAGGAGAACGTGGAGCCCTTGTCGTCCTTCAGGTCGTAGAGGTCCTGGTAGCCGAAGACGTAGGGCGGCTTGCGGATGCGGGCGTCCAGCAGCTTCAGGTCGGACGCCTTCTCCTGCTCCCTCTGCGAGGCCCCCTTCATGTGGAAGACGGTGTAGGCAAGGATGAACGCGGACTGGCAGATGCCCTGGTCGGTCTCCGTCTTCTCCTCCTTGCCCCGCACATCTTGCAGGATGAGGTTGGAGAGGTGTGTCCAGAAGCGGAACTGGAAGTCGCTCGGTGAGAGCACGAGAGACGCGGTCTTCCGCGGCCGCGTCGTGGCGTCTTCCAGGGCCTGGCGGAGGACGAGCTCGTTTCCTCGCAGCGCCCCTCCCAGCTTGGAGTCCGCATAGGAAGCGTTCTTCGGGTCCTGGAGATAGCGCGAGATCTTGGCGGCAGCCGCCTCGATGAGCACGGAGCCGATGATCTCCCGCGGAACCACCACCGGCTTCACCCCCTCGGGGAAAACGATCTTGATGATTCCCTTGCCGCCGTATTCCACCTGGTCGAGCAGGGAGGCAAACTCGTCCTTCACATCCACGGTGGCAAGCTGGTCATCCGGGACCTTCACCGGCATGTTGTCCGGACCGGGAAACGGCCGGTCCGGCTCCACGGTGATCTGCTTGTATTCTTCCAGGAGAGAGACGGAGGAGAAGTCGGGAAAGGACACAGCGCGGATCTTGCCTTCCGAGGCGGAGAGGAGAAGCTTCCCCTTTTTCGCGAGCGCGCTCAGCTCGCTTCCCATCTCGGCCGGGGTCATCTCGCCCTTGGGGAGCGAGGCGATGAACTGGCGCAGATCGACCGTCGCTGACTTGGTGCGCAGCGCGAAGCTGCGCAGAAGGGAGAGCAGATCCTGCGCGGACATATATCCTAGGGAGGAGTGTAGTGTATCGCATGGCCCATGGCAAGAAGAGTGAGCGCAATATCACTCGCGCATATGTTCAAAATGCACTATACTTGTTGCGTCATCACCGCAATGCCCGCACCGAAGTCCATCGTCCACGCGATGATCATCTTCACGCTCGCAGCCTCCTTCGCCTCCGCGCAGGATGCCTCCCCGGCGCAGGAGTCATCCGCGGCCCAAGCGGCCTCTTCGGCGGGGCGCGAGGTGTGCGTTTTCCCGGTCGTGGATCTCTCCGCGTCGAACGGTCCGGCTGATGCTCCCGCCGGCGGGTCCGGCGAAGGGGCCGACCGGTCCCGAAGCATGTTTTCCGCGCTCAGCGCCGAGCTCGCCGGCGCCCGGTTCCAGCTCCTGACGGAAGACCAGTGGCGGAAGGCGCCGGGCAACGCGTCACTGTCGCCGCGGGACTTCCTGGATCCCGCCACGGCGGTCCGGGTTGCCGGCTCGGCAGGCGCGGATCTCGCCGTGACGAGCTTCTATTCCGTCCAGCAGGACCGGATCCTCGTCTCCGTTTCCTTCTATGACACCCGAAGCGGCGACTTCGCCGCGGGGTTCATGAGAACGTGGCGATACAACCTGGGCGTCTACAGCGCGCTTCACGCCGAGATCCGCGGGGCCCTCTCCCGCCTGGACCTGCTCCCCGTTGCTCACAGCGGGAAGCCGGCGCCGCGCGAGGTGCTTCTCGCCGCCCTGACGTTCACGGGGCCGCAGGAGGGAATGGAAATCCTTCTGTCGGATGGCAGGAGCGCGGGGAAGATCGACAGCGGGAAGCTCGTCTTCCCCGCTGCCGGAATAAAGGCGGGAGAGCCGCTTCTGGTTGAGAAGCGGCTGGCCGGCTACCACACTGCCTGGCAGAGAGTGCGCGCGGCGCCCGTGGTTTCGTTGTCCCCGCTTGCCCGGTCTTCGTTATTGTCCATCGAAGCGGACTGGACGTTCGGGCAGCTCATCGGAGCCGGGGGGGCAGTCCGCCTGTACTTCGTTCCGGACTTCTCGTTTGCCTCGTTTTCTCTCTATCCGTACGGGCAGGCGCCGGCCTCCGCGTGGGGGAACTGGCTCTATCACCTCGACACGGAGGCATCGCTCGGCACCTACCTCTTCTTCGCGCCGGACTCCCTGGTCCGGTTCGGGGCATCTACGGGAATCGGCCTCATCTACTCCCTGCTTCCGCGCACTGACCCGTCCAGCTACTTCGATGCGTACCTGAACATCATCAGCATCTGGGGCGAGCTGAACCTCGGGAGGGTGTCCATATTCCTTCGGCCGGAGATGAAGATGGCCCTGGGCATGTTCAGCCCCAACCTCCTGGGCACGAGCGTGCTCATGCCGGGCGGAGTGTTTGCGCCGGTGACGCTGGGGGCGATCTACAAATGGTAGCGTCCCGAGTTTTCCGCGTGCTGGCACTGGCCGCCGCCCTGGGACTCCTGGGGACATGCGACTTTTTTACGCTGTCGACGTTCCCGGCCACGGCGTCCCAGCTTGCCGCCCAGAGGGATCTGTCCGCGGAAATCCCCGCATCGTTCGCCAGGACATTCGCGCTCAGCGCCGTGACCGCGGGGAGCATCGACCTTGTCTTTCTTGCGACGCAGCTGCCCTACGATGGTGCGCATCTCATCGTGATGGACAAGGATCTGCACGTGCTGCAGACGTTCAGCCTGCAGGATCTCATCAATTTCGGAGCCTCGTTCAGCAGCGCCGGCGCAATCCGCGGAACGGCCGGCGACGTGTCAATTCAAGGCTTGCATTGGTCCGTCACGGCAATGGGGCTCTCGTCACCCGTCACGTTCACGACGTCGCCCGAGCCCGGTGCATTCTGCGTGACAGACGGCACGGACAATTATGCCGGATTCAACATCAGCGGAAACACGCTGTCCTACTATGGTTATAGCGCCGTCTGGGCCGTTTTCAACAACTACTACCCGTATCCCCTCAGCACGAACGCTGCTGCCAGTTTCAATCTCATCGGCGCCTATGATGATCCCTCGCTGGCGGACGTCGTGCTCATCTTCGAGGAAAACAACTCGGCACAGGACTACTGCTTCACCTTTCCGAAGAGCCAGCTCCTGGGAGGTCTCGCATTCTCGCCCGACCTCCAGACCAACTATCCGCCGCTGCAGACGTATCGAGCTGACAACCGCCTCATCGCCTATACGCAGAACGGCTACATCAAGTTCCAGAAGGAGCCCAACGGGCAGGGCGGCACGTTCATCAGGCTCGACATGGCCGGCAACACTCTTCCGTACTCCCTGCGCTACACGGAAGACACGGACATCCAGATCGCCACGCGGAACGCCGGAGGCTGGTACTACGAGTACAACCGGACGACGCGGATGGTGAGAAAGATCTCCGCGTGGTGGGGGCGGTAGAGATGCGCGCGGCGCCTTGCGCTTTTCTGCTCCTGCTCCTGACAGCGGCCTGCTTTGCCCAGCAGGCCGGAGAACCGGCACAGCAGCCTCGGCGGCTGCTCGTCGCCGTGGAGGCTTCCCCGGCCGCGGGGTACACGACCGGGGAGACGGCCATCCTTGCCAAGTCCCTTGCGCTTTCCCTCCGGGAGGCGGTCTCCGGAATTCAAGTCGTCGAATACGGTGCGGCGGCTTTTCCATCCCTGGCAGAGGCCAGAAACGGTGAAGCGCTACGGCTGGGGGCCGATGCATGGCTCCTCGTCAGCATCTCGGGGGACCGGCGCGCGCCCACGCTCCGCGCGCTTTCCTGGGATCTCGGGGCGCAAACCATGGTTCTGGACAGGAGCTTCACTCGTGACGGGGAGATGACGGCGCTCGAAGCCGCCTCGGAGCACTGGGATGACGTCGTTCCCCTGGTACGGGACGCCTATCGTGCCGGCCCGGCGATCAACCTCCCGAGAGTCGAGAGGCGGACGGCCGCTCTCACCATCCACGTGCTTCCCGGCACGCGCGTCAGCGGTCTCCCCGGCGGGCCCCTGGCGGCAGACAGCTACGGCGTTGCAACAGCGAACCTGGAAGCCCCATCGTCGTACCGCCTGCGCGCCGTATTGTACGGCTACGAACCGGCGGAGAAGGAAGTGTACGTCGATGCGGATCTTGACCTGCAGATCGCCCAGAGGCCCTCGGCCATCCTGTCCGCGGACACCGGATTCTTCAACGCGTTCTTCATGGACGGCGAGGTGGGAGTCTTCTTCGTCCCCGACACGGCGTTCGTGAAGTTCGGCGTGACGAGCTTCCTCCTGGGGCTCTCCGTCGGCAATGACTCGGCCGCGTACAGCTTCCCTCTCCTGCACGTCAACCTCCAGGTCGGCTGGTACCTGATGCCCGTCGATGCCTGGTTCCGCGTGTATGCGACGCTCGGAGGCTTCTGCCGTGTCGTCTTCATCCCGAACTACCCCGTCCGCGTTGACGCTCTTTCTCCCGGCGGCGTCCTGCTGGGAATCGGGACCGAAATCCCGATCGCCGGCAGAGGCAGGTTCTTCTTCGAGTACGTGCCCATGCTGTACCTGAGCGGATTGCCTGACCTGTTTGCGGATTCCTACTCCTCTGGAAACAGCCCGGGATTCATCCCTCTTTCCTTTGGCGCGATCAATCTTCTGAACGCGCGCTTCGGCATCCGGTGGCTGCTATGAAGAAATCCATCCCGGTCATTGCGGCGCTTGCGCTTCTCGTGTCGTGTGCGCCGCCGTTCAACCTGGACTACAGCTCAGCGGCGGTCATTCTCGGCAGGATGACCAAGGAGTCGGAGATCGGACCGTTTCAGAGCACGGCCCCCGGATCGCTGTCGTCGAACCCGGTCTTCTATCCGGTCAAGACGGTGTCCGGCGTGGATTGTACAAGGGGATTCGTCTATACAACCGATGCCGGCGGCTCCGTGCCGCTTCTCGGATTCATTCAGCCCAACGGACTGGGCGGCTGGTCGCTGTTCGCTCAGCTGACGGCAAACGTGTACTCATCGTTGCCAACGCCGCCGACAAATCAAACCCTCTATCACGCGGATCCCCGCTACCAGCGGTACATCGTCGCTCCTATCAGGACCGGTGCCTTCGTGTCGTTCGTTGACCTTGATTCCCTGTATCCGGCGAACAGGTCGATCATCGAGCTCAGTGTACCCGCAGCCACCCAGAGCTTCTCGTTCTATGACTTCGACTTCTTCAAGGACCTGGTCGGGTACGGGAGCCCCCCCGAAGCCGTTGGAATGTGGGTTCCTCCGTCGCTGTCGACGACAATGCCGGTCTACTTCCT
>Ga0335070_10001185_pt1 | contig 29861 bp, 31 predicted proteins | sample Lox_Sample_13_FD_206722 | JGI IMG/M metagenome (GOLD analysis project Ga0335070, IMG submission 206722) | Soil microbial communities from Loxahatchee National Wildlife Refuge, Florida, United States - Lox_Sample_1.3 | ecosystem: Environmental > Terrestrial > Soil > Wetlands | place: USA...
GGCGCCTGCGAGACGAGCACCTGGGCGATTTCGTGGAGGGTTGTCGGAGCCTCGCTTCCCATCGCGGCCAGAAGATCGTGAGCATCGGCTGCGCTCATCACCACCGACTCCAGTCCGGCCGAGCCATTGTGCTGCTCGCGCATCCAGCGAGCCTGTTCCGGCGTCGTCGTGAGCCAGAGCAGAGGATCGGGCAGGTATTCCACCTGTACGGCCAGAACCTCACCTTGAGCCAGTAGAGCTTCGTAATAGGCCCTAGCCGTCGGGGGGAGAGCCTCGTGATGCCTGAGCACCTCCTGCAGGGTGACGATACGGGGGGTGTGGGCGGCGGCCGGCCGGGATTTCCGGGGTGAGGAGAGCTTTTCGAAACAGACCAGGAGAGCGCTTATGACACCCAGGACCATGAGTCGTTTCACCAGAATGTTCCTCCTGCCCTCACTCCCAGAGCAAGAGGAGGGCCATCTGGCTAAACCCCATACAATCAAGCCGTTTGGGTGTGGAACCCGAGGCTCACTGACGGAAAGCGGCAGGGGAGGTGACGCCGCCGGAAATGGGGTTTGCGGGTCCCTGGAACTGGAATATTCTAAATGCCCTATGTTTTTCCGTGGGCCGATGGCACTGGCTTTCGCTGGGGGGATGCTGCTTGTCTCCGCCCTGCCCGCCTGGGCTGCGTCGCCGACGGGAACGCTCGAGACTTTCTTCAGCCAGGCGAATGGCATTCTCCGGAGCGTGGATCGCTCTCGCGGGCTTGAGGAGCCGCGGCAGGCCGTCCGCGGGCTGGTCAACGAGATGATCGCGTTCCGTGAGGCCGCCGCCCTCGCTCTCGGTCCCGCCTGGTACGCGAGACCGCCGGAGGACCAGGAGGAGTTCCTCGAGCTCTTCGCCGGTGTCCTCGAGCGCGGCTTTGTCGCCGCCATCGTGGCGAAGGCGAATGTGTCCGGCGGGGTGAAGGTCCAGTACCTCGGCGAGTCCATTTCGGGTGATCAGGCCATCGTCGCCACCATGCTCCAGGGGCGCAATGGGAGCGATGTGCCCGTCGACTATCGGATGGTGCGGCGCGGGGACCGCTGGAGGATACAGGACGTCATCATCGAAGACGTCAGCCTCATCGCAAACTATCGCGCGCAGTTCAGCCGGATCCTGCGCGACTACCCCTACACGGGGCTCATCGCCAAGATGCGGGGCGAAGCGCCCGAGGCATCCCCCTCGGATTCCTCTGCGGGGCCGGAGTCGCAGGTGGTGTCGTGGCCGCGCTGGGTCATGGGGCACATGGAGGACGAGAAGGGCGTGCCGGAATCACCACCGGCGAGGCTGGAGCGCGACTGACGCAGGCCGAGCCGCTCGGACACACATGGCAAAGGCCGGGGAGCTATTCCCGGCCTTTTCGCTTTACGGCGGAGCCGGCTCAGCTGCCGTCGGCGGCGATCACCTGATTGCCGCCCCGCTGGCCGGCTTCCTTGAGTCGGGCTTGCGCCCGCGAGAGCAGCACCGTCTCGTTGTGGCCGTCGCGCGGGAAGGAGACGAGCCCCATCGATAGGGTCACGCGGCGCGGGGCCGCGACGGGATCGGGCTGGAAGGAGACGTTCTCGATGTGCGAGCGAATCCGCTCTACGACTTTGGCGGCGTCGGCGTCGGGGGTATTCAGCAGCAGAATGGCGATGCCGTCCCGGGTATGGGCGACGACGTCGGTGGAGCGAAGGAACTGGGTGATCTTGCGCGCCACCGCCTGTTGCATCGCCTCGTCAGGGTCGGCTGACCCGTCCGGGCGAACGAGACAGACCGAGAAGAAATCCTGGTAACGTGTGGCTCTCGACGCCTCGCGGGTGAGCAGCTGGTGGAACGCTTCCTCGCCGAAAACTCCGCTGGACGGATCCATGAAGTTGGGCACTGCCTCGCTCCCTCCGGTCTTGCTGATCGATGCGCCCGCAGCCGTTGCCCTGCACGGCGGATGCTCAAGACAATACACGAAACCGGGGGTTTAGGGGAGTTCTTTAGCGGGAGCTGAAAGGAGTCAGGATGAGGGAGACGGAATCGTTGATGAGCTCGTCCATGCTCCGGCGCCTGATGACCCGGCCCGTCTTGCAGTCGAGCTCCACGTCCACCGCGCGCGAATCCTCAGCCGGCGGCTCGATCAGGAGGGGCCTGCCGTCCGATACACGGTCGATCTCGAGCGCCGCGTCCCAGTAGGTTGTGGGGCCAAGGAGCGCTCGGCCGCCCTGGACGCAATGGCGAAGCTCGCCCCGAGAAAGTCGCGCGTCGACAATCACAAGATGCTCGGCGCCGGCTGCCCGGGCGCGCGCGAGCGCGGGGCCTCGATCGATACCGTCGAGCGGTCGGCTGCGGCTGGAGGACACCGTCGCAACGTCGAGGGCGAGCACGCCGAGCCGGTCGAGCCCTTCCACGATGGCTGCCTGATAGTCCTCGGGAATGCGGGCACGCTCCCGCTGGCTCAGGTCCTCCGAGACGCTCACGCGCATCAGGAGGGCGGGCCGGCGGATCGTGGAGGCGCGGAAGCCGGGCTCGCGAAGCGCGGTGCTGCTGCCCGACGTGCCTGGTGAGCAACCCGAGAGCAGGAGGAGCGCGACGAGGGCAAGCTTCGACTTTGTGAACGATGGGCCGCGCATGACGAAATGCTACAACATTCCTTGACCAGGAGCCGGAGCGTGGCCACAATTGCCCCCATGTCCACAACAACCCGATTTCCTACGATCACGGCCGAGGCCCTCGCAGCGCTGCGTTCGAGGATTGGCCAGCCGGTTCGACGGCCGGAGCCCTATATCGAAGTCGCCACATCCGATGCCATCCGGCACTGGGCTCACGGCATCGGTGACAGGAACCCGCACTGGGCCCAGGCCGGCCTCGCGCCGCCCACCATCCTCTTCGCCATGGACCGCATTGTCTCGGGCTATGTCGGCGGCCTGCCCGGCATCCATGCCATGTACGGTGGGACCGACTTCCGGTGGCACCGCGCCATCCGGGAAGCGGACCGCATTGTCGGGGAGAGCGTGCTGAAGGATCTCATCGAGAAGCCTTCGGCCTTTGCCAAGCGCGCCGTCCAGCAGGTGTACCGCACGACGTTCTCCAATCAGCGGGGAGAGCTCGTCTGCGAGGCGGACTCCTGGTGCTTCCGCACCGAGCGCGACACGGCGCGCGAGCGCGGCAAGTACAAGGCCGTCGAAGCGCATCGCTACACCGCGGACGAGATCGAGCACATCGCCCGCGCGTACCGCAACGAGGAGATCCGCGGCGCGAAGGCGCGCCTCTGGGACGACGTGAAGGTCGGCGAAGCTCTGCCCACCGTCTGCAAGGGCCCGCTGACCGTGACCTCGGTGGTTGCCTTTGTCCAGGGCTGGGGCAGTCTCTACGTACGAGCCCATGGCCTGGCGTTCGATCTCTTCGAGCGTCATCCGGCCCTTGGGATTCCCAATGCCTTCGGCGTGCCCGAGCCGCCGGAGCGCGTGCACTGGGATGAGCCGTTCGCCCGCACCGTGGGTGTGCCCGGAGCCTACGACTACGGCCCGGAGCGCGTGGCTTGGCTGGGCCACGTCGCCACCAACTGGATGGGCAATGACGGCCAGCTCCGCCGCCTCTCGGTCCAGGTGCGGCGCCATAATCTGATCGGGGATGTGACCTGGTGCCGTGGCATCGTCACCGGCAAGCGCGAGGAAGGCGGACAGACGCTCGTGGACGTGGACCTCGTGGCGGAGAATCAGCGGAGTGAGATCACGGCCAAGGGCTCCGCCACCGTGGCCTTGCCGCGCGGGAAGAAGTAAATGACGCCGGCTGCGCGCACGCTGGCCGAATGGGCGGGAAGGCTTCGCGTGGAGGATGTGCCGGCCGCGGTGGTCGACAATGCCGCGCTCCGCGTGCTCGATACCGTCGGATGCGCGCTGGCCGGAGCAAAGGAAGAGCACGTGCCTGCGCTGCTCGGGCTGGTGTCCCGCTGGGGCGGTCCGGGTCTGAGCACGATCTGGGGCTCGCCACTGACGGCCGACCCACCGCGGGCCGCGCTTGCCAATGGCGCGCTCGCTCACGGCCTCGACTTCGACGACACGCACGCCGATTCGGTCTGCCACGCCTCCGCGGTCCTGGTGCCAACGGTGCTGGCCCTCGCGGAATCCGAGCGCCTCACGGGCAGGGCGGCGCTGACCGCGCTCGTCGCCGGCTACGAGGCGATGATCCGCTTGGGGATGGCGGCGCCGGGGCGCTTTCACGAGCGCGGCTGGCATGCCACCGCGGTGTGCGGAGCTTTCGGCGCCGCCCTGGCCGCCGGCAAGTGCTTCGGGCTCGACGCCGATCGCCTCACGTCGGCGCTCGGGATAGCGGCGAGCATGGCGTCGGGAGTGATGGAGTTCCTCGAGGACGGCTCCTGGGTGAAGCGCATCCACCCCGGATGGGCGGCCCAATCAGGCATACAGGCGGCTGTCCTGGCTCACGGTGGCTTCACCGGACCGGCGACGGCGCTCGAGGGGCGCCTGGGCTTCTACCGTGCCGCTCTCGGCGAGGCGCCCAACGTGGCAAAGCAGCTGGAAAACCTTGGGGATGAATGGGAGACGCTACGGAGCTCATTCAAGCTCTATCCCTGCTGCCATCTCAACCATGCCTACCTCGACGCAGTTGGCAGGCTCAAGAGGGACAAGGGTCTTCAGGCCGAAGACGTGGCGGAGATCGAGTGCCTCGTGCCGGCAGGAGAGGTGCCCATCGTCTGCGAGCCCGTGGAGGCCAAGCGGCGCCCGCGGACGCCATACGATGCGAAGTTCAGCCTGGCCTTCTGCGTCGCGGCCGCGATCACCAACGACCGTGTCGGCATCGACGCCTTTACCGAGGAGAGCATTCGCCGGCCGCGGCTGCTCGCGCTCGCCGACCGGGTGCGCTTCAGCGTCGATACCACGTCGCGCTATCCGGAGACCTTTCCCGGCTGGGTGAAGGTGCGGCTCCGGGATGGGGGAGTCCTGGAGGCGCGCGAGGAGAGCCAGCGCGGCGGACCGGACCGACCGATTGCCGCCGACGAGGTGATCGCCAAGTTCCGGGACAATGCCGCGCGGGCCTTGCCGCCGGATCGTCTCGCTGTGCTGGAGCGGGGCGTGCTGGCGCTCGAGAGCGCCAATGACCTGGGCTCGCTTCTCGCCCTCTGCCGGGTTGACGGAGATCGCGGGGCGAAATAACCGCACCATCGCCTTGATGATCCGCTTCGGTTCAAACGCCATAATGGTCAGGTTTTTCAGCCGCTTCTGGCTTCGCCGATGACGAGCGTTCGCGCCTGAGGAACGAGGAGGTTTCCACAGGGTTTCGCTTGCCTGGGCCCGATGGATCTGGGACACTAAGCTCATGGTGATCAAGACGCTGGCAGCCGCCCTTGGATTGGCTTTGGTCCTCGCCGGGACTAACCTCGCCGTGGCGCAGTCGGGAGTCGAAGTCGAGACCATGGCGCCTGCTCCGCCGAAATTCGAGATCATCCGGCCCGAAGCGCCTGGCAGTGAGCCCACTCGTCCAAAGGACGCCGACTTCTACAGCACGTTCGGTGACCCTGTGGTCAACTACGATCCTGCCTTCATCGCGCCCTTCACCAAGGAAACCGAGACGGGGCGCATGGGTCTGGCTGGATGGACATCACCGGTCGGAGTGGTGACGGGCGACGGACCGATGCATACCCGGCAGCCTGGGTGGCTGAGCTTCGGCTTCGCCATCACGTGGGGCGGCCCGCCGCACAAGCCCGGTCCCACGCCAGTCGCCGCTCCCCGCTGACTTCGCTCCTCAGCTCCACCGTGTCATGCCGATTCTGAAAGGCAATCTCCACGCCCACACCACGTTCTCCGATGGCCGCCGCCCGGTTGAGGAGGTCATCGGACGTTATCGAGAGCTGGGCTACGACTTCCTCGCCATTACTGACCACGACGATCGCGTTGACGCTGACTACTGGTTCAAGATCCCGTCCGGCGACCAGGGCATCCTCGTGCTGACGGGGATCGAGATCGATTACCGGCCGCTCTCGCAGCACGTGGGAAAGGTGATGGGAGATCGGGAGACGCTCTACGTGCTGAATCATCCCGCGCGCTATTTCCTGAACGTCGAGGAGATCCTTCACCGCGTCGATGTCATCACCGATGCCGGCATGCCCATCCAGGCCATTGAGGTCACTGACACGGGCGTCTATCAGGTCCAGCACGACGTCGAGCGGATCCGCCTGCCCAAGATCGCCACCGACGACTCGCACCTGGACGCCGAGTTCGGTCGCGCCTGGATCGAGGTGGATTCTGCACGAGACGCCGACGCGATTCTTCGCGCCATCAAGGGAGGGGATTTCCGCCTCGGCTTCTCCGCCGAGCCGCCGCCCCCGCGTGGGCGCGGTTTCGACCTGCTCGACCTGTCCTAGGCGCGCGCGCCTATGCTCCGGAGAAGCATCGGCGTGAGCGCGGGCACCGCTTCGGAGAGCAGATCGGGCTCGCCGCGGGACAGCCACTGAATCACCACCTCGTTGACCGCCCCTAGCCACGCGAGGGTCGCCACACGCGTGTCGAGCGGCGGGATGGACCCCTCGGCCGCGGCTTCGTCGAGATAGCCCCGGATAAGGGCGGCGAAACGCTCGTGGATCTCGGCGCGCTTGGCTTCGTACGCGGACCCGAGGCTTACGGCCTCGAGCAGCAGGATGCGCGCCAGCTCGCGGTTTCCCGCGAAGGTCTCGAGCCCCGCGCGCAACGCCGCCTCGACCTTGCCGAGCGCGCCGTGCGAACGGCCGATCGCGTCGGCGACGGCCTGGGCGAGCCGCGCCGCGAAGTCGTCCACGAGTGCCAGGAAGAGCGCTTCCTTGTTGGGGAAGTGATGGTACACCGCGCCCTTCGAGGTGCGGGAGGCCCGGACGATATCGTCCACCAAGGCCCTGTGATACCCTTTGCGGGCGAATACCGTCAACGCCGCGTGCAGTATGCGCTCGCGAGTGGCGATCCTGATCATGAGGAGACGCGATGCTGATTCGTATCGGTCATAGCCCCGATCCCGACGATGCCTTCATGTTCTATGCGCTCACCGCCGGCAAGGTGAAGGCGGAGGGCATCGAGGTCGAGCATGTGCTCGAGGACATCGAATCTCTCAACCGGCGCGCACGCACCGGGGAGCTCGAGGTCACCGCGGTCTCCGCCGCCACGTATGTGATGGTGCACGAGCAGTACCGGATGATGGATCCCGGAGCGTCCATGGGCAAAGGCTACGGCCCGATTCTCGTGGCCCGCGAGCCCGTGGCGCGCGGAGAGCTCGAGCAGAAGGTGATCGCCATTCCGGGCAGCCACACCACGGCCGCTCTCCTTCTGCGGATCTACGTCGGCGATCCGCCCATCATCGAGGTGGCTTTCGACAAGATCCCCAAGGCCGTGCTCGAAGGACAGGCCGACCTCGGGCTGCTCATTCACGAAGGACAGATCACGCACCAGCAGATGGGGCTCGTCAAGGTGCTCGACATGGGACAGGAGTGGGAGCGGGACACCGGTCTGCCGCTGCCGCTGGGCATCAACGTCATGCGCCGGGATCTGGGCGAAGCCGTCCACCGCAAGCTCTCCCAGGCCCTCCGCGACTCGATCGACTATGCGTACGCCCATGTCGACGAAGCGCTGGAATACGCGATGCGGTACGGCCGGGGCATCGACAAAGAGACCTGCCGGAAGTTCGTCCTCATGTACGTGAACGACTACACGAAGCGTCTCGGCCCCGACGGCAGGGCCGCGCTCGAGCGCCTCTACGCTCTCGCCCACTCGAAGAAGCTGATCCCGGCCATTCCCCCCGTCGATCCCATCTAATAGGTCTTGATGATCTCGTACTCGGTGGTGCGCTGAACCGGGGTGAATCCCGCTTCGCGAATGAGCGTCACGATCTCGTCCACCGTGGTCTTGTTGACGTAGTCGGCGGCGGCATGGACGTTCTCCTCGAAGAGCGTCCCGCCGAAATCGTCCGCTCCCCAGTGCAGCGCGATCTGCCCCGCCCGCTTGCCCTCTGAGAACCACGATGCCTGCACGTGGGTGAAGTTGTCGAGATACAGACGCGAGGCCGCGAGCATCCGGAGATAGGCGTTCGGGCCCTTGTAGGTCTTGATCCATTTCTCGAGGAGGGTATTGCCCGGCTTGAAGGACCACGGCACGAAGGCGGTGAATCCTCCGTGCTCGTCCTGGAGATCGCGGATCGCGTCCCAGTGGTCCACGATGTCCTCCGGCGCTTCCACGTGGCCATACATCATGGTGGCGGTGGACTTGAACCCCTGCCGGTGCGCCTCGCGGTGCACATCGAGCCAGGCCTTTGGTCCGCCCTTCTTGGGCTCGATGCGCTTGCGGACACGCTCCGAGAGCACTTCCGCGCCGCCGCCGGGAAGGGTCGCCTGGCCCGCGTTCTTGAGCTGGGTCAGGATCTCAGGCATGGACAGTCCCGAGACGTCCGCCATCGTCATGATCTCGGAGGCCGTGAAGAAGTGCGGGGTGACTTGCGGGAAGCGCCGCCGGGTCTCCCTGACGATCGACAGGTAGTAGCCGAGAGGGAGTGCGGGGTTGTGACCGCCCTGGAGGAGCACGGTGGTGGCCCCCCCCCTCGCTGCGGACTCGATCTTCTCCAGTACCTGCTCCACCGTCAAGGTCCAGGCCTCGGGGTCGCCGGGCTTCCGATAGAAGGCGCAGAACTGGCAGTCGGTGATGCACACGTTCGTGTAGTTGGGGTTCGAGTCGATGACGAAGGAAACCTGCTTCTCCGGGTGCAGGCGGAACCGCGCGTCTTGGGCGAGGCTGCCGAGGTCGAGGAGCGGGGCATCGGTCAGGAGCCAGAGCCCGTCGGTACGGTCCAGCCGCTTGCCCGCCTCGACTTTGGAACGGATCTCGGCCAGCACGTCTAGCTCCAGACCTTGACCACGTTGTACAGGGCGTCGCGCTCTACGGCCACCTTGCCGCCGTCCCTGATCATGCGGAGGATCTGCTCCTGGGCCAGGCCCGCGGGGCTGGCGGCCTTCGCGGCGTGAGCGATCTTCTCGTCCTCCAGCGTGCCGTTGACATCCGAGGCGCCGAAGTGCAGGGCGACGGAGGCGGTCTCCTCGCCGATCATCACCCAGTAGGCCTCGATATGCGGGAAGTTGTCGAGGAGCAGGCGGGAGGCGGCGATGGTGCGGAGGTCGTCAGTGGGCGGCGTCTGGCGCGGCACCAGCTTCGTATTCCCGATCTGATAGGCGAGGGGAATGAAGGTGAGGAAGCCGCCGCTCTGATCCTGCTGCTCGCGGAGGCGCAGGAGGTGCTCGACGCGCTCGGCCATCGTCTCGATGTGACCGTAGAGCATGGTCGCGTTGGTCTTGATACCGAGGGAGTGCGCTATGCCGTGGATCTCGAGCCAGCGGTCGGCATTCGCCTTGCCGGCGTAGCGGAGCTCCTTCTGGAGACGCTTGGAGAAGATCTCGGCGCCCCCGCCCGGCATCGAATGGAGGCCCGCCTTCTTGAGCCGCGTCAGCGCCTCCCGGGGCTCGATCTTCCAGCGGCGCCAGAAGTAGTCGATCTCGGCCGCCGTGAAGGCTTTGATCTGCGTTTCGGGCCGGGCAGCGTGGACGGCCTCGATCATCCTCTCGAAGTACTCGAAGGGCCAGTCGGGATGGTGGCCGCCGACGATATGCGCCTCGCGGGTGCCCGGCTTGATCATCTCGAGGACATCCTCTATGGAGTTCTCGAAGGCGCCGGCTTCGCCCTTCTTGCGTGCGAAGTCGCAGAAGGAGCAGGAGAGCACGCAGACATTGGTCGGGTTGATGTAGCGGTTGAGCACGAAGAAGACCTGGTCTCCGTGAAGGCGCGACTTGGCGAAATCCGCCATGCGTCCGAGTCCGTGCAGATCCTCCGTCTCGAAGAGGAGGAGCCCGTCCTCCCGCCCGAGGCGCCGACCGTCGCGAACCTTCTGCCACACGGGAGCGAGACGAGAGTCGCGGAAGAATACCTGACCGGCGTCGACAGCCAGCAATTTCGCCTCCGTAGTGAGGGTAGACCGACCAGTCGGTCTGATCTTATGAGCCCTCCTCGAGCCTGTCAAGCTTCTCGCCGACGTCACACTGTCGAAGGCGAAAAATGTTAGACTCGGCGCCGTCGTAGCATGAGAGGACCGAGTCGGAGTGGACAGCCACCTGCGGCATAAACGTAAGCCATGCGCTTTCCCATGACGAAATGGCCGACGATCATCGCGATGGGTGCGGCGCTCGCGCTCGGGGTCGGGTCTGCCTGGTCTCAGGCTCAGCCCGTTCCCATCGGGATTGCCGTCGCGCAGACCGGCTCTATCGCCCCGGCCGGCCAGGAGCAGATCCTCGGGGCGCAGATCGCCGAGGCATACTTCAACAGCCTCGGCGGAGTCAACGGCCGACCCGTCAGGCTCGTCCTCCAGGACGCCGGGAGCGACGAGGAGACAGCGGTGAGCGCGTTCCAGAGTCTCATCGATGGCGCAAAGGTAGTGGGCATCGTGGGCCCGAGCCTGTCGCAGCAGGCCTTCGCGGCTTCTCCCATCGCCAATCGGGCACAGGTGCCTGTGATAGGCCCGTCAACCACGGCGAGGGGTATCCCGCAGATCGGGGAGTTCGTGTCGCGCGTCTCGGCTCCGGTCTCCATCCTGGCGCCGGCCGCGATCAAGGCGGCGCTCGACCTCAGACCTCAGATTCGTCGCGTGGGCGTCCTGTACGCTCAGGACGAGGCGTACAGCAAGTCCGAGACCGAGACCTTTCAGTTCGCGGTCACGGACACCTTCAAGCTGGACCTGGTCGCCGTCCAGGCGTTTCAGACCACGGACACGGACTTCGCCTCCCCGGTGACGAGGGTGCTGAATGCGAAGCCCGAGCTGGTCATCATCTCGGGGCTCCAGACCGACGGCGCCACTGTCGTCAAGCAGCTGCGTGAGCGCGGCTACCAGGGGCTCATCATCGGCGGCAATGGCCTGAACACAGCCAATATCTTCCCGATCTGCAAGGCGCACTGCAACCGGCTCCTGATCGCGCAGGCGTATAACCCGGCATTCAAGAGTGAGGTCAACGACGCGTTCCGAGCGATATACAGGGGAAAGCGGGACAAGGACCCGACCCTGTTGAGCGCCCAGTCCTTCACTGCGGTACAGGTCTTCGTCCAGGCATTGAGAGCCGTCGACCGGAAGTCACCGATCGCCGGAATGGATCTCCCGACGCTCCGGATCGAGCTGAACCGGCAGCTCGTGTCCGGCACCTATGACACGCCGCTGGGTGAGATCTGGTTCACGCCATCTCCCGGTGGCGAGATCAACCAGAAGTACTCCTACATATCGTGGGTGAAAATGACCCCCGACGGGACGAGCGGCAGGTTCTTCTACTGGAAGTAGGAGCGCGGAGGGGCGGCCGGCGCGGGCTACTTGATCGCCCCGACGGTGAAGCCGGCGATGAAGCGGTCCAGGAAGAAGTTGTAGATCACGGCCAGCGGCACGCTCGTGATCAGGCACGCCGCCATCAAGGATCCCCAGTAGTAGACGTCGCCCCGCACGAGGGCGACCGGCACGCCCACGCTGACCGTCATGCGCTCCACGGACGAGATGAAGGTCAGGCTGTAGACGAACTCCTGGATGGTCAGGGTCAGCGCGAAAATGACCACGGTGAGAAGCCCCGGCATCGCGAGCGGCAGCACCACGCGGGCGATGGCGCCAAACCGGCTGCACCCGTCCACCATGGCCGATTCCTCGACCTCTTTCGGAAGGGTCTTGAAGAAGCCCATGAGAAGCCATGTGCAAAAAGGCACGGTGAACGTCGGGTAGATCAGGACGAGGGCCCCGAGCTGGTTCTGCAATCCCAGCAGCGCCACGAGGCGGGAGAAGGGAATGAAGAGCAGGGTCGAGGGCACGAGGTAGGTGAGGAAGATCCCGATCGAGAGGTGCTCGCCCCAGCGTCCGGTGAGCCGGGCCAGGCTGTAGGCGGCGGGCACGGCGAGCACGAGGGTGATGATGACCACGATGGCGCCGACCCAGAGCGTATTGAAGAGCCAGGTGGGGAACAGGGTGTTCTGGAAGAGGATGCGGAGGTGGATGAGCGTCGGCGCCTGATTGAAGATGAATGGATTGTGGGCGGTGTTCGAGGCGCCGACGTACAGGTCGCTGTTCTGCTTGAAGGCAGTGATGAGCATCCAGTAGAAAGGGAAGATGGCGAAGGCCGTGAAGGCCAGGATGACGGAGCGGTGAGCCACCACCGCGAGGGCTTTCTGGGCCGGGCTGCGGCGCATACTAGCTCACTTCGGCCCGTCGCGAGGTCCGCAGCATGAGAATCGCCATCACCACGAGGAGCGGAAGGAGAAAGATCGCGATCGAGGCGCCACGCCCGACGTCGCCGCCCAGCACCCCTTCCTGATAGGCGAGGCTCGCCAGCACGTGGGTGCTGTTGTAGGGGCCGCCGCGCGTGAGCAGGTAGACCACGTTCATGTCGGTGAAGGTGAAGACGGTGCCGAAGAGGATCGCCACCGTGAGGATCGGCATCATCATCGGGATCGTGATCTGGAAGGCCTTGGCGAAAGGCCCCGCTCCGTCGATGTCGGCGGCCTCATGCACCTCCGCGGGTATCGAGGTCAGCCCGGCAAGAAGGATCACGGTCGAGAACGGCAAGAGCCGCCACACGTGCACCGTGATGATGGCGACCATGCCGAGGGTCGGGTCGCCCAGCCAGTAGTACCACTGGCCAGGTCCGAGCCAGCCCACCACCTTGAGCATCCAGTTGATCACGCTGAAGGTCGAGTCGAAGATCCAGAGCCAGCCCAGCGTGGCCAGCGAGATGGGCGCCGCCCACGGCATCAGGATGAGGAAGCGCACGAGGAGCTTGCCGCGAAAGTTCTTGAGGAGCGCCCGCGCGAGGGTATTGCCGAAGACCATGACCAGCACCTGCGAGACGAAGGTGAAGACGAAGGTGTTCCGAAGCGCCCGCAGGAACACCGGATTCGTGACGACATTCTTGAAGTTCTGCAGCCCCACGAAGGAGAAGTCGAGACTTCCCGCCGAGGAGTTCGTCAGGCTGAGGAAGAGCGCGAGCAGGAAGGGAAGAGCGACCAGCAGAAAGATGTAGACGAGGGCCGGGGCGAGCAGCAGCTTTCCCAGCCGGCGGTCGCGCGCCGAGAGTGTATCCGCGGCCTTGAGTGGCGCCGGGGTGGTGAGGGCGGGAACGGTGTCCATTGTCCTGTCAAACGTCGGCCGGCAGGGGACCCGACGTGCTCGACGCGGCCCACCTGCCGGCCTGAATGCAGTTTAAAGCTCAGGTGGCTACTTGTCCTTCGAGCCGCCGGCCACCATGCCCTTCTTGCGCCACTTGTTGAAGATTTCCTTGGTACGGGTGCTTGCTTCGGCCATGGCGTCCTTGGGCGACAGCGCTCCCGTGGCCGCCTTGGCGAACATGTCCGTGATGACGTAGGTATCGAAGATCTCCCCCTCGGCGGGATTGGCGAAGCCGGGGTAGCCGAGGTTGGTCGACCAGGGCAGGGCCTTCGCGAGCAGGGCCAGCTTGTCCGCCGGCTTGGACCCGAAGGGGTCGTTGTTGCACTGCTTGGTGATCCAGGCGGCGCCCGATTCGTACTTCTTGCTCATCGGGGTGCCCGGATCGGCCACCGCGCCGTAGAACGAGGGGAAGTTGTAGAGCTTGCTCGCCAGCATGGACTCGCGCGAGGCGTCGACGAGCGCCACGAGAAACTCCTTGGCGCTCTCCTGGCTCTTGGAGAACTTCCAGACGCCGTAGCCGCTCATCACATGCTCGGAGGCCAGCTGGATGCCGGTGGGCCCCTTGAGTGCGGGAACGAAGAAGTAGTTCTCGAGCACCGGCAGGTTGTTGTCCTGGGCCGTCCGGTACGCGGAGATGGAGTTCAGGATGTACGACGTCTCCTGGGCATTGAAGGCCTGGTTATTGGAGGCCGCGTTCCAGGACAGCACGGCCTGGGTCATGCCAACCGAGTAGAGCCGCTTGGCATACTCGAGCGCGGCCAGGGTCTCAGGGGAATTCAGGATCACGTTGCTGTCCTTGTCCTGGATGGAGCCGCCGTGGCACCAGAGCATATTGCGCACGGCCATGTTCGAATCGATATCCTGGCTCAGCCCGATGCCGATCGGGATCTGCATCTGCGGGTACTTCTTCTTGATCTCGGGTGCCGCCCTGACGAGGTCCTCGTAGGTGGACGGTCCGTTCGGCTGCCCGATGTCGGTCCAGATTTTCTTGTGATAGTTGCCGGGGTCGGGCACCCACATGTCCGAGACGGCGAACTGCTTCTTCGTGAAGGGATTGTAGGTGCTGCGGTGAGCCAGCTCGACCGGCTTGCCGTACTTCTTCTCGAGGGTCGCGACCACGTCCTTCAGATCGATTACGTGCTCCTCGAAGGCGCTGCCGAGACCGATGAACATGTGGATGTCGTGCCCGGACTGGGCGGCGACCTCGGCGGTGGCGCGCGGGACGACGTCGGCGAAGCCCACGTGATCCACCGTCACCTCGAGACCGTGTTTGGCACCCCACTCCTTGGCGAACGGGTCGAACCACTTGTCGTAGGCGGGGACGAAGTGGCTCCACTGGAGGATCTTTAGCGTCTTGTCCGCGGCGCCTGCGCCGCGCGTGAAGACGGTCGGCCCTGCGGCCGCCGCCACGCCCGCGGCGACGAGTCTCCCTCCCTTGAGAATGAACTGACGGCGAGTCTCCATACCCACCTCCATTGGTGTGTTCGGAGCTGAACGGGGATTCAGTTTGGTCGACAGAGCCAAGATTATCACAAGTTTATGGCCGGGCTGCCCATGCTATCCTACGGCCCCGTGAGCGGCAATTCGGGCCCCTTCTTCGAGGATCTCGCCGTCGGCCAGGAGTTCACCTCTCCCGGACGGACCGTCACCGAGACCGACATCGTCATCTTCGCCGGGCTCTCCGGCGACTACAACGTCCTCCACACCGACGCCGAGCACATGAAGTCCTCCCTCTTCGGCGAGCGGATCGCCCACGGCCTCCTCGGCCTCAGCATTGAGCAGGGCCTCGCCTCCCGCGGCGAGCCGGCAGCCGCGCACGGCATGCTCAGCGGGCTCAAGTGGAAGTTCAAGGGGCCGATCAGGATCGGGGACACCGTGCACGTCCGCTCGCGCATCGCCGCCAAGAAGGAGGGTCCCGATCCGACCCGGGGCCTCGTCAGCGTCGAGCGCGAGCTCGTCAACCAGCTCGGGGAGATCGTCCAGGAGGGTGAGACCGAGCACGTCGTGGAGCGCCGGCCGAAATGAGCGCCGCCGTACCTGTCCAGTGCTTCTTCGAGGACGTCGAGGTGAACGTTCCCCTCGAGACTCCGGGCATCACCCTTACCCGGGCGCACGTCGCGCTCTTCACGGGAATTACCGGCGAGGCCGGGCCCCCGGATGCGGAGACCGTGCCAGGCCTCCTGCCGCTCTGCGTCTCCTCCGGCCTCGGCTGGCGCGTGCCGCGGCCGCCGCTGGCCGTGCTGGCCTTCATGGGCTTCGAATGGCGGTTCCTGGCGCCCGTCCGCGTCGGCGACACCATTCACAGCCAGTCCCGCACGCTGATCAAGCGGAGCATGCGCGAAGGGGGCGTGATCATCGAAGAGCGCCAGATCATCAACCAGCGCAACGAGACGGTGCAAACGGGAAGGCTGACGCTTCTGGTCGCGCGGCGGCCCAAGGCATGATGGGCACGCAGCAGCGGGTGCTCATCCTCACGGCGTCTTACGGCTCGGGGCACACTCGCGCCGCCGGCATTCTCGCCGACGAGTTCCGCCGCGCGGGCGCGCTGCCCACCGTGGTGGACCATTTCCGCGACCTCGTCCACCCGAGCTTCGATCGCTGGAGCCGGGCCCTCTACTACGGCATTCTCCGCCGGGCTCCGGCCGTCTGGGGCGGAGCCTACTGGCTCGGCGACCGGATCAATGTGGGATCGCCACTGCTCCTGGGTTTCAATCGCGTCGGCGCCCGGAAACTCGGGCGCATGTTGCGCACGCACCGATTCGACCAGGTCGTATCGGTGCAGCCGACGCCCGCGGGGGCGCTCTCCCATCTTCGCTCGCGCGGAGACGCGACTCCGCCCCATACCACCGTGTTCACCGACTTCGTCGCTCACACCCAGTGGATCCATCCGCACGTGGACCGATACTGCGTGCCGGCCGAAGAGATCTCGCACGAGCTCACGGCGCGAGGGCTGCCGCGCGACAGCGTGGTCGTCACCGGCATACCGGTCGCGCCCGATTTCCTCGAGCAGCCCGACCGTGCCGCCGCGCGCCTGTCCCTGGGGCTCTCGCCCCGGCTGCCGGTGCTCCTCTTCATGGACGGCTCGGGCGGAGGGTTCGGCCGTCTCGAGGAGGCGGCGCGCGCGGTGCTCTCCATGGAGCAGCCCTTTCAGGCGGTGCTCGTGGTCGGCCACAGCCGGGCTCTCGAAGGTCGGCTCCGAAGGCTGGCGGCCGGACACGAGCAGCGGATCAAGGTCTTCGGGTACGTGGACCATGTCCGCTCAATGATGGCGGCGGCCGATATCCTGGTGACCAAGGCCGGCGGCTTGACCCTGGCAGAAGCGCTGGCCGCCGAGCTTCCGGTGATCTGCTTCGGCTCGCTTCCGGGGCAGGAGGCGCGCAATGAGCGCTTCGCCGCCATGGCAGGCGTCGGGCTGGTGGCCGGATCGGGCGCGCAGCTGCAGCGGGTGATCACCGCGGCGTTGAGGGATCCGGGACTCCTGCGGAGTATCCGTGAACGGATCCGGCTCTATCGGCGGGTCCACGCGGCGAAAGAGATCGTAGGGCTCGTGCTCGGGGACGAGAGGCTGGCCCGCGAGCGTGCCTCGTGATGCGAGCCACCGGGCTCGTGGCCGTCCCCGCGCTGTGGGCCGCGTACACGTGGGGCTCTCACGCGCTCACGCTCGGCTGCGCCTGGCGCGGGCCGCGCGACGCACGCAAGATCTCGCTCACGTTCGACGATGGCCCTGATCCGGAGTCGACGCCGCGCGTGCTCGATATCCTGGCGGCCGACGGCGTCAGGGCCACCTTCTTCCTCATCGGGGATCGGGCCGCTCGCTACGGAAGCCTGGTGCGGCGTATCGCGAAGGAAGGGCATGACCTCGGCAACCATAGCTGGAGTCACCGGAGCCTGTGGCTCGCCGGGCCACGTCGGACGGTGCAGGAGGTGACGCGCGGGCACGACGTCATCGCCGACATCGCGGGCGCACCCCCGCGCTTCTTCCGGCCGCCCTGGGGCATGACCAATCTCGCGCTCTTTCCCCTGCTGCGGAGACTCGGAACGCCCTGCGTGTTCTGGACGGTGCAGACCGAGGGGCGGCGGCCCGCTCCGGCGTCGCTGCAGATCGAGCGCGCGAGCCGCCGCGCACGGCCGGGCGCAATCGTCGACCTCCACGACGCGGATGGTGTCCCGGGGGCGGGCCAGCGGCTCGTCGACGCGCTGCCGTCCATGATCCGGGCACTCAAGGTCGACGCGTATGCGCTGGCTCCGCTCAGCGTCCTGCTGTAGAATCCTGCCACTTCAGCCCGACGACATGCAGCATCAAGACAAGGGAGTCCTCTGATGGCTATCGATCCGCGCCACAAGAGCCGCGTGCTCCTCGACGGCACCGACCGCTCCCCGGCCCGCGCCATGATGAAGGCGGTGGGCTTCTCCGACGAAGACCTCGCCCGGCCGCAGATCGGCGTCGCGCATTGCTGGATCGGGACCATGCCGTGCAACTGGAACCACCGGAAGCTCGCCGAGAAGGTGATGCAGGGTGTGCGGGCGGCCGGCGGCACGCCCATCGAAGTCAACACGATCTCGATCACCGACGGCATCACCATGGGCACCGAGGGCATGAAGGGGTCGCTGATCAGTCGCGAGGTGGTCGCCGACTCGGTGGAGCTCGTGGCGCGCAGCCACATGTTCGACGGCATCGTCACCATTTCCGGGTGTGACAAGACCATCCCGGCCATGACCATGGTGCTTGGCCGGCTGAATATCCCGTCGCTCATGCTCTACTGCGGCTCCATCATGTTCGGGCGCTGCGCGGGCAGCTCGGGGCCCTTCGCCAACCGGAACCTGACCATTCAGGACGTCTTCGAAGCCGTCGGCGCCTACAATGCCGGCAAGATTTCCCTCGAGGAGTTCAAGGACGTCGAGGATCATGCGTGCCCCGGCGCGGGCGCCTGCGGCGGCCAGTTCACCGCCAACACCATGGCGACGGCCTACGAGATGCTCGGCATGTCGCCGATGGGCTGGAACGGGGTACCCGCCATAGACCCACGGAAGGACGAGGTGGCCTTCGAGTGCGGCAAGCTCGTCATGGATCTGGTGCGCAAGGGCATTACGCCTCGCTCGCTGGTGACGCGGCGGAGCTTCGAGAATGCCGTCGCGGGCGTGATGGCCACCGGCGGCTCGACGAATGCCGTACTGCACTTGATTGCGACGGCCAAGGACTTCGGCATCAAGCTGTCCATCGACGACTTCGACCGGATCTCCCGGAAGACGCCCGTCCTGGCCGACCTCAAGCCGTGGGGCACCTATACCGCGCCGGAAATGTACGAGGCCGGCGGCATGCCGGTCGTGGCGAAGCGGCTCCTCGAAGCCGGTCTCCTCCATGCGAAGGAGAAGACGGTCACGGGCCGTACGATAGGCGAAGAGGCGCAGGTCGCGTCCGAGCCTCCGGGACAGCAGGTGATCAAGCCGCTCAAGCAGGCGCTCAAGTCGTCGGGAGGGATCGCGATCCTTCGCGGCAACCTGGCTCCCGGGGGCTGCGTCATCAAGCTCTCGGGCCAGAGCAAGTACGATCACCGAGGCCCGGCGCGGGTCTTCGAGCGGGAGGAGGACGCCTTCAAGGCGGTGAAGGACGGCAAGATCAAACCCAATGACGTCATCGTCATCCGCTACGAGGGGCCCAAGGGTGGGCCGGGCATGCGCGAGATGCTGCACGTGACGGGGGCGCTGCAGGGCGCGGGCCTCGGGGACTCCGTGGCGCTGATGACCGACGGGCGCTTTTCCGGAGCGACCCACGGCTTCATGATCGCCCATATCGTTCCCGAAGCGGCCGATCGGGGACCGATCGCCGGGATCCGGTCGGGCGACATCATCCACATCGACGTGAAGAAGCGGCGGCTCGACGTGGAGATCCCGGCGGCCGAGATGAAGAAGCGCCTCGCCAAGTGGAAAGCGCCCAAGCCGCGCTACACGAGCGGAGTCTTCCACAAGTATGCGATCACGGTGTCCCACGCCTCCGAGGGCGCCGTCACGGGTTGAGCGCCGCCGGTCGCCGGAAGGAGCTGCTCGTCGAGACGGACTGGCTCGCCGGACGCCTTCACGATCCCGGCGTGAGAGTGCTCGAGTGCACCGTCTACCTTCACCCGGCGGATGTGCCGGGCGGCTACCGCGTGGAGTCGGGGCGGGCGCGATGGGCGGAGGGGCATATCCCGGGCGCGGGCTTCGTTGACCTGCAGGCTGACCTCTCCGATCCGGGCGCTTCACTGCGGTTCACGATGCCGCCGGCCGCCCAGTTCGCCGAGGCGATGAGTCGCTACGGCGTGGGCGAGGGTGTGCGGGTCGTCCTGTACGACCGCTTCGTGAACATGTGGGCGGCGCGCGTGTGGTGGATGCTGCGCGCGTTCGGCTTCGACAATGCCGCCATCCTGAACGGCGGCTGGAGGAAGTGGCGGCTGGAAGGCCGCCCGGTCGCCACCGATGACGGGACTCGTCCCCGACGCGAGTTCGCGGCACGGCCCCGGCCTGAGCTCGTCGCCGACAAGGCGGCCGTGCTCACCGCGCTCGGGCAGGAGCGCACCTGTGTGCTCAATGCTCTCACCGAAGAGCAGCACCGCGGCACGGGAGGCGTGAGCTACGGTCGGCCCGGCCGGATCGCGGGCACTGCCAATGTGCCCGCCCGCGCCCTGGTTGATCCGGAGACGCACGCCTATCTCCCCGACGACGTCCTGCGCGCGAAGTTTGCGGAGGCTGGGGCGCTCGATGCCCGGCGGATCGTCACGTACTGCGGCGGCGGGATCGCGGCCTCCAGCGATGCCTTCGCCCTGGCGCTGCTCGGCCGTGACGACGTGGCGGTGTACGACGCCTCGCTGTCGGAATGGGCCGCCGACCCGTCGCTCCCCATGGAGCAGGGTTAGCCGACCGGAAAGTCCGGCGGGGTCTCCATGGACATCTCCTGCGCATTTCCGCCGGTGCCCGAGACGCCTGAGCACATCGCGCTTGCCGAGCGCCTCGGCTACCGTCGCGCCTGGGTCTACGACACGCCGGCGCTTCAGCTCGACGTGTGGATGACCCTGGCCCGTGCGGCCGAGCGCACACGGACGATCGAGCTGGGCCCCGGTGTGCTGATCCCGAGCCTGCGCCACGTTCTCGTGACGGCGGCGGCGGTGGCCACTCTCGTCGAGGTGGCTCCCGGTCGCGTGAACGTCGGTATCGGCTCCGGCTTCACGGGCCGGCTGGCCATGGGCCAGCGCTCGAATCCCTGGGCCTTCGTAGCCCAGTACGCGCGCCAGCTCAGGGCCCTGCTTGCCGGCGAAGTCGTCGAGGTGGACGGCGCGCTGACACGGATGATGCACGGGCCGGGGCAGGCTCCGGCGCGGCCTATCCGCGTGCCGATGATATTCGGGACGCGAGGGCCCAAGGGTGAGGCGGTGGCGCGCGAGCTGGGTGACGGCGTGTTCACGGTAGCCCCGACCGCTGGATTCCGCTGGTCGTCGCTGCTCACCTTCGGTACCGTGCTGGAACCCGGTGAGCCTTTCGACTCGCCACGCGTGATCGCCGCGGCGGGCGCGGGGGCGGCCGTCCTGTTCCATCGGGCCCACGACCTGCCGGGCTCGCCGGGTCCCGGCCTCGCGGACCTGCCGGGCGGCGCCGAGTGGAGGGCCGCCATTGAGGCGGTACCGGCCCGCGAGCGTCACCTGCACACCCATCTGGGCCATCTCACCTACGTCAATCCGGTCGATCGTGGCGTGATCACCGGTGGCGTGGTCCGCGCCTACACATTCACCGGCGAGGCGGGCGTGCTCCGCGCGCGGGTGAACCAGCTCGCCGGGCGCGGTGTGACGGAGATCGCCTATCAGCCCGCGGGCCCCGACATACCGCGAGAGTTGACCGCGTTCGCCGACATGGCCGGCCTCTCTGCGAGCCGGCCACGCGTCTCCGGATAGGTGACGACGACGGGTCAACGGTTCGCACGCGCCCGCGACCGACCCGGTCGCGAGCCCTGGTGGTAGAATCGGCGCTCATTCGAGCCGATATGAACCTCACGCCCAGGCGCTTCGCCGACGCGGTGGTGCTCGCTCCCGCGGGCCGTATCGATCACGTGACCGCGGAAGCTTTCAAGGCCGCGCTCGTTCCCCACCTGGCTCTCTGCGCGGCCGGCGGAGACCGGGTCGTCCTCGATCTGGCCGGCGTGGAGTACATCAGCAGCGTCGGGCTGCGGGTCCTCCTGCTCGCCTCGAAGCAGGCCAAGGGGCAGGGGGGGGATCTCGCGGTGGCGGCGCTCCAGCCGGTGGTCCGCGAGATCTTCGAGATCAGCAAGTTCACCCTGGTCATGAACGTCGAATCCACCGTGCGCGAGGCGCTGGCCAAGCTCTCGCCTTCCGCGGTGGCCGCCTTCGACGCCGGTTGACGGTGGTGCCGTGCTGATCCGATTCTGGGGCACCCGGGGCTCGATTCCTGTTGCCATGACGTCGGCCGAAGTCCAGCGCAAGCTGGTCGCCGCCCTGATGCGCGCGGCCGGCCGCGGGCTCGACACGAGGGAGAAGGCCCAGGCCTTCGTGGCACGGGAGCTGGACTTCGCGGTCTCGCACACCTTCGGCGGAAACTCCTCCTGCGTGCAGATCGCCGGGCGGGACGCCCCCGTCCACGCTCCCTATCTCCTCTGCGACCTTGGCAGCGGGGCGCGCGTCTTCGCCAACCAGCTTCTGGCCGAGCGCGGCCCGGCCGGTCATGTCTTTCATGTCTTCATGTCCCACGTGCACTGGGACCACATCATGGGCTTCCCGTTCTTCATGCCCGCCTATATACCGGGCAACCAGATCTACATCTATGGCTGCCACGAGACGCTCGAGGAGGCATTCCGCCGTCAGAATTCGGCGCCGAGCTTCCCGGTCGATTTCTCACGAATGGGCGCGGCGATCGAGTTCACGCGGCTCGAGCCGGGGCGGGAGTATCGGATCGCCGACTTTCGGGTGCGCGCCATGCGTCAGCATCATGGCGGCGATTCCTACGGGTACCGTTTCGAGCGAAGCGGCAAGACGGTGATCTACTCGACCGATTCCGAGCACAAGCAGGACGACCCCGCTGCGATCGAGGCTTTCGTGGAATTCTTCCGTGACGCCGACCTCGTGATCTTCGACGCCCAGTATTCGCTCGCCGATTCGATCTCGGTGAAGGAGGACTGGGGGCACTCGAGCAACGTCGTGGGGGTCGAGCTCTGTCAGCTCGCGCGGGCCAAGCGTCTGTGCATGTACCATCACGAGCCGATGTTCGACGACGAGCGCATCGCGTCGATCCTGGCCGAGACCGTGCGGCTCGAAGAGATCACGCGGGGCGATCATCGGGTCGAGATCTCCGCCGCGTACGACGGCATGGAGATCGTGGTCTGAGCCTGCCCGAGCCGCCGGCGGCACGACCGCACTGGTCGGAGCGGCGGTGGCTCCGCGCCCTCCGGGGTGGGCGGGGCCGGCCGTTCGGGATACTCCTGCTCGTCCTGCTGCTCGCCTTCCTCCTGGTGCCGGTCTCGCCCTGGCTTCCGCAGATCCGGCTGGCCGCCTTCGACGCCTATCAAGCGCGGATGCCGCGGGTGCGCCAGTCGACAGCCGTCCTCGTCGTGGCCATCGACGAAGCCAGCCTGCGACGCTTCGGGCAGTGGCCCTGGCCCCGTAGCAGGCTCGCCGATCTCATCGGAAGATTGGTCGCCGCGCGACCGGCGGCCATCGGGATCGCCATCCTGATGGCGGAGCCGGACCGGCTGTCGCCAGGCCGCTTGCCCGAGTTGATCGGTCGGATGGATGCTGATCTCGCCCGGCGGCTGCAATCTCTCCCCAGCAACGACACGGTGCTGGCGGGAGCCATTCGGGGCCATCCCGTGGTCATCGGCATCGCCGGCGTTGACGATCGGGATTCCGATGCGGGGTCGGGCGTTGGCCAGGCCCCGGTCAGGATGGTTGGTGGGGATGCCGCCGTGTTCCTGCCTCGCTTCGGGGGCAAGCTTCCCAGTGTCGAGGAGATCGACCGCGCCGCCGCCGGTCGTGGCCTTCTGAATGTGGACCCGGAGCGTGGAGTGGTGCGGCGCGTGCCGCTGGTCGCCTCCCTGGACGGTACGCTGGTGCCCGCGCTCGGGGTCGAGATGCTGCGAGTGGCGGCCGGCCAGCCGGGACTCTCCATGAGGGTCGGCCGGACGGGCGTCGAGGCCTTGGGTATCGGTGATCTCGTGCTCCGCGCCGCACCCGATGGCAGCGTGTGGCTCCGTTACGCGCCCTCCGACCCGGCCCGCCTCGTCTCGGCTGCCGACGTTCTCGCCCGCCGCGTCGATTCCCGGATATTCGAGGGCAAGCTGGTGCTGGTCGGTGCGACGGCGCTGGGTCTGGCCAGTTTCCAGGCAACTCCGCTGGGTGAGAGCCTGTCGGGGGTCGAGATCCACGCCCAGCTCCTTGAAGGGATCATCGATGACAAGCTCCTCGCGCGGCCCCGATGGGTGCCGTGGCTCGAAGCAAGCCTGCTCGCCGCCGGCGGCCTCCTGCTGATCCTGGTCATGCCGCGGATGGGTGGCCGCGCGGCCGTGGGGCTCCTGGCGGTCTTGATCGGAGCTGTGATCGCGCTGGGCTGGCTTTTGTACCTCGGGGGAGGCCTCCTTCTGGACAGCGCGACGCCATCGCTGGCGCTGGGCGGTCTCTTCACGGCGATGCTGGCGATCACCCTGACCGACGCGCAGAGTCAGCGGCGCATGCTGCGCCTGCAGATCGAGGAGCAGCGCCAAGCGGCGGCGCGGCTGGCCGGAGAGCTCGAGGCCGCACGGCGGATTCAGATGGGTAGCCTGCCGCGCCCGGAGCTCGTCTTGTCGGGTGAGCATCGGGTAGACCTCTATGTGCTTCTGGAGCCCGCCCGTGAAGTGGGCGGCGACCTCTACGACTTCTTCCGCCTCGATCAGGATCGGCTCTTCTTCCTGGTCGGTGACGTCTCGGGAAAGGGGCTGCCGAGCAGCCTGTTCATGGCGGTAAGCAAAGCTCTCTACAAGAGCACGGCCCTCCGTCACCCCGCCGAGGTCGCGGCCATGATGCGTGAGGCCGACAACGAGATCAGCCGCGACAATGCGGAAGGACTCTTCGTCACCGTGCTCGCCGGTGTTCTCGACGCCGCCACGGGCGAGCTCGAGTACGCCAGTGCGGGGCATGAACCGGTCTATCTGCTTCCGCGGCGGGGCCGCCCCTTGCTGCGGCTGGACGACGGCGCCGGTCCGCCTCTCTGCTCCGTTGACCACTTCCCCTACGAGGCCGGCCGGCACCGACTCGAGCCGGGCGACACCCTCTGCGTAATCACCGACGGCGTGACCGAGGCGGCCCGCGTCGGAGGTGAGCTCTACGGCAGGAAGAGGCTCGAGGCCCTACTCGAGTCACTCGGCGAAGCGAGGAGCGCGAGGGAGGTGGGTGAGGCCCTGCGTCAGGATGTGGCCCGATTTACGAACGGTGCCGAGCGCTCGGACGACCTCGCCATCCTGGCGCTGCGGTGGCTCGGGCCCGGGACTAGCGGACGTTGATCTCCACGCGCCGGTTGCGCGGCTCCGCCACTCCGTCCCCGGTGGGCACCAGGGGCTCCCGCTCACCGCGTCCGGCTACGGTGATCCGATCGGGGGGGATGCCGAGCTTCACGAACTCATCGCGCACCCGGCCGGCTCGCCTGAGAGAGAGCGCATCGTTGGCGGCCACGGTCCCGACGCGGTCGGTGTGGCCGATGACGATGATCTCGGGCGCCGGCCGGGTCGCGATATTGGCGACGATCTGGGTAATGATCTGCCTGGACTCGGGGCTGAACTCGTCCTTGCCCTCGAGGAAGTACACCGTGAACGAGGCCGGACGGACGGGCTGCGCCGCCAGAGCCGGTCCGAAGGCCTGCTGTACCTCTTGAGGAGTGACGGTGCCAGTTTCCACCCGACCCGGCTCCTTGATCCTCGCCGCCGCATAGCCCTGATCGAGCACCTGCTGCTGGCCGCCGCTTTCTACGGCGAGGGCACCCGTCTTGCTGCCCACTTCGCCGGGCAGGAGAACATAGAGATCGTCGCGCGCCGGCTTGGCGCAGCCGCTGAGCACAATCAGCGCGAGTACCGCGAAACCTATCCAGGGTCGCACAGAGCGGGACTATTGGTCCTGCGGACCACTGGTGCGGACAAGGAACTCGGTGCCGCGAACGCCCAGGACGGCGGCGGGGGTCTTCACCTTCATCGCGTCCGGAGACTGCTTGGCGATCTTTCCGGAGACGACCGCCAGCGTGCCTTTCCGGAGGGAGGCCTCGAATCCACCTTGGTGGGTGGTGGAATCGAAGGCGAATTTGTCGATGGAGAGCGCGCTATTGGGGCCGGCCGAGAGGAGGCTGTTGTCCAGGAGGGTGATGCCCACGGAGCCGTCGGCGCCTGTCGTGACGACGTCCCCCGTGTTGACGGCGTCACCCACCGCTACCGCGAGCCGCTGCCCGCTTCGCTCGATGTGCACCGCGCCCTTGGCGACCTTGATATGTCCGGCATTCTCGGCACTCGCGGCGGGGAAGGCCAACAAGCTTGATACACCCAGCACGGCGAGCGCGAGAGTGGACCAGCGGAATCTGCGGATCATCCGAATCTCCCCTCGGGACGAGATCTTCGCCCGGCCGCTTCCGGCCGGATCGCGCCCTATAATAGCCCAAAGCGCCGCGGGAGATGCGCTTGCCATGACGCCAGGATCCGGAGGTTCGCCCGATCGATAGCTCCGAGAGCATAGCGCGCCATCACCGGGTCTTTCCGGCTCGACGGGATGCGCTGTCCCAAGTGACGAGCTTCCTCGCGGACGTGTGCTCGACGGGCGGCCTGCCCCGCGAGGTCTGCCTCCGGCTCACGCTGCTCGTGGAAGAGCTCTTCACCAACACCGTGGTCCACGGGCACGGCGGAGACAGCGAGGCTCCGGTGAGCCTGGACTGTCGCGTAGAGCGGGGCCGCATCCGGCTGACCTACGAAGACGCAGCGCCCCCCTACGACCCCTTTGCCGCCGTTCAGACGCCTGATGAGAAGGCCCCGGCCGAAGAGCGCCCGGTGGGCGGCCTCGGCGTGCTCCTCGTCGCCACTATGGCGGAGCAGGTGGCGTATCACCGCGCGGGAGATCGGAACCGCGTCTCGCTCACGATCAGCGCGGCGCGATAGTCCGCTCGGAATGGGGTGCCCATCCCCGGAACGACGCGACCAAGGACGGCCCGCAGAAAATTGACACGAGGCGGCGGGGCCATCTAGGCTCGTGATGTGGTCTTCAGCTCGCCGATCTTCCTCTTCATCTTCCTGCCGATAGTCCTCGCAGGGTACTTTGCCACCCGGGGACGCCTGCGGAATCTCTGGCTGCTTGGCATGAGCTTGGTCTTCTACGGATGGGGCGAACCCCGCTTCGTCGCGATCATGCTCGCCTCGATTGCCGCCAACTTCGGCTGTGGAATCTGGCTCGACCGCGTTCGGGGCCGGCCCGGCGCCCGGTTCCTGCTCGCCATCGCCATCGCGGTGAACCTGGGATTGCTCGTGCTCTACAAGTACGCTGCCTTCCTTGCGGGCAACGCCAACGCCGCGCTGACCCTGATCGGCGCCAGCCCCATGCAGCTGCCGGCCTTCGCGCTGCCGCTCGGCATCTCGTTCTACACCTTTCACGCGCTGTCGTACCTGGTCGACGTCTCGCGCCGTGCCGCCGACGGTCAGCGCGATCCGGCGGCCATGGGCCTCTACATCGTCTTTTTTCCCCAGCTCATCGCCGGACCCATCATTCGATACCGCGACATCGCCGACCAGCTTGTCCACCGCATCGTCACGCGAGAGATCTTCGCGCGCGGAGTCCAGCGCTTCATCATTGGCCTCGGCAAGAAGATGCTGATCGCCAATACGGTGGCCGTGCCGGCGGATGCGATCTTCGCCCTGCCGCCATCGGAGCTGACCTGGGGGCTGGCGTGGCTCGGCATCGTCTGCTACACGCTCCAGATCTACTTCGACTTCTCGGGCTACTCGGACATGGCCATCGGGCTCGCCCTTCTCTTCGGCTTCCGCTTTCCCGAGAACTTCAACTACCCGTACATCGCCCGCTCGATGACGGACTTCTGGCGGCGCTGGCACATCTCGCTGTCGACATGGTTTCGCGACTATCTCTACGTTCCCCTCGGGGGCAATCGCCGCGGGCCCGCGCGCACCTACCTCAATCTCTGGCTGGTCTTCTTCCTGTGCGGTCTCTGGCACGGCGCGGCCTGGACCTTCGTGGCGTGGGGGCTCTATCACGGAAGCTTCCTCGTGCTGGAGCGACTCGTCCTCGGACGCTGGCTGGAGAGTCTCTGGCCCCCCGCGCGGCACGCCTACACCATGCTCGCCGTGATGGTGGGCTGGGTGTTCTTCCGGGCCGAGAGCCTGCGCCAGGCCGGGGGATACCTCTCGGCGATGGCCGGCTTCGCCTCCGGCTCCGGCCTGGAGCAGCATGTGGGGCTGCAGTTGAACGCGATCGTGGCCCTCGCCCTCGCCGCGGGAGCGCTCGGCTCGGCGCCGCTGCTGCCGCGCCTGGCCCGGTGGCGCAGCGACATCGCGACGGTGAAGACTCGCGTCCTCGTCGAGGCGGGTCGGCTGGCCGGTCTCGTTCTGCTCTTTGTCGCCTCGGCCATGCTGATGGCGGCGGGCACCTACAATCCCTTCATCTACTTCCGGTTCTGATCGATGCCCACACCAGCGATGGACCGCTTGCGTGCGCTCGCGGATACGGCGCTCGTCGTCGGCTTTCTGGCCGCCGTCTGTCTGCCTGCCGCCGACGCCCTCTTCGATCTCGACCCCACCCGGCTCAGCGAGAAGCGCCGCCTCGCCCCGCCGCCGGTCGCGCGTTCGAGCCAGCCCCTCGAGGTCTCCTACACGGCGGCTTTCGAATCCTGGTGGAATGACAGCTTCGGTTTCCGACGCTCCCTGGTCGTGGGCTATAGCCGCGTCCTCCTTGCTCTCGGCGTCTCTCCCACGCCGAGCGTGATCGTCGGCAGATCGGGATGGTTTTTCTTCGCGGGCGACGACGCCCTGGCCTCGTACCGGGCGGTGCAGCCTTTCAGCGAGGCGGATCTGGCCGCGTGGCGGCGACGCATAGAAACGCGCCGCGACTGGCTGGCCGAGCGCGGCATTCGCTATCTCGTGGTGATCGCACCCAACAAGGAGACGATCTACCCCGAGTTCATGCCCGGGCACTTGAACCGCGTGCGCACCGTCACGCGTCTCGATCAGCTCGTCACGTACCTGCGAGCGCAGTCCAGCGTCGCCATCGTCGACCCCAGAGAGGCGCTCCGCGCGGCCAAGGCCGGCGGCGCCCTCTACTTCAGGACGGACACGCACTGGAACGATGCCGGCGCGTGGCTCTTGTACCGGGAGATTCTGACGAGCCTTCGCCCTTGGTATCCGGAGCTCGAGCCCACTCCGAGCACCGCCTTCGCGCGGATCAGCCGAAATGGATGGAGCGGCGATCTGGCGACCATGCTTGGGCTTGACGGCCGCCTGTCGGAGGAGCGCCTGGTCCTCGAGCCGCGGAGTGTCCGCGCCGCTCGGGTGGCCGATCCCGGCCCACGGCCGGCGGACCCGCAGCGGCGACTCTCCGCCGCGGAGCGCGAGATGCCTTCGCGTCGGCGGGTCGTCATGTTCCACGATTCCTTTGGTCTCAGCCTGCAGCCCTTCCTCTCGGAGAGCTTCTCGCGCATCGTTTTCTCGTCGGGTCCCACCGACTGGCGGCTCAATTTCGATCCAGCCCTTATCGAGCGGGAGCGGCCTGCCCTCGTGATCCAGGAGATCGCCGAGCGCTTCGCTGTGGGACCCACCGGACTTCGTGCGGCCGCGCCGGCAGCTCCCTGATTGCACGACTCTGCCGAGATCTCGGCTTTTCATTCCGGACGGCCCACTGGGGGAACGTCACGAGCTTCGGGACGTGCGAGAATGAGACGCATGAGAGTCGCGGTCGCGGTGACACTGCTGGCAGCGACATCACTGGCAGCAGGCTGCTCCTCGGCCCATACCGACCTGCCTTACAAGCCGGACGCCGCGCCCCCGGGTGTTGCGATCTCTGCCGCCTACACTGTTGCTGGCGACCGTCTCCGCATCGAGATCGACACCGGCGGCCGCCGGCTCGAGCGCGCGCAGATCGTGAAGGCCGATGACACCCTGCTTGAAGCCCAGACCATCGAATACACAGCGCCCAGCGGAGGCATGGGGAGCCCTATCGGCATTGGGATCGGCATTGGGACTTTCGGGGGCCGGGGCGGTGTCAGCACGGGCGCCGGTGTCTCCACCGGGGGCGTGGTGGGCGGCGGCGGCAGCAGTGTCGGCACCTCGACGATCGCCTCATTTCCTCTGGATCGGGCTGGCCCTCGCCCCTGGCGCCTGCGTGTGAAGCTTCAGGGCCTGGAGCCCATCGATGTCGTGGTGGGCGAGCCCGAGGGAAGCCCGAAGCCCGCTCCACGCTGACCGGACACTGCCGGGCGGTCGCGTCCCGCCCTTCGACTCGTCGACGAGCGATCGCCTGCCCCCGCTCGACGAGCCGGGTGGACTGAAGCGAGTTCAGTCGCGCCTGAGCTAGAATGAGCGCATGACGTCGGCCGCTGCCTCCTCGGCTCTTGCTCGGGCCTTTGCGGACCGTATCCTGGTCTTCGACGGGGCGATGGGCACCATGATCCAGGCCCGAGATCTC
>Ga0335070_10001186_pt1 | contig 29856 bp, 9 predicted proteins | sample Lox_Sample_13_FD_206722 | JGI IMG/M metagenome (GOLD analysis project Ga0335070, IMG submission 206722) | Soil microbial communities from Loxahatchee National Wildlife Refuge, Florida, United States - Lox_Sample_1.3 | ecosystem: Environmental > Terrestrial > Soil > Wetlands | place: USA: Florida...
CGGCGAGATTGTCCACCCCTTCAAGAGTGACTGGAATCTCTACCTCATCACCCGGCGCGGCCTGAAGCGCAGGAATCAGAACGGTCGCCGCGGATGCAGGAGGGGGACTCACGAGGGCCAGGGCCAGCGCGGTCGCCCACGGGAGGCCTGAGCGCAAAATCTGCATCCAGAGACTCCCCCTCTTCTCCTTCTCCGCTCCCGATGGGACTCTCCCAAGCACGTCGGCCCCCCGTTTGTCGCCCAGGGTTCGAGGCCCTGTGGAGAGCAACTATAGCCGCTTCTGAACCTAAATCAAAGAGGTTTGTGGGGACGCCCACGAGTCGATCGTGAACAAGGAAATTGAGTGTTGTGTTGAAGCGAACTCTGGTATAATCCCCCTACCAAGTGACTCATTTTTCAGTTCGGCCGGCTGCAAGAAGTCCAAGAAGATAACGTCTATTGGGGTGAAAGGCATTTCCCGACCGCAGGCAAGACGGATCTCGGATAGCGGGGAACAACCTCAGGGCTAACATGAGTCCCTGGGATGTGTGGTGGTTCTCGCCGTGGATGTTGCCCCCATGAAGCGCCCGGTTGTCATCATTCTCCTGCCACTGCTCCTGGTATCCTTGCTGACCACAGGGATACAGAAGGGGGACGTCTCGGGGGACGGTCGGATTGATCTGTCGGACGCCATCCTCGCGGTCAAGGGCCTCTGGGCTTCCGCAGCAACCGAGCACACGGGCCGTCTGCTCCAATCGAGCCTCGGCGCGGCAGTGAGCGCCCTCAAGAACATTGCCGGGCTGGATCCACAGTTCCGCGATGACACGAAAAGCGCCAAGATCGTCAAGGCGGAGTCGTCGCTCCTCGCTTTGCCCTCCCCCTCGAAAACAGTTGCATACCACCCTTCAACGTCGCTGGTTGTGAGCGAGTGCTTACAGCCTGATTCTCCGTCCCTCAAACCTCCCACACCCCCGCCCGAACTGGCCTAGTTTGTTGCTCCTGAGAACGCTTCAGTCCCGGGAATTGTATTTCCGGGGCACATGCCAAGCTCGAAGATCAGGAGAATCGTCATGGAGCACAGACGCATCAGCCTCGCGCTGCTCGTTGCCGCGGCGTTCTGGCTAAGTTTCGCTCAGTTGGCGGGAGCCGCGACTCTCTCCCTGGTGCCAAGCAAGACGTCGGTTACGCCTGGAGAGAATTTCACCCTTGACATACTTATCGATAACCCCACCGGTGTCGCCGGGTGCGCCTTTACCCTTATCTATCCTGAGAACGTTTTGGAAGGGCCCGATCCGGATAGTCAGGGCGCCGTCACCGACATCACCTCGGTCTTCACTTTCCAAAGCACCCGGATGCATCGAGAGAACGCGGAGACGGAGGGCCAGATCCTCTTCAGCGGTGCGACCATTGACTTAACCACCGGCGGCGCGCCATACACCACTCCGAAGATACTCTTCACGATCCCTTTCACCGTGAAATCAAACGCCCAGGTTGGGCAGAAGTTCACCTTCACCCTCCAGCAAACCCAGATTCTCAATCCTAGTGCAGGTTGGGGAAGCGGACAAACCGCCGCTCCGATCCCGGTCCTTGTAGGCGCCGTGCCCAACAATGATCCCAACTGGGGCGATCTGACCAAAGCCTTTCCCATTCTTCTGGGTGACGCGAGCCATCCGTTCCAGCCCGTAACGTCTCCCGAAATGGGAATACCACTACCGCCTCAAAAATATACAATCGCGGGAACGGTAAGTTACTCAGGACGGCAGACCGGCACTCTGCATGTCGCAGCTTTCGACCCCTCCGATACCAACTTCACGAGTCCTATCGGCGAGATGACTTACCCCTGGAATGCCGGAACCACGAGCAAGGCTTTCCAACTCGCCGTGCCGAATGGAACTTATTATCTCGAGGGTTACATCGATTCCTCAGGAACAGCGGTAGGCGACCTGGCGGTAGGCAGTTACAAAACCCCAATTGTTATTTCGGGCGCTAATGATTCCACCAGTCGCAATTTCAGCTTGACAGACCCGGATAGCGACCAGGACGGCCTGCCCGATTGGTGGGAACGCAAGCAATTTGGAAATTTAAACCAAAAGGCGAACGGTGATTACGAGCACGACGGGTACACGAACGAGTGGGAGTACAAGAACAACACCGACCCGATGAACGACGATGCAACCAATAAACCTGGCTACAATAAGAATCTCGATTATCGGGTGGCACCGTGGACGTCGGTGACCGGCAAGTACCAGACGGTAGTTTCTGGTGGCAAAGTCTTCGTCGGATCAAATGTGGCGAGCCCAGGCTCTTGGGTCGGTGCATTCGGTCCGGCCGGTGACTCAGATTGCAGAGGTGTGGCTCAGGTTGGCGCCAACGGCTCGTACTCACTCACTGTCCGCGGAAACACGAATGGAGAGGAAGTCTCTTTCAAGCTGCAGCTCTATGAGGACGGCAAGGACGTCAAGACCCTGAAGATCCGGGAGAAGGTCACATTCCAGGCGAACACCCCGGTGACGAACAAGGATCTTCATGCCTCCTCCGGGGCTGGGGCGCTACCCGCAATCCAGCTGCTGTTGGGAGATTAGAGGCCCAGGCTGCTCGTAACTGGTCTCGGCGGGATCGCGTGTCAGTAACCAGGAGCGCTCTTTCCCCAGTTGGAAAGAGCGCTCTTCTTTTCGAGTTCGGAAAGGAATCGGGGTTTAGACACCTGACGGCTTGGCGCGGTCGCCCGTGGTTGGCTTCAACGAACTTTTTTCAGGCTTCAGCAATTGTCCTGGCGCTGCCTGACAGGGTGCGACTTCTGCTTTTCAGCTCAACAAGCAAATCCTCCGTTCCTCTGAGGACGATGTATAGGGCGAGGTGTGACTCGACAGGCTCACATCACAATTGACTCACTCGTCGCCCTCCTACACAGGCCCTCCATTACGGCGTTGCACGCCACAGGGTGATGGTGTTGGAATAGCTCCGGATGGCGTTGTCGTTCTTGCGGAACCAAACCCGGCAGCGGAGCTCGTCGCCGAGAGACTTAAGCTTATTCACCATGGCGGCCGAGAGCGTCACTTGCTGAGACCCATTCAGCGGTACCCTGCCAAAGTAATAGTGCCCAGTCTCCAGGCCGGTCTGGAACACCGCGATGTACACGTCGGTCCTCCACGCATTTGAGTTGAGGAGCTGGGCTTCTTCGGGCAGAGTCCAGGTGATGCTAAGACCACCATCGGCTTGCCAAGTCCAGTTCACGGTGGAACTCTTGACCACAGGCACATTGAGCTGCTCTCCGCTGAAGGTGAAGGACCACGGCCCAAGGAGACGATCGGAGGTGTCGACTGCCGTAAACAGGTAAACATCCGGGTTCAGCGAGGATGTGGCGATGCTCGCCGCATAACCGGTGTAAGAAACCCCAACTAGGTCCTCTTGCCAGCCGGCGCCCTTGTCCTGCGCAATGTAGTCAGTTTCCGGGTAGAACCCTGGCGGCGACGGGCTGAGCGTAAGGAGTTGCCCCGCGGAATCTCGAAGCTCGAGGCTCTTCAGGACGTTCGACGGATAGTTTCCGGAACCGTCCTTGAGCTCCATCCATATCTGCCGTCTGGCTGAACCGTCCTCATAGAGCCGATACTGCACGTAGGTGTAATCGATTCTGTAAGGGCTCGGATATGCTCCGTGGGTCCACAAGACGATCTCGCTGGAGTAGCCACGGTTGGTGCTATCGTTCTTCTTGACCCGTATGATGCAGCGCAGTTCATCGCCGAACGATTTCAGCTTGTTCATCATCGCCGCGGAGATGTCTACGTGCTGCGGTACGAGATCGAGCGGCACGCGCCCATAGTAATTGTAGTTTGCGTACTGGCCCCTCTGCATGACTTCGATGAGCACGTCCACATGCCACTGAGAAGGATCGAGACTGTTGGATGGAAGAGTCCAGCTTAGCGTGAGACTTCCGTCGCCGCCCCAGGATTGACTGATGGTGCTGCTGTCCACCACAAAGACGTTGGGGTCGTCACCGGTAAAAGCAAATGTTCCGTTCGGTATGGCCGTACCCTCATTGTCCACCGCGGTAAAGGTATAGGTGCCGGCCTGGAGGGAGGTCGCATTGATCCTTCCGGAGTAGCCAGCCACCGGTACCCCGTTCAGGTCCTCAAGCCAGGTTTGCGTATTCGGGTTGTACTGGGCGGAGTAGTCGACCTCGGGAGAGTAGGAGAACGAAGAGAAGGGAAGAGCGCTAGCGCTCGGGTCGAGAAGCTGGACCGAATTCAGTACGTCTCCGGCGGGTTTCTGGTCGGCATCCACCACTTCCAGCCAGACCCGGTACTGGGTAGAACCGGGATACTTCCGGAACTGGACGTAGCGATTGGTAAAGTGGTAGTTGCTCCGGACTCCCGCCGCTCTCTGAAGTGCATAGAGCGCTTCAGCCAGGCCGACCCTGTTGTCCCCGTCCACATCCACCCCCGAGGTGACGTAGTCCTCGCGGAGGGCGTCAGGAAAAAGTCCGGCAAGGACTTGAAGGGCGATGATCGAATCGGCCAAACCGGCATCGCCGTCGCCGTCGAGGTCACCGGTCACCGTGGAGACACCCACGGTCAGGTTGCGCCACGCGGTCCCCGAGCGATTGGAGTACGAGCCCAACGGGTCAGCCGGGTTGTCCGGTCTGAAGGCCCTGACTCGCCAACGGTAGGTCTGACCCGGCGAGAGCACCCCTGCGGGCAGCGTGAGACTCAGGCTTGTCGTCACTTCCTGGTAGACCGAATGCCCCTGGAGGTCATAGATCTCCAGGCGATAGCGCATTGCTCCGGCCACACTATTCCACGCGAACGTGGGTGTTCCAGTGACCAGCGCCCAGTCGGCTGGACCGGTGACGGTCGGCATCGAGAGCGGATTGATATTCGGCGTATCGGTAAACTGGGCCAGGCTCCCCACCACAGGCTGGACAGACACGGTGTAGGTGTGCTGGCCTGTTGGAATGACCCCTCCCGTGAATGCGCTCGAGGAAATCATATACCAATACTCGAACCACTCGTCGATTGCGCTGGTAATGTTAACGGGCGCCAAGAGACCATCGCCGGTTACTATCACCGAGGAAATGGCGGTGAAGGGGGCATACGGAATGTAACAAGCCACCAGGAACGAGCCCTCGGGCCGTCGTTCGTGATGGACGTTGAGCCAGAGCGGAGTAAGCGTCGCGGGGGCCAATGTTACGTTCACACCCTCGAAATACGGTTGTTCCTGTAGGTTCAGCAGGACCACGTCGTAGGGCATGGTATCCACCGGGGGATAGTAGCCCTGGAAGGCGAAGGGCTCGCCGAGATCCGGCTCGCCGTTCCCGTTGACATCGATGAAGAAGTAGAGGTAATTTCGCGTGAGGGGCAGACCGCTCAGGCTGTAATCGACCTCGAGGTTGGTCCCGGGACCCACCGCCTGGGAGGAGAGGAGGTAGTGCTGGGTAAATGCGGGGGTCGTGCTTCCCCAGATGACGAGGTTGCGATCCCCGCTTTCGCTGTGAGAGTAGGTGATCGTGCCTCTGACCTGGACGAAGGCGGCCTGGCCGAGGGTGATGTTGAGCCCTGTCGTAAGGTCTGAGGTAATAGTTACGGGAGTTGTGGGAGTGCTCGTCGGGCTCGTGGTGTAGCCGCCCCCGAGGTCACCCGCACTGGCGATCCCGTCCATATCCCGGTCCCATTTGGCCACGATCAGCAAGGGCTGGTTCTTGGGCACTCCCTTGATCTCGTAGGCGAGCCCGTTCACAACCTCGGTTCCGATGTAGGTGGTCCCGACAATAAAGCTGTCCGGGCCGACCGGCTTGGTCGCGTCGTACACGCCGACATTGAGGATCCCGGTGTGGTCGAAGGAGGAGCAGGTAAGCGTTCCCCTGATCGTCGCCACATTGGTCGGCGGCTGATAGGCGAACAGGTCGGTCCAGTAGTTCTGAGTGATGGGTTGCTCCAGGTTGTCTTTCGTGTACGAAATGTAGGAACCCCCCAGGGTAGCATCGTTCCCGAGGCCGTGGCCCACCGTGCCGGGCACAGGCATCCCGTAGGAATCGAACTCCGGGAGCAGGTCCCGCAGACTGAAACTTCCCGCCAGGAGCGGATTCAGGTTCACCTTCGCCCGCCTCTCGGAGACTTGGCGAGTGCCGGAAAAGCTCCCGTTGACCGTGCCGCTGCATGAAGGCGTGCTGCCGTAGTAGGTGACACTGTATGTCCCGCTCACCTGGCTCGATGTGACTGTCGTGGTTCTCAGCTCCGCCTCGCCGTCACAGTAAGACCATCCGTAGACGCCGTCGTAGATCCACTCGCCAAATCGTAAATAGAGGATGAAGCTGTTCCCAGTACCGCCCACGCAATCCACATCTCCCCACCAGGCGATGAAGCGGTTGGAGCCTTTAGTTTCGAAGAGCATCTCGTCACGGTCATAACCGAACTTGATGCGCATGATCTTGGTCGAATCTGATGCGTCCGTGATATCCCAACTTTCCTGCTGATTCATGAGGAGGTTTGCCACCGGCGACGCGGGCTGCGTGGCTTGGAGGGATCGCTTGAGCTCGGTAATCTGGTCGCGGAACGCCTGTTCCGTCCGCAGTTGACACTCATCTACCTCGATGAGCTCTTCGGCCCCCGATGTATGGCTAGTGTCGCCGCGGATGGCGGCGGAAGCGGCACTGTAATCGTTGATGGCTTCAATGAGGCTGCTCTTCGCCTGATTGAGCTGGGTAAGTCCATTCCCGGTGGGCGTGGTTGTCGTCGGCAAGCGCTTCAGAAGATCGGGCAGGTGGCCCAGGAGCGCCGTCGCCGTCCCAGCCTTCGAATTGTATCCAGCCACCAGCCACCGGGGATCCACATTCAGGTCGTAGGCAGTCGCGATAAGCACCGGTGCCTTGAGTGCCTTGAGACCGGCTCGAAAGAGGAGGACGTCGCCGTAGTCGACTTCCAGGTTGAGATCGCTTCCTACTTCCGCCGCTGGGATGATCGTCTTGAACCCAGTATTCGTGATTTTAGCCAGGTTGGCCAGAGCGCCGTCTACCTCCTGAAGCAGCGTGGTGGCGAGAAAGCTGCGGACATTGTCGGTATAGGGAGCATCGGAGGGCAAGACGAAGTTACCCTGGTAATCTAGGGGAAGCTTCGCTTGGACAAAATTAACAGCGTCCGGGTCAAAGGAGTCCCCGGTGTAAGTGACCCCGTATTCTTTGGCCAGGCTCACCAGACTATTACTGCTCCCGTCATCCCTCAGGAGGATATTGGCAATCCGAGCTGCGGCGTAGCACAGGTTGATGGCCGCATCGTTTTTCGCCCCGGAATCTCCCATGGCCTGATGAAAGATGTCGTAGGCCTGCAGCATCCCGGAAACCGTTCGGCTCAGCAGCTTGGCGCGGCCCCCAAGGTTAGCCCCGCCACTGTCCATGTAGTAAGCGGGGGCGGCCCCTTCAGTCTGGCAGGGCACGAGAAGTGCGATCGCGATAAAGGCGACCGCGACAAGGCCCAAACATCGCCCCTCGGATTTGGGTTGCATCGTCTGTCCCTCCTTCTCGTCAAAGCAGAGTTGCCTGTGCTTTTTCGTAGCGGAGCGAAAAGGTGAATGCCATCTGTTTCACCTCGTCGAAAAGCTTCAAGTGTTGACGGCTTCGTAAAAAGTCCATCTGCGGCGTTGCGCTTCATCTTTCGTCATTGCGGCGTACGTCTATGTACGCCTCATTCCTCAAGATTCGCGCGCCTTGCATCTGGAGCTTGTGCCGTCTACCTTGGCGACTTCTTACGAAGTCATCAAGTGTTGACACCACCTGTCACTGGGGGAACGACCCACGGGCGACCTGCTGCGCCACGTCGCATCCGCCCGTGAGTTTGATCACCCTCACCCTTGCCCTCTCCCGTTGAGGGAGATGGAAGTTCCTGAGAGCGGTAGAATTTACCTCTCCCTTCTCGAAGCTCGCGCTTCGAAGGGCGCGGGGATAGACGTCGCTCAAACTAGGTTGCACTACTTCCCTATAAGTCCCGCCATGTATTGCAACACATAGAGAACCTCGGCCAGGCCAACCCTGCCGTCGCCGTCCACATCGGCGCCAGAACTCGGATAGTCCGACCGAATCACCCCGGAGGTGCTCGCTCCGGTCAAGACACGCAGGGCCAGAATGGCATCGGTAAGATCAACACGCCCGTCGCCATTCAGATCGCCGATGAGTACCTCCCCTGTCGGCGTCAGAGCGAAATCCTTGGTCACCACCTCCGCGTCCCGGACCACCACGCCGGGGTAGGTCTTCGAGGCGAACCCCGCCGCATCGGCGGTGATCGCGTAGGTGCCCGCCTCCACCTGGCCGATGAAGTTTCCGCTCGGAAGCACGGTGAGCGGCTGCTTTTCCGCGGTCACCACTGCCGAGGCGATGGCCTGGTTGGTATAGGCGTCGTACACCCGGCCCGCGATCCAGCCAGCGAGAGGATTGGTGTTGTTGGTCCGGAAGCTCCAGGCCTCGCTGCTCAGGGTCTGGGCTCCGTAGTAGTCCGTTGCCGTCACTCGCCAGTAGTACGTATTGAGGTCCTTGAGGCCCGCCTCTCTTCCGACGAAGTAGTAGTTCTGGGCAAGGCGCTCGGCGCGGTGGACCACTTTACTGAACGAGCCATCCTCGGAGATCTCCACCGTGTACGTAAGGGGATGGCCTTCCGGATCCGTACTCTCCGACCAGGAGACCATGAGCACGGTCCGGTGCTCCGTGTTGTCCGCGGGGCTGAGAAGATGGAATGGCACGGGAGGATTGTTCCCCGCGATGGACTTGTAGACGATGGCCTGCTTCAGTGAGGACTGATTTCCGGTCTCGTTGTCCCGGGCGAAGAAGAAGACCTGATAGGTGCCAGGCTTGGTGAACCCTAGAACCTCGCTCCACTCGTAGCGATTGGCCTGGTCGCTGTATCCGCTATATATATGCCGTGGGAGGTCCATGGCAATCTGGTCCGTCCCTCCCGCACCGGGGTCGTATCCCGGTGGCTTCACCTCCAGCCAGAGGCTCCGCATCCGCTTGTTGTTGTCCACCCGTGCCCAGAAGGAGACGCTGCTTGCGTCAGCCTCCAGGACCTGCGTCCCCGATACTTCCGTGACCTGCACATCACCGGGAGCATTCCCGGTCACCGAACTCACCCCGATGAAGAGGCTCCGGCTGAGGGAGCCGTCCTGGCCGGGGTCCCCGGAAGGCGTGTTCTCCCCGAGGCCGTCCCCGTTGTCATCCAGGAGCGGATGCTGCCGCGAGTCGTCCGCATAGGGCCCGTTCGGCGCGCCCGTTCCCGTGGAGGTGAAGACCCTCGTCTTCTGGACGGCCTCCTGGAAGGAGCTGAGCACACTCTTCCCGACTGCCGCTCCCTTGAAGAACTCGCTCATGAAGAACTCGCCGTCTCGCACCCCTGTGGGGTCATTGGGGTCCAGAGGACCTTTGTAGGAGGATTCATCGGCAGCGGCGCTGGCGATCACCACCCGCTTCCAGCCGGAGACCTCGTCCACGAACGAGCCCGATCGGCAGAACCCGAGGAGCAGCACCAGCTCCTGCACCGCAGCCTGCCCTCTCAGGCTTGCCTGGAGGGCATTCAGCCAAGCGCCGAGATCGGCCGCCGTGATCTCGTCCGGATAGACGAGAAACTTGTTGGTGAGGCCATGGTCGACCAGGACGACGTAGAGGTTTGCCGGCTTGGCGTTCATCCGGTCCCGGGCCCACTGGGTGATGGCATACTGGACCGCCGCCTTGCTTGGCATCCCGTCCACTCCCTGACCGGCCTCGTAGCTGAGGAAATAGATGTCCTCGTCCTGGAGACCCCTCTGTCTCAACTGGTTGTAAACAAAGCGTGCCGTCTTCTGGTGGGAGGCCAACCCTTCCTCGTTCTCGATCTTCCCCTGGACGATCACCGCATACCCGGCCGTCTCGACCACCTGAACCGTGATCACCTCCGAGGCGGACTCCCGGTACGCCTCATCGCCCACGAAGAGGGCCTGCAGACTCCACTGACCGAGGGCGTTGAATCCCTTGTAGTCTTGGAGCACGAAGTGACCGAACCGGTCGGCGGTTCTGACGGTCTGGAAGTCCGAGCGTCCCTCGGGACCGATGATCACCAGTTTCATTTCCCTGGCGGTCAAATCCCGGCCGCAGTCCGGGTCCGGAGTGAACTTGCCGCTGATGTCCACCAGGTCCCCCAGCTTCACCGCCCGGGAGCCCGCATCCACCGTCAAGCGGCTCTCCGCCTTGGCCACCCTCAGGAGTTGCTGCTCACTCACAGCGCTCCCCAGGCATCGGTCGCCATTCCAAGTCGTCCGGATAGTCCAGGTGCCGTCACGGTCGATCTCGTCGCAGGTGACCGCATAGCTGAACTGCCCGAGGACGTTGGCATTGACGCTCCGGTGAATCTCTTGTCCTGTGGGCGAGATCAGGACCACGTCCACGAAGGCTCCACCCTCGCAGGGTTTCGGCGTGATCTGCCCGGAGATCTGGAGAGGTGTCGCCAGGTCTCCGAGGAGCATGGTCGTTTTCGAAAGGTCACCGGTGAGCCTCGACGGGCTGACCCCGATGGAAAGGCTCACATCTCGACTGGTGGTGCCATACCCGTTGTCCGCATTCGTGAAGGCAACGGCGTCCTTGTACAACCCCAGAACAAGGTCCCGGGCAACCCCGGTGATCGATACGGTGACCTCTGCGGTGGCTCCGGGCTCCAGGCTCCCGTGGTCGCTGGAGAGGGAGAGCCAGTAGGCGGTCTTGCTCACTCTCCAGTTCAGCGGTTTCAGGCCGGCGTTCTTCAACGAGTAAACCGTGCCTGCGGGTTCGAAAGGTCCCTGGAGAGGCCCCGAGGAACTGAAAGCGCTGTCGGGCGTCACCTGAAGGACCGCCTCGTCGACGGGAGCGACCAGCAGGCTCGCAGTGCGGAAGATATTTCGGTTCGCTTCCGTGACGTTGGTGAAGGTGAGGGTGTCCACGTAGGTCCCGGTGGCGAGCGTCTTAGCCCTGTCCGCATCGATGGAGACCGTCACCGATTGGGTCCCGCCGGCCTCAATGGTGCCCGATTCCGGCGAGATAAGCAGCCAGTCCTGGGTCTTCGCGAGCGTCCAGGCGATGGGAATGGAATCCTTGTTCTCCAGGACATAGGTCTTGCTGAGAGGGGCGAAGGTTCCGCCCGACACCCCGAATGCATCGAAACCCTCAGGAGGCGTTATGGTGAGCGATTTCCATCTCGACACGCCCGAATCCAGGATGAGAGCGACGGCGTACTCGCCGGTCTGCTCTCCACCGCCGTAATTAGAAGCGAGAACCGTGTAGGCGCCGTCGGCCGTAAGCTTGGCGCTGACGGTGGCGGTTCCCGACGCGAAGATGTCACCCTCGGTTATGAACGTGCCTTCAGGATTGTACAGCTCAATCCTCGGGTATGGACCCGCGTCCGCGTTCATCTGCACCCGCACCACATCCCCCGCGAAGGCGTCAAGGGTGTAGGTGTCCACCTCATAGGGTAGGGTGAGATAGGCGCGCACCGTCTGCCCGAAATCGATCCGGGTGGCCTTGGCCGGCCTGTTCAACCGCTGGAGGAACAGCCGGTACTCTCCGGTCTCGTTTCCATAGTCGTTGTCGATTCCCGTGGCGCGGTCTCGTACCAAGACCGTGTAGGTGCCGGCGGCATTGAGCCGGGCCCACGCGTCGCCTGCGCCCGGACCGAAGGCAGAGCCTCCGGTGACAAACGCGCCGTCAGGACCGTATACCGCAAACTCAGGGTCCAGGCCCGTCTCGCTGCTCGTCCTCGCCCAAATCGCGTCCCCCGCGAAGGCATCAAAAGTGTAGGTGTCCACCTCGCAGGCTGTGCCGATCGCTCCCACTCGGGGCTCCCCGAAGTCCATCCGGGCGGCCATGGCCGGGTTGTTCAACCGCTGCACGAAGATCCAGTAGTTCCCGGTGCCGTTCCCATAGTCGCCGGTTCGCGTTCCGGCCTGATCGCGTGCCAGGACCGTGTACGTGCCGGTGGCGGCGAGCTGGACATCGCGGTCCACCCAGCCGGGGCCGAAACCGGAGCCGTAGGTTACGAGGGAGCCGTCAGGAGCGTAGACCGCGAACTCCGGCTCCAGGCCGGAATCCGTGGTCATGGTCACCCGCACCGTGTCCCCCTTGAGGGCGTTCACGGTGTAGGTGTCCACCTCATAGGATGAGGCGACGGAGGCGGAAAGGGTCTCGCCGAAGGCGAGCCCGGTGGCCATGGCCGGATTGTCCAACCGCTGCACGAAAATCCAATAGCTCCCCGTACCTCCGGCGCTCAGCCCAACCCTCACCTCGCATGTGCCGGTGGAACCGGCCTCGAAGGACACCTCGTAGGGCCAGTCACGGACCGGGCTTTCAGCGACGGACACGCCGTCGGGGCCGGAAATCTGGACGTATCCTTCTTTCCCCCCGGTGCTTACTCTCACCAAGACTACGTCCCCAAGTTCAGCCTGGAAGGTGCAGAGAGCCTGTTCGGCGGGAATGCTGATGGAACCAGCAAAGGTCTGGCCGAAGGATAGGGGGACCGGAGCCTCGGCCGAGCCGCCTGCGAGCAAGAGGGTGTACTCTCCTGTCTCCCTGCCGGAAGGATTGAATGCCACCACCGTATAGACCCCATCGATTTCGATCCTGTGACTAACGGCCGCTGTTCCTGGGCCCGAGGCGCCTTTCTCGGCGATGAGAGAGCCGTCGGGAGCGTAGAGCTGGATGTAGGGATCCAGGGTTGTATCGGTGCTCATCTCCACTCGCACCAGGGTTCCCTTGCGAGCCTCAAAGGTATAGGTGTCCACCTCATAGGCCGAGGCGAGAGAGCCCTGCAGGATCTTGCCAGGTTCCATCCGGGTTGCCATGGCCGGGTTGTTCAGCCGCTGCACAAAAAGCCGGTAGTTCCCGGTCTCGGCTCCATAGTCGCCGCTCTCCGTACCGGCTCGATCTCTTACCAGCAGTGTGTAGGTGCCGCTGGCAAGGAGTTGAACTTCGCGCTCTACCATCCCCGGGCCGTAGGCATAGCCTCCGGTCAGGGAGGAGCCGTCGGGCGCATACAGCAGAATCTCCGGGTCGAGTCCCGTGTCCGTGGCCATGGTGACCCAAACCCTGTCCCCCGAAACGGCCGCCAAGGTGTACGTGTCCACCTCGTACGCCGAGTCGAGAGCGGCCGACCGTGTTTCGCCGAAGGCGATCTGGGTCGCGCCGAGCGGGTTGTTCAACCGCTGGACGAAGAGCCGGTAGTCCCCGGTATTCCCACCGGTCAGCCCGACCCTCACCTTGTACGTCCCGGCATAGAGGGCCGCGACCGAGATCTCGTAAGGGAAGGAGTCCATGTCAGCGATCAGAGCGCCGTCAGGGCCGGCGATCCGGACGTATCCTTGCTTCTCGCCGGGACTCATTCTCACGAGGACCACATCCCCGGGTTCAGCCTCGAAGGTGTAGAGATTCTCCTGGGCGGGAGTGCTGATGGAACCGACAACGGTCTGGCCGAACAACAGAGGGACCGGAGTTTCGGGGCCACCCGAGAGGAGAATAGTGTAGTCCCCCGTCTCCGTACCGGACGGATTGAATGCCAGCACCGTGTAGGCGCCGTCGGTGTCGAGCCTCCGAAGGATGGTCGCGGCGCCCGGGCCCGAGGACCCGTTCTGAGCTACGAGAGAACCATCAGACCCGAAGAGCTGAATGTAGGGGTCGAGGGTTGTAGTGGTTATCATCTCAACCCGCACCATATCGCCGGCGAGGGCGTTGAAGGTGTATGTGTCCACTTCATAGGCTGTCGCGAGAGAGCCTTGGAGGATCTGCCCGAACTTGATCTCAGCGGCCGAAGCCGGCCGGTTCAGCCGCTGCATGAAGATGCGGTATTCGCCCGTCTCGTTTGAACCATCTCCGGATTGGATGGAGACATCTCTCGCCACGAGCGTGTAAGTGCCGGTCACGGGAAGCTCGACATCGATATCTCGCGCGCCCGGGCCGTGCGCAATTCCCTCCGCCAGGGGCGTGCCGTCAGGCGCGTAGATCCGAACCTGGGGGTCAAGGCCCGTGTCTGTGACAACCCTGAGTCGCAGCCTGTCTCCCTTGAGGGCGTCGAAGGTGTAGGTATCCTCCTCGTAGGCGGAGGAGAGAGAAAAGGGCAGGGCTTGCCCGAAATCGATCTTAGTGGCCATCGCCGGCCTGTTCAACCGCTGGACAAAGAGCCAGTAAGCGCCGGTCTCGTTCCCGTAGTCGCCGCTTTGAATGCCGGCCCGATCATTCGCCAGCATGGTGTAGGTGCCGGTGGCAGGGAGCCGAGCCTCAAGGTCCAGCACGCCGGGACCTGAGGCGTAGCCCCAGTTGATAAAAGATCCATCAGGACCGTAGAGCCGGATCTCCGGGTCGAGGCTCCCGTCTGTGGTCATCGTCAACCGCACCGCGTCGTCCCTCAGGGCATCGAAGGTGTAGGTATCCACCTCGTAGGGTGACGCAATTTGGGCCTGCAGCGTTTCCGCCAATGCGATATGAGCAGCCGTCCCCGGGTTGTTCAGCCGCTGCACAAAGATCCAATAGCTGCCGGTTCCGCCGAGGGTGAAGCCGACCCTCGCCTCGTACGTGCCGGCAGAACGGGCCTGGAAGGGTATCTCGTAGGGGAAGGAGCTCACCGACCTCTCATCGATGAGCGACCCGTCGGGCCCGGATATCCGGAGATACCCTTCTTTCCCATCCGGGCTCATCCTTACCAGGACCACGTCCCACTCCTCAGCCTGGAAGGTGTAAACATCCTGGTGGTTAGGAGTGGTGATAGAGCCGGCAATGGTCTGGCCGAAGGACATGGCGACCGGAGCCCCAACCGGGCCGCCCGATAGATAGATGGTGTACTCTCCCGTTTCCTTCCCGGAAGGATCGGATGCGAGGAGCGTGTATGTACCGTCGGTCTCGAGCCGGCGACTGATGGTCGCCGTGCCTGGGCCGATCGCCCAGGCGTCGGCGATGAACCCGCCGTTCGGAGCGTAAAGCTGGATGTAGGGGTCGAGGGTGGTGTCCGTGCTCATTTCAACCCGCACCACATCTCCCTCGTGCGCGTCAAAGGTGTAGGTATCCACATCGTAGGCTGGAAAAAGCGAAGCACGGAGGATTTGGCCGAAGGTGAGCTGGGTGGCCCCCACCGGGCTGTCCAGCCGCTGCACATAGATACGGTAGTCACCGGTTTCGTTTCCATAGTCGTCGGCCTGGAGGCCCGCACGATCTCTAACGATGAGCGTGTAGGTGCCGGTGGCGGGAAGCTGGACATCAAGGTCTCTTGTGCCCGGGCCAAGGGCGTAGCTCCAAGTCACGGCTGAGCCGTCAGGGCCGTACAACGCGATCTCCGGGTCAAGGGCGGTGCCGGTTACGATCCTCAGGCGCACCGTATCGCCCTGGAGGCCGTCGAAGGTGTAGGTGTTCTGCTGGTAGGCTGAAGAAATGGAAGACGAAAGGGTCTGCCCGAAATCGATCTTGATGGGCACCGCCGGGTTGTTCGGGCGCTGCAAGGCGACCCAGTAGTTCCCGGTTGCCTCGTCGCTGAACCCGATCCTCACCTCGTAGGTGCCGGTCAAGCTTGCCCGGAACCACGTCTCGTACGGCCAGGTGCCGACAGACCTCTCGTCCATGGGCGAGCCGTTGGGGGCGGAGAGTCGGAAGTAGCCCGCTTCGCCCTCCATGCGGATCCTCAGCAGCACCGCATCACCCTCCTCGGCATGGAAGGTGTAGATATCCTGGCGAGCAGGAGTGGTGATGGAGCCGGCAACGGTCTGGCCGAAGGAGAGAGCAATCGGACCCACAGCGGGGCCGCCGGAGAGGACGATCCGGTATGCTCCAGTCTCTTTCCTGTTAGAGGTATCGAATACCAGGAGCGTATACGCTCCATCGGCCCCGAGTCTCTGGCTGATGGTCGCCGTGCCCGGGCCCACCGTCCCGTTCCCACCTATGAACGAGCCGTCAGGACCGTAGAGCTCGATGTAGGGGTAGAGGGTTGTCTCGGTGCTTATCTCGACCCGAGCCACATCTCCCTCGTGGGCCTCGAAGGTGCAGGTGTCCACCTCGTAGGCTTCATCGAGAGCAGCCTGCACGGTTTGCCCAAACGTCATCTGGGTGGCGAGAGACGGCCGGTTCACCCACTGAGCAAATATCCAGTACTGTCCCGTCTCGTTCGGTAAGTCGCAACACCAATAATTGCTCCAGCCATCTCGAACCATGAGCATGTAGGTGCCGGTGGCTGGAATGTAAGCCCGCGTTTCCGCTACGCCGGGGCCCGTTGCCCCATTTTCAGCTATGCGAGACCCGTCAGGGCCGTAAATCCGAACGAGCGGATCCAGCTCCGTGTCCGTGCTGGTCCTGACCCGCACCCAGTCACCCTTGACGGCATCGAAGGTGTAAGTGTGCACCTCATAGGTTGATGAGATGTTGGCCTGCGACGTTTGCGCGAAAGCGAGCGGCTTGACCATGCCAGCTTTGTTCAACCGCTGAACAAAGATCCAGTAGTTGCCCGTTTCCCCAGTGCTGAAGCCAACCCTCACCTCGTAGGTCCCCGTGAAACCGGCCTGGAACACCGGCTCGTACGGCAGGACACCCACATCGCTTTCAGCAATCACCGAGCCGTCAGGGCCGGCGACCCGGATATAGCCTGGCTTTCCGTCGGTAATCATGCTCACGAAGACCACATCCCACGCCTCGGCCGTGAAGGTGTAGAGATCCTGGTGGGCAGGAGTGGTCATGGAGCCGGCCTTGGTCTCGCCGAAGGATATGGAAAAGGGGGTCACAGCCTGGCCGCCCGAGAGGACGATGGTGTAATCCCCCGTCTCCTTCCCGGAGGGGTCGAATGCCAGCACCGTATAGGTACCACTTGTCGCGAGCCTCTGGCTGATTATCGTCGTGCCCGGGCCCCCCGCGTTGTTCGAAGCCAGAAACGAGCCGTCCGGACCGAAGAGCTCGATGTTGGGGTCGAGGGTCGTAGCGGTGGTCATCTGCACCCGCACCACATCCCCTGCCTGGGCATCAAAGGTGTAGGTGTCTACCTCGTAGGCTCCCGAGAGGGAGGCCGGGAGTACCTGGCCGAAGACAATGGGTGTGGCGGTCGCCGGCTCGTTCACCCGCTGGAGAAAGATCTGGTAGCTTCCCGTCTCATTTCCGTAGTCGCCGCTCTCGAATCCCGCACGGTCTCTGGCGACGAGCGTGTAGGTGCCGGTGGCAGGAAGCCGAGCATAGAGGTACCCCGGGCCGTTGCTTGAGGCCTGGCCTCCGGTCACGAATGAACCATCAGGACCATACAGGGAGATTTCCGGTTCCAGTCCGGTATCCGTAGTGATCCTCAGCCGCACCCCATCTCCCTTGAAGCCATCAAAGGTGTACGTGTCCGCCTCATAGGCTGAAGAGATGGCGCCCTGCACGGTCTGCCCGAAGGCGATCGGGGTGGCGGCTTCGGGGCCATTCAACCGCTGGACAAAGAGCCAGTAGGCCCCGGTACCGCCAACGGTGAAGCCGACCCTCACCTCCCATGTACCAGTGGCACGGGCTCGGAACGGGAAGTCGTATGGCCAGGAGCTGAGATTGCCTTCAGCGATCAACCAGCCGTCGGGGTTCGAATTGCGGATGTAGCCCTCTCTCTCCTCTGTGCCCATTCTTACCAGCACCATATCTCCGGCCTGGACCTCGAAGGTGTAGACATCCTGGTGGGCAGGAGTGGTGATGGAGCCGGAAATGGTCTGGCCGAAGGATATGGAGTAGTGAGTTGCGGCTGAGCCGCCCGAGAGCACCAGGGCATACGCCCCCGTCTCCTCCCCACCATAATCCATGGCCAGCACCCTGTAGGTCCCGGCAGTCTCGAGTCTGCAACTGATCGTCGCCGTGCCCGGGCCGGACGCTGCTGCCTCAGCTATGAAGGAGCCGTCAGGCCCGAAGAGCCGAATGTACGGGTCGAAGGTTGTGTCGGTGGTCATTTCCACCCGCACCACATCCCCTGCCTGGGCATCGAAGGTGTAGGTGTCCACCTCGGAAGCTGCGGAAAGGGAGGCCTGGAATACCTGGCCGAAGGCGATTGGAGTGGCCGTGCCCTGAGAGTAGACAATGCGCCCGGGTAGAGACAGGATGACAGCAAGGCAGATGATCGCCGTCAGAGCGAAGGAGCTCTTCTTGGACCTCATCTTCATGGGTCATCCCCTCCTATCCCGAACGAGCACGCCAACAAAAGCTTGCCACCTCGCCTGACCCAAAGGCTCCATGACTTGAAGCCGGCGCATATCTCACCCTCAGATGAGGACCCACGGAGGAATCCCGCCGCGGCGTGAACCCGTATGGAGCAGGGAATGATAAGTATCCGAAGCTAGGAAGGTGTGGGAGGCATGATGACAACCGGCTCTTCATCTCGGTGCCTCTTGCCCCACGAGCAGTCAGAATGACGACGGGGACGGGACGGAGCCCCTTCAGCGGACGGACACCGGACAACGCTGGGTCCAGTGCCCGGACGACCCCCAACTCAGGTTGGCATGCCTGCCAGGTGCGCCCTTGCTGGCAGGACCGCCGCTCCGCTACCTCAACGCCAGGAACAGAGTAATCTCTCAGCTACGCAGCAACCCTTCCCCAACGGGGGTTCGGCTTCTTTTAACCCGCATTATGCACGGACCACCTGCTGCGACCGCGGATCTGGCCGTCCTTCCGGGCGTCCTCGGGTCTCGAACCTTGCGACGTACTGATAAGTACGCCTCAGGTCCGAGCCCCTGTGGTTGCCCGGTGGCACGACCATCTCCACGATCTGGCGACGGCGTCTCGTGCATAATGCGGGTTAAGGAATGAGAAAATCTCTGTTGACGAAAAAGACGTTAGTCTCTGCGAGTTCTTACAATCACGAAACCGAAATGGATAACAAGTTGAGTTGAGGTGACGAGGTCGCGATGCAGTTCGCGAGAAAAGTCACATGGTATTATGCTACCAGAGTCTGTCTCGGGAACACAATCATTTTTCTCATGGCAGGGAGCACCGGGCGATCACGAGCGGCGGCGAGATCTCAAGTCCCTGACGACGAGGGCTGAAGTCGCAGGTCGGTCTTGATCCCCGTCCCTTCCCGCCTTCGCTCACCTATGGAAAGGACGTAGCGCTCCTTCGTGGCAATGGTCCGGGCTGTCGGTTGGATGAAGATCTCATGCGCGGTGAGGCTGCGGTCACCATGGCGAACCTCTGCCTGCCCCTGCAATCGAAGCAACCCCGTGCCTTTCTGAATGTCGAGGGTTTCTCCCTGGAGCTCGGTGACGCTCCCATCGGGAAAGTGGTAGGAGACGTTCACGTGCCGGGCCTGAAAACTCGTGATCCGGCCGGTGCGCCCACCGAGGGATTCCACCAACCTCTGCACTGAGGAAACCAGATCGTTTCCCATCTCGGCCTCGTTCTGTTGCGCGCGCATCTTCTTCGCACGGTCGCCGGCGCCCTGTTCGTAGTAATCCATCCTGAAGCCGTAGAGCTCGAGCTCCCTCAGGCTGCCGACGCGAAAGAAGCCCACCTTCTTTCTGCTCACCTGGAGGGAGCCCACCTGCGCCGTATAGACGAGCTTCTCCGTTTCGGGATCGGTGTGGGCCATGCGGATGCCGGTTACCCTTACGTCCGATTGGGCGATGTGCGGCGAGGGCGAGGGGACGGTCGGAGGCGGGGGACGCTCACGGTGGAACACCTTATAGGCGAGCACGCCGGCAAGGGCAAGTACGGCCCCTACAGCGAGGAGCCGGTAGATGAAACGTCGGGACTTCCAGGTCATAGGATTACCAGGAGTATGAGACTTGTATTCTCTCACTGAGACCGCAGGGGGCAAAGAGAGTCTTGTGGTTTTGTCCGATCGGAGCGGGCCGTCGCCCTGACGGGCTATGGCGCCCCAGGGGTTCTGCTTGGACAAAAACTCAGCCGTTCGGGCAGATAGCTGGCTCCGTCGCGTCGCAGGCGTTGCGGGTTCGCTGTGCCGCCCTCTCCCTGCACAGCAAGCAAAAAAAATCTCTATGACCTCCATGTCTCGAGCGCGAGCCCGCCAAAGCGGGACAAGCGGGTGGTTAGGATCAACGATCTTGCCCTCTCGGTACTACATCGCTTCCACGCGGAGGCCCGTCTGGACCGGCTGGGTTCCCGCTGCAGCCTTGGCCACGCTCGAGCCCGGCTCGATGCTCGTGACCTCGAGGGTCACATCACCTCCAACCACCTTGAATCGTTCGCCGGTCTTGACCCCCACCTGCTGCCCGATATTGAGCTTTACCGCCTCGCCTTTTACCTCCCCTATCTTGCCACGGAGTGGATAGAGCTTCTTGAGCTTGTCGACGAGATCCGTGGAGAGCTTCTCCGTGAGGAGCGCGGCGGGTACGGCGCCGGCAAAGGACTCGCTCACCGAGGCGGTGATCTGGCCCGTCTCCGTCTCGATGATGCGCATGGAGATCTGGGTCTGGGCTCCGGAGTAGACCACCTGACCGGAGAGGATGAGCCGGGCCGCGAGCATTCGCCCCAGCGATAGCGCCGTAGACCGGTCGACGAGTTGAGAGGTCCCGAGTTTGAGCTCTCGGAAGAGCTTATCCAGGAGAGCCCGTTCAACGAGGCGCGCCCGCGTATTCTGGAGCAGTTGGTCGGTAACACCGGAAAGGATGAGTCTCTCCTCTCCTTGCTGGAGCCCGCACCCGGTTACCTCGAAGTCCATGAGCCAGACAGTAAGAGGTGGCGAGGTCCAGCCATCCGAAGGCGGAATCCTCGGCGGAGACTTCATGGTCTCCAGAAGGTCGGCGACCAACCGATCGATCCGCTTCTGTTTCTCCTCATCGCGCTCGAGAGCGACTCGCTTCCGCGTTGCCTCGGTAAGGGCGGCGATGGTTTGGTCGTTCGGAGCGAGGCTTCGGCTCTTCTCGAAAAGGCTCAGGGCCTCATCATTTTTCCCCTGCTCTTCCAGGACCATGGCCTGGGAGAGATAGCCTAGGCTGCTTTCCGGCGCCAGTTCCGCGGCCTGCCCATAGTACTTCAAGGCCTCGTCGGGCTGCTTGCGCAGGGAGGCGACACGGCCCAACCCGACCAGGGCCTCGGCCCTCTCTGCCTTGGTCGCCTTGCTCGCTCCCACTGCCTTCCGGTACGCCTCGTCCGCTCGGTCGAGGTTTCCCGTCCTCAGGTTGATATGGCCTCGGATCAGGGAGGCGAGAGCCGCCTCGGGGCTTTTGGTCTCAAGGTTGGTGGAGGCCTCTAACGCCCTCTGGAAGTCTCCCGCCTGATAGGCGGTGCGAGCCTCCCCCTCATACCTCGCCAGCTGGTGCTTCTCGTAGAAGGAGTAGCCCCATAAGAGCAGGGCCGCGACGATAACCCCGCCAAGAGCCGCGGCCCACCGGGGGCGCCGCCGAGGGATGCTCACCGGTTCCTTGGTGAAGGCGATGACCTCCTCGCGGGGCGCCCTGACCTCTCCCTCGGCGACGGGCGTCTGCTCCCGTGCCGTTTCTTTGGGGACCTCGACCTCCTCGCCGTGGTCGAGGTAGAGCGAGGTGGGATCGCCGTAAAGGAGGTAGCTTGCCCAAACGATGGTCTCCTCCCCGTGGGCCTTGATGAGCGTCTCGCGGGCGAGCCGGACGGCTTCCCCCGTTGTGCTTCCGGCGAGGAGATGGGCATAGAAGTCCAGGGCGAAGCGCCGGCTCGGCTCATCCGGGATCTCCCAGAAGGTTCCCACGTAGTGCCTCACCCCCGCGAGGAGAAAGGCGTTGGCAAGGCCGAAAATCTCTCCCTGGAAGTTCTCCCGAATCGACCACTCCTCGGTCCGGGCAGACTGGCAGGCGTTGGAAAAGATGAGGGCGGGCATGGCCGCGGTACCGGCCATCTTGACCACGTCCTCGGGCTTGAGGGTGCCGCTCGTGAGGCGCCAGCCGCTCTCCTCAGGGCACTCGGGATTGTAGTCGGCATGGCCGGCGTAGTGGACGAGGTCAAAGTTTCTGATCTTCTCCTTGAGAAACTCAGGGGTGATGCTCCCCGAGCGCAGGGAGACATTGACGAGGTCCTTATTACGGTCCATGTGGTCCCGGAGTTGAGTTCCCTCCGTGTAGGCGCCTTTCAGATCGCCCTCGGGATCGGCGACAATGAGCATCTTGAGAGGCCGACCCAGGGCGCGCCTCCGGGTGCCGACAACGGCCTGCCGTGTCCGCACCAGCCGGCCCATGTTGAAACGCTGGCAGAGGAACTCTTGCCCGTCGTGGAGCAGTTCCCAGGGAATGTGAACCAGGTGGTCGTCGAGGTGCAATCTCAGGTATTCGGCCTTGGTGTCTCTCAGCTTCTGCTTGACGCCCATGGTGAAGAACTCGTCGTAGAACATCTGACCGACATCGCGGAGCTTGACCAGGATCTCTCGGGTAAGGCGTCCGTAGCGGTTGGCTCGATTGAGAAGCTCCACAATCTCCCGGCACCGCCTGGCGACCAAGTCCATGGAGACCGGCATTTCCTCGTAGTGTCTGATGGTCGTCGCCTCTCCGGCCAGGTACTCGTGGGCGCTTATCTTCAGCCGATCTTTCTCGCGGGCAACTTCGAGCTGAAGCACCCGGAGGGGAGCGCGGACCTTTTTCTGCGGCGCTACCTCCGGAGCCCGCATCGTGGGTTCGGTGGCCGCAAGCATGTCATCCTCGCGCCAGACCACGCGATACAAATCCAACGGCTTGGGCTTGCCCTTGACCTGCACGCTGCCGTGGAAGCGGCAGAGAACGTCGTCGCTCCTCCGAATATCCTCGTAGACCGCCTTGGAGACGAGGATCTGATCGGCTCCCGCCTGGGTCTGGATGCGGGAGGCCACGTTGACCACGTCGCCGGCGATGTTCCTGTCATCGATCAGGATCTCGCCGGCATTGATGCCGACCTTGACATGAATGTTGTCGACCGAATCGGTCCTCGCATTGTGTTCATCCAGGGCCCTCTGAATCGCCGTCCCCGCATTTACCGCGGCGAGGCTCGAAGGGAAGGAGGCCATGATCCCGTCCCCCATGACGGCGAGGATCTTGCCCTCGTTGTTTTCGATGCAGGGAAAGACAAGGTCGTGGTGCTGCTGGATCCACGCCCGACCGCTGATGTCGCCCCGCGTGTCCATGTACTGAGTAAAGCCGCAGACATCACTGAAGAGGATAGCCATCCGCTTGGTGAATCTCTCCTGGAGAATCCGGTCGAGCCGCCGTCTCTCCCGCATGACCTCTTCGATGGTCTGGGCGTAGAACTCCGTGATCTTGGTCTTATCCTCTTCCACGGTGAGACTCCTTGATTTCAAACACAAAGGTTCCCAGGGCCAGGCCGTCACCGGTGAGGGTGAGGCTGTAGTGGCCGAACGGCGTATCCTCGAAGAGCACCGAGCCTTGTTCGGCTAAAGAGGAGGCAACCTCGCGGCCTCCCTGCATCAGGGTAACTCGAACGAGATGTCTGAGCTTCTCGGCCTCGAGCACTCGCACGCGGATCTGGGCCTTGTTCTCTCCGGTCCTCTCGATCTCTATCTCGGCATCGATATCTTCGAAGGTTCGGCGAAGACGGACAAAGTCTTTTACCCTGATTCTTTTCGGGCCCCGTATGGCCTGGAGGCCCCAGCCTCTCCAATCGTCTAGGGGAAGAAGCGAGGAGACTTCATTGACAAGGTTCCTTGCGGTCTCCCGTATCCGATCCGGCAGCGGAGAGGAGCACGAAGAGGCCTCGGTCTGCACCAGACGCACTGCCGCCTCAGTCACCGCGGGTGGGGCCAGATCAGGTTCAGTCCCGTTCTCAACCCCCACGAGGCCTTTCGCCACAATGAGATCCTCGAGACACCTGCTACACGCTGACAGGTGTTTTTCCACTCGAGCTCTCTCCTTTTCCAGAAGGCGGTTCTCGAGATAGTCGGCAAGCACTTCGTCAGGAGGACATGGTTTCTTCATGAAGGACTCCATCTGGATAAATCCCGCTCCCTGCCGGCAAGGGTTAAGGTTCATGGGAACCCCTCCTTGCTCACCGCCGGTCACAACACCTCAGAAAGCGGTAGTCTTGCTTCTTCTCTCCACCAAAATAGAGGCAAAGTTTTCCATTTTCTTGCACTTAACCCGCATTATGCACGAAACGCCGTAGCGAGATCGTGGAGGTGGCCGTGCCACCGGGAAACCACAGGGGCTCGGACCTGAGGCGTACTTGTTCAGTACGTCGCAAGGTCCGCGACCCGAGGACGCCCGGAAGGACGGCCAGATCCGCGATAGGAGCAAGTGTTTCGTGCATAATGCGGGTTAAGATGTCTTGCTTCCTTCCAAGCCCAAATACGATCTCAGCTTCTGGATCAGCCGATGCTTGATGGTGTACGCGTTGTTCACGGTAACGTTCATCATCGTTGCCACTTCCTCCAGGGGAAGCCCGTAGTCGAAATGGAGTTTCACGAACATCTGATCCCGGGGCGGAAGCTGCTTCACACTTTTCCGCAACAGGAGGCTTTGCTCCTCCCGTTCCATCACGGTGGATGCCCCTGGTTCCTCCCCCCTCAGGCCATAGACCTCTTCCAGCGGAATGCGCAACTCCCGGTACCCGAGCGAGTCAACTCCCTTTCGCCTCAGGTGATCCAGTACCATGCGGACGGCGACCAGCTTGATCCACGAGGCCAGGCTGCAGCCGTTTCTTCCTTCAAACTGCTTGAGCTTCTTGCAGCGGTCCTCGAAGAGGGCGAGAAATACCGTGTTGTGGAGATCCTCGAGGTCCTGGTTACTGAAGGAGACCACCTTGACGAGCAGGGTGTTCCGCACCGCATAGTAGACGAGGCTCGAGTACTGGCGAACGAGGCCCTCTGCCGCCTGCCTGTCTCCGGCAAAGCAGCGGGAAAGGAGAAGCCGGGTTTCTTCCTCGGAAGCCATCGTCATTCCGTAATGACCTTGTCCAGGCGTTTCACCGTTTCCGCCCTGCCGTCGAGAAGTTCCGCCTTCGACATGTCGGGCAAGACTTGCGTTACCCGGGCGCGGCCCAGGATCTCGCTGTCGGAGCCAAGGACCTTGCCGGTCACCGGGTGCTTTACCGGTTCCTCGCGATAGACGATCAGCCTTCGCTGCACCTTTACCTGATCCTGGCCGAGATCGGTGAAGATATCTTTGCCCTTGCACTGAACCACCACTCCGCCCAGAAGCGGGAAATCCCGATGGAGCTTGACGGCCATCCCTTCGGCGAGGGGCATAAGCGCTCCGATCTCGACCGTCTCGCCGTACACGTCCTCGGTGGCGAGGATCTCCGAGGTCTCGGTATCGATCATGCGGCTCACCACCTCCATACCCGTTCGGGTTTCGATGATGCTCCCGGTGACGATGGATTGGCTTGCCGCGAGCTTTCCCACCTGAAGAGCAGTGCTTTTTTCGATCAACTTCGACTGGCTGAGCTTCTGCTCCCGGAGGATCAGGTCGAGCTTGTCGCGCTCGATGACGCGAAAGCGGTTTTGCTGAACAAGGGTATGGATAAGGTAGTCCCGAAAGGCGAGGCCTGCCTCGGCGACGAGCCCCTTCTGCTCGAAGGGGAACACCGTGGTGCTGAAACGCTGGGCGAGCTGGAGCGCCTTCGGAACCCTCCTGGTCACGGAGATGGTTTTCCGTGCCACGTTTCCTGCCTCATCCCGGGCCTCGATGGTGATCCGGTTCTCCCCTTCCCGGAGCTCGGCCAGGTGGCTGAAAAAGATGCTCTGGCCTTTCCGGCGAAGGATCGGTAGTTGATTGATGGTCACACTCTCTATCTTGCTCTCGTCGGTCACCCGTCCCTCGAGGTAGATCTTCTCCACATAGACCGTCTGTGTGTCGGTCCAGCCCTTGAGCTGGATCTCCGGAGGACGGGTGTCACCGGGGCCGAGGAGACCGGCAAGAACGAGACTGCCTCCGGGTGGACCGCCGCAGGCGAGAAGGAGGCGAGGACTCCGCCAGGCTCGGGCGGGCTGAGCTCCCGTCTCCTTCTGACTCGTCTCCCAGGGGATCTGGGCCGAGGTCTCGTTTCCCAGGCGGTCCCGGGCGACGAGCACGATCTCGCCTCGATCAACCCTGAGCCTGGCGGTAAAGGGAATTTCTATGCCGGGACCGATGAGTACTCGCTCACCGTTGAGGGAGAGATCGGCGACGCCGGCCTCGTCGTAGAGAGAGCCGGAGATGGTGACCTCTCCTCTGTCGGCTGCCTGGCGGAACAGGAGCTCCTCGACGGTCACAAGAGGCCCTTCCCGGTCAACATGGATGATCAGCTCACGTCGAGTTGATTTTCCCAGGAGATTTTTCACCTCGACGGCGATGCGGTGCTCGCCTTGGGCGAGGTCGAGGTGCTCTTCGAAGGGAATCCGCTTCTCGGCGCCTTCGAGAAAGAGGGGCATGCCCCGGATGGTGATGCCGGCCACATAGCGCTCGTCCTCGGCGACTCCCGAGACCACCACCGGATCTTCGCGGGTCCATACCTCGTGGGCCTCGAAGTTCAAGGTGAGCCGCGGCGCGGTTACCTCAAGCCCCTCCTGCTCCATGAGTCGCTTCCGGACGCGGTCAAGATAAAAACGCGCCTTGGCGGAGGGAAACTGGGAGATGGACAGTTCGAGTTCCCCCTGTGCGGCCGTAAGCTTCCCCTGTTGGTAGTAGATGACGCCGAGCTCCCGATGGGGGAAGTAGTCGATAAAGTGCATGCCGTAGGTGCGGGCCATGCGCTGGTCGCGCTCGCGCTGGCGCACGGCCTCGTCGAGATCGGCAAGGGCCTCCTGGTAGAACTCGCCGTCGGCGTAGGAGAGCGCCCGCTCGTAGTGGTTCCACCAGCGGTGCCTGAAGGCCCCCTCGACCTTACCGTATTCCTTGCCGCCCTTTGTGTACACTGGTCCCGTACTCTGCCCGGCGCACTGCCACGAAGTGCACAGGAGCACGAGGGCCAGAGCGAATATGGGTGTTCTCCTCAATTTCATGGTACGAGCGGTGCGTTCACGTTAGCGATCATAACGAAGCCTTGGACCGGCACAAGAGGCCGATCACTACAATCTACCGCAGGCCTGCGGCCTTTTGCAGGATGTAAAGTGCCTCTTGGAGGCCAATCCTCCCGTCGCCGTTCACGTCGCCCTCCTTGGCGACCGCGACTGCCGGTTCTATTCCCGCCAGGATCTGCAATGCCAGGATGGCATCGGCGAGACCGATCTGACCGTTCCCGTCAAGGTCGCCGGCTATCGGCTGCCCCGTCGATACCAGACCAAAGTCCCTGGTCGCGACCTCCGCATCCCGAATCACCACCCCCGAGTAGGTCTTCGACGTGAAACCGGTCGCAGCCGCGGTGACCGGATAGGTCCCAGCCTGGACCAGGCCGAGAAAATCCCCGCTCGGGAGAACGCTCATTTGTTGCCCTCCAATCTGGACGGTTGCGCTGGGAATCGGCTGTGCGGTGGTCGAGCTGTAGACTCGCCCGGCAATCCAGCCGGCGAGGGGATTGGTGTTGTTGGTCTTGAAGCTCCAGGTCTCGGTGCTCAGGCTCTGAGCGCCGTAGTAGTCGATGGCCTTTACCCGCCAGTAATAGGTGGTGAGGTCCTTGAGCCCCGCCTCCCTGCCCACGAAGTAATAGGGCCGGGAGAGGCGCTCGGCCCGGTGGGCGACGGTGGCAAAGGTAGGCTGCTCGGAGATCTCCACCGTGTACGTGACCGGGTCTCCATCCGGGTCCGGGCTCTCTGACCAGGCGAGCATGAGGACCGTTCGGTGCTCGGAGGCATTGGCAGGACTCAGCAGATGGAAAGGCCCCGGCACCTGGTTGCCTTCCAGGACCTTGTAAACGATCGTCTCTTTCAGAGAGGACTGGTTACCGGTTCGATCATCCCGGGCAAAGAAGAAGACCTGGTAGGTACCGGGCTCGGTGAACCCGGAGACCGAGTTCCACTCGTAGCGCCCCGCCTGCGGGTTGTAGCCGCTGTATATCTGGCCGGGGAGCTCCATCGCAACCTGGTCGCTGCCTCCGGCGTTCGGCTCGTAGCCCGGCGGCTTCACCTCGAGCCAGAGGCTCCGCAGCCGCTTGTCGTCGTCGACCCGGGCCCAGAGCGAAGCATTGCTCTCCGCCGCGCCCAGGATTCTTGTCTCCGACACCTGGGTCACCTGGACGTCTCCCGGGGCGTTCCCCGTGACCGTGCTCACCCCGATGGAAAGCCCCCGACTGAGAGAGGCGTCCCCCCCGGGATCGCCGGCAGGTGCGTTCTCCCCGGCGCCATCCCCATTGTCATCGAGAAGCGGGTGCTGGCGCGAGTCATCCGCATAGGGGCCGTTGGGTGTGCCTGTCCCCGTGGAGGTGAAGAGCCGGGTCTTCTGAACCGCCTCGCTGAAGGAGGTGAGCACGCTCTTTCCCACGGCCGCAGCCTTGAAGAACTCGGTGATGAAGAACTCTCCGTCCCGCACCCCGGAGGGATCGTTCGGGTCGAGTGGCCCCTTGTAGGAGGACTCGTTGGCCGCGGCGCTGGCGATCACTACCCGCCTCCAGCCGGAGAGCTCCTTGATGAAGGAGCCCGACCGGCAGAACCCGAGGAGCACGAGCATCTCCTGGGCCGAGGCCTCGTCCCTCAGGCCCTCCCGCAGCGTATCCAGCCAGGCGCCCAGCTCCGCCGAGGTGATCTCATCGGGATAGAGGAAGAACCTGCCGCTGAGACCGTGGTCCACGAGGATGATATAGAGATTGGCGGGCTTCGCGTTCATCTTGTCCCGGGCCCACTGGGTGATGGCCTGCTGCACCGCCGCCTTCGTGGGCACGCCGTCCACCCCTGGCTGGGTGGTGTCGTAGCTCAGGTAAGTGATGTCCTCATCCAGGAGGCCCCGTTCCCTAAGCTGAGCGTACACAAAGGCAGCGGTCTTCTGGTGGGAAGCAAGGCCTTCCTGGTTCTCGATCCTCCCCTGGACGATCACGGCGTAGCCGGCCGTCTCCACCACCCGGACGGTGATCACCTCGGAGGTGGATTCCTTGTAGGCCTGGTCCCCGACAAAGAGCGCCTGGACGACCCACTGGCCGAGGGCGGTGAATCCCTTGTAGGCCTGAAGTTGGAAGTGGCCGAACTGATCGTTCGTGGTCACCGTCCGCATGTCGAAGCGCCCCTCGGGGCCGTAGATGAGGAGCTTTACCTCGATGCCGCGAAGGTCGCGGCCGCAGTCCGGGTCGGGGGTGAACTTGCCGCTGAGGTCCACCGGGTCCCCCAGCTTCACCGCCTGCGAGCCGGCATCCACGGTCACCCGGCTCCCGGCCTTGGTCACCTGGAGGACCTCTTGCTGGCTGGAGGACCCGGCCAGGCAGCGGTCCCCATTCCAGCTCGTCCGGACCGTCCACGAGCCCTCGCGGCTGATGTCGGCGCAGGAGATCGGGTAGCTGAACTGGCCGAGGGCATTGGCGATGACGCTTCGGTGGCTCTCCATGCCTGCGGAAGAGACCAGGACCACGTCCACCCAGGCCCCCGCATCGCATGGAGGAGGCGTGATCTGACCGGAGACCACAAGCGGGTTTCCAAGGTCGCCCAAGAGGAGGCTGCTCCTGGAAAGCTCGGCGCTGATTGTCGAGTAGCTCACGCCGACCAGGAGGGAGACGTCCCGGCTGGCGTTGCCGTAGCCATTGGCCGTGTTGGTGAAGGTCACCGTGTCGGTGTATGCCCCCTCTGCTAGGTCTTTGGCCATGTTGTTGAAGGATAGAGTCACGTCCGCCGACGCCCCTGGATCCAAGGCCCCGTGATCACTCGACAGGGAGAGCCAGTAGGCCGTCTTGGCCGCGCGCCAGGTCATCGCCTTCTCGCCGATGTTTGCCAGGGAATAGGTGATATGGGCCGGGTCGAAAGGCCCGCGGAGAGGACCCTTAGAGCTGAAACCGCCGTCCGGCGACACCCGGAGGATTCCCTCGATGGGATCAACCCTGAGTCTCACGCTGCGGATCATTCTCCGGTTTGCCTCGGTGAGATTGGTGAAGGTGAGCGTATCCAGGTACGTCCCGACGGGGAGCGC
>Ga0335070_10001187_pt1 | contig 29853 bp, 27 predicted proteins | sample Lox_Sample_13_FD_206722 | JGI IMG/M metagenome (GOLD analysis project Ga0335070, IMG submission 206722) | Soil microbial communities from Loxahatchee National Wildlife Refuge, Florida, United States - Lox_Sample_1.3 | ecosystem: Environmental > Terrestrial > Soil > Wetlands | place: USA...
ATCGTCGGGAAGCGAAAGGGCGGCGAACAGCCTCGGCATCCTTCACGCTCCGGCGCTGAAACGGCCGAGCGGCAGCGAACGCCGGCAGGCGAAGACGACACCGAGATAGGCGATGGCGGCGACGGCGATCGCGCCGGCCAGGGCCGCGGGCTCGTGCCAGAATCCGGCAATGTGGAAATAGCCCGTCGCATGCGCGCCGATATAGGCGCCGAAGCCGACGGACGCGGCGGCGAGCAGGATCGGCGGGACGGCGCGGCGGAATCCGTCGTCGATCGCGAGCAGCGCGCGCCGGCGTCCGAGCCACACGAGTTGGGCGACGTTGAGCCAGGCGCCGAAAGCGGTGCCGAGCGCGATGCCGGCGATGCCGAGCTTCAGGCCGAACACCAGCACCAGCTTCATCGCGATGTTGGCGCCGAACGCGATCATCGTCACCCGTGCCGGCGTCGCCGTGTCGTGGCGCGCATAGAAGGTCGAAGCCACGATGCGCACCAGCGCGAAGGCGGGCAGTCCCACGCCATAGGCCGCGAGCGCCACACCGGACAGCGTCGCAGCCTTCGCGTCGAAGGCGCCATGGGCGAAGATGGCGCGCATGATCGTGCCGGGAATGGCGACGAACACGACGGCGAAAGGCAGCGTGAGCAGGAGCGTCAGCGCCGCCGAATTGTTCTGCGCCGCGTCGGAGCCGGCACGGTCGTTCCGCGCCAGCCGCGCCGACATGTCCGGCAGCAACACGGTGCCGAGCGCGATGCCGAGAACGCCGAGCGGAAGCTGGTTGATGCGGTCGGCGTAGTAGAGCGCCGTGCGGCTGCCCGTCGGCAACAGGCTCGCCAGGATCGTGTCGATCATCGGCGCGATCAGGGTCGTCGCCGTACCGAGCGTCACCGCGCCGAGCGCAGTGAAGAATTCGCGGATCTCCGGACTCCAGCGCGGCCAGGTGATCCGCAGGCTGAGGCCGTCGCGTCCTGCCGCCCACAGCATGAAGAAAAGCTGCACGAAGCCGCCGAGCAGCAGTCCCCAGGCGGCCGCGTGGGCGGCGCTCGGAAACCAGCGCCAGCAGACCAGCGTCGCGATCATCCCGAGATTCTGGAAATTGGACCACGCCGCCGCCGCCCAGAATTTCTCGATGGCGTTCAGCATCGCCGAAAGCTGGATCGCGACGAGCGTCAGGATCAGATAGGGAAAGGTGATGCGCGCCAGATCGACGGTGAGCGCGAGCTGCCCCGGATTGTCCGCGAAGCCCGGCGCGATGCCGCGCACGACATAGGGCATGAAGACCAGGGCGGCGAGCAGGATCGCGAGCTGCGCCAGCATCTGCCACGAGAAGACCCGGTCCGCGAAGCGCGCAGCCGCTTCCTCCTGGCCCCGCGCGTGCAGCGCGGCGTAGCGCGGCATGAATGCGGGATTTATCGCGCCCTCGCCGAAGATGGAGCGGAAATAGTTCGGGAACAGGAATGCGACCATGAACGCGTCCGACATCGCGTTTTTGCCGAGGATGCTCGCCATGAGGATGTCGCGCATGAAGCCCGTGATGCGCGACAGCAACGTGAATCCGCCGACCGAGAGCAGCCGCCTGAACATCTAGCGCTTGGCCTCGAGCACCAGCTTCTTCACATAGGGCATCATGCGGTCGGCGATGATCTTCACTCCGGCGGGGTTGGGATGGATGCCGTCCGCCTGGTTGAGCTTCGGATCGGCGGCGACGCCATCCAGGATGAAGGGATAGAACAGCACGCCGAACTGTTTGGCCAGCGCGGGATAGATCGCGTCGAACTGCGCGCCATATTCCGGTCCGAGATTGCGCGGCGCCTTCATGCCGGTAAGCAGCACCGCGACATGCTCCGCCTTGAGTCGGGTCAGAATAGCGCCGAGGTTCTTGCGCGTCTCGGCGGGCGACTGACCGCGCAACGCGTCGTTGGAGCCGAGCTCGATGATCGCCGCCTGCGGATGGTCGGCGAGCGACCAGTCGAGGCGCGCCAGCCCGCCCGCGCTGGTGTCGCCGGAGACGCCGGCGTTGATCACCTTTACGTCAAGCCCTTCGGCCCGCAGCCGCGATTCGAGAACCGCCGTGAGGTCGTACCCCGGCGGAACGCCCAGGCCCTGCGTCAGACTCGTCCCCAGCGCGAGGATCTTTAGAGGCGCCGCGTGCGTCGCCGTTGCCGCCATCGCAAATGCGGCGATCATGCTAAGCAGGCGCTTGAAGCGGGCGCGGTTCATCCCATATCGCCTGTAGGTCTTTCGCCGAGTCGTCGATGCAGAATTCCGCACCCGCCATCAATTTGGAAGATGTGACGCTTACGTTGTCGAGCGCTGCGGGACCGGTCAGCATCCTGGCCGGCGTGTCGCTGACGGTCGGCACCGGCGAGACGGTGGCGCTCCTCGGCCCGTCCGGATCCGGTAAGTCTTCGCTGCTGATGGTGGCGGCCGGCCTCGAGGCGGCAACCTCCGGCCGCGTGACGATCGCGGGTACGGACATCACGCATATGGGCGAAGACGGCCTCGCGCGCTTCCGCCGCGCCCATGTGGGCATCGTGTTCCAGTCGTTTCACCTCATTCCGACCATGACGGCTCTCGAGAACGTCGCGGTCCCGCTCGAACTCGCCGGCGCGCGCGATGCTTTCGAGCGCGCCAAAGAAGAGCTCGAGGCCGTCGGCCTCGGCGCGCGCCTCGACCATTATCCGGGACAGCTCTCGGGCGGAGAGCAGCAGCGCGTCGCTCTCGCACGCGCCATCGCGCCGAGACCGGCCGTCCTGTTCGCCGACGAGCCGACCGGAAATCTCGACGGCCAGACAGGCGCCGACGTCGCCGAGCTGCTGTTCGCGCTGCACGAACGCTCCCGCTCGACACTGTTTCTGGTGACGCACGAGGAGAGCCTCGCAAGACGCTGCGGCCGCATCGTCCGGCTCAAGGATGGCCGCATCGTGGCGGATACCGGCGCCGCATGAACCGGTTGCCGCTCGCCATCCGCTTTGCCCGACGCGAGATGCGCGCGCGCCTGTCCGGTTTCCGCATCTTCTTCGCCTGCCTCGTCCTGGGCGTCGCCGCGATCGCCGGCGTAGAATCGCTGTCCGCGGCCTTCCTCACCGGACTCGCCGAACAGGGTCGCACGCTGCTCGACGGCGACGTCGTGGTGCATCTGGTGCACCGCCCGACGACGCAAGCCGAAGCCGTATACCTTGCCCGGCGCGGGCGTGTGTCCGAAACCGTATCGCTGCGCGGCATGGCCTATGCGCTCAAAAACGGCGCCGAAGCGGAGCGGCAACTCGTCGAACTCAAAGCCGTCGACGGCGCCTATCCGTTTTTCGGCGACGTCTCGCTCAGTCCGGCGCAGACGTTCGCCGCTGCGCTCCGATGCGACGGCACGATCTGCGGCGCCGTCGCCGAGCAGACGCTCCTGGACCGGTTGAAGCTTGCGCCGGGCGGCCTGATGAAGATCGGCACGCAGGTGTTTCGCGTCAGCGCGGCCCTGAACAAGGAGCCCGACCGGATCTCGGGCGGATTTAGCCTCGGCCCGCACGTACTGATCGGCACGCCGGCGCTGCAGCGAACAGGTCTCGTCGTTCTGGGAAGCCTCATCGACTACAATTATCACCTCGTCCTGCCGCCCAACGCCTCGATCAAGGACTTCAAGACGCAGGCGGCGGCGGCGTTTCCGGACGGCGGCTGGGACATACGCGACCGCAACGACGCCGCGCCCGGCATCCGCCGCTTCGTCCAACAGGTCACGATGTTCCTGACCCTGGTCGGCCTCACCGCGCTCGCCGTGGGCGGCGTCGGCGCGGCACAGGCCGTGACCGCCTTCCTCGACCGCAAGCGCGAGGATATCGCCACGCTGAAATCGCTCGGTGCCGATGGCACGCTCATATTCCTCGTCTATTTCCTGCAGGTGATGGTGGTGGCCGTGAGCGCCGTAGCGGTGGGCGTCGTCGCCGGCGCGCTCCTGCCGTTCGCCGTCCAGTATCTGTACGGCGCCGACTTTCCCGCGCCCGCGCATTTCGCGCTCTATCCCGAGCCCCTGATCTTCGCCGCGACGTTCGGACTGCTTTCGGCCATCGCCTGTTCGGTGCCGCCGCTCGCGCGCGCGCGTTCGATCGCACCGGCGAGCCTTTTTCGCGATCTCGTCGCGCCGGCAGACGCACGCGGCGCGTTGCCCTATCTCGCGGGTGCGGCCGTCGCGGGCGCGCTCGTCGTCGGACTCGCCTTGCTGCTCGCGCCCTCGCCGCTTTTCGCCGCGGAGTTCCTCGGCGGCGCGGCGGCCGGTCTCGTGGCGTTGCGGCTGATCGCCGAGGGACTGCGCATCGCCCTTCGTCGGCTGCCGAGACCGCGTGCGCCGACGGCCCGCCTTGCTTTCGCCAACCTGACGCGACCGGGCACGGCGACGCCCGGCGTCGTCACCGCGCTCGGGCTCGGCCTGACGCTGCTCGCGACCGTCTCGCTGCTCGACCGCACGATCGCCGCGCAGGTGCAGGACCGGCTGCCCGGCACGGCGCCGAGCTTCTTCTTCGTCGACATCCAGCCGGACGAGGCGGCACGCTTCGACAAGTTGGTCGCGAGCGTCCGATCCGCCCAGGACTACAAGCGCACGCCGATGATCCGCGGACGGATCGTCGCCATCAAGGGCGTCGCCGCCAAGGACGCCACGATCGCGCCGGAGGCCAAATGGGCGGTCAACGGCGACCGCGGGATCACCTACGCGGCCGCGCCGCCCGAAGGCACCGTGATCACGCAGGGCCAATGGTGGCCGGCGGACTATGCCGGCCCGACGCTCATTTCCTTCGACCAGGAGCTGGCGGCCGGGATGGGCCTCAAACTCGGCGACACGCTGACGTTGAACGTCCTCGGGCGCGAGATCGAGGGCCGCATCGCCAGCTTCCGCAAGGTGGACTTCTCGACCGGCAACCAGAATTTCATCATCGTGATGTCGCCGGGTCTGATCGACCACGCGCCGCATTCGTTTCTCGCCACCGTCCGCGTTGCGCCGGCCGACGAGGAAAGACTGTATCGCGCGGTCACCGATGCCTTTCCCAACATCTCCACGGTACGGGTCAAGGACGCGATCGCGCAGGTGGACACGCTGTTGCAGCAACTCTCCGACGGCGTCCGCGCGGCGAGTCTCCTGACGATCATGTCGGGATTGCTCGTGCTCGCCGGCGCGATTGCCGCAGGCAGCCGCTCCCGCCTTTATGACGCCACAGTCCTGAAGGTTCTCGGGGCGACGCGGAACCGGATCGCTTCGGTTTACATTATCGAATACGGCGCGCTGGGACTTCTGACCGGCATCCTGGCGCTTGCCGTCGGCTCCCTTGCCGCCGCCGTAATTTGCCGTGAGGTTTTGGACGTCTCGCTTAACTTTGATTTCGGCGTCGCGGCGCTAACGGTGCTGGGCGGCGGTACGGCAACGCTCATTTTCGGCCTCGCGGGCGCGTGGACGGCGCTTTCCGCCCGCCCGGCGGCGCAATTGCGCAGTCCTTGATACGGCGGCCGCGAAACACGATATAATGCGCGTACCGGCCTTTTGCGCCGGAAAGGAGAAATTGAATGGCTGACTATGACAACCGGGTATTGCGCGGCCAAAGCGGCGCCGTAGCCGGAATAGACGCCGGCCTGCGCAGCTACATGCTTCGCGTCTACAACTACATGCTCGTCGGTCTCGTCCTGACGGGCGCGACGGCCTATCTCGTCGCCGACGTCCCGCAGATCCGCGAGCTGTTCTTCGTGCTAGATCCGCAGACCGGCCGCGTCGGCCTGTCGATCCTGGGCTGGATCGCGCTCTTCGCGCCGCTCGGTATGGTGTTTTTCCTGTCGTTCCGGCTGAACAAAATGAGTCTGGCGACGGCCCAGGCCACGTTCTGGGCCTATGCCGCGATCATGGGCATCGGCCTTGCGCCGGTCGTGCTCGCCTACACGGGCGCGAGCATCGCCCAGACGTTCTTCGTCACTGCCGCGACGTTCGGCGCGATGAGCCTTTGGGGCTACACGACCCGGGCCGACCTGACGGGATTCGGATCGTTCCTGTTCATGGGCCTGATCGGCATCATCATCGCCTCGCTGGTGAACATGTTCTTCGCCTCGGGAACGATGGTGTTCGTGATCTCGGTTCTCGGCGTCCTGATCTTCACGGGTCTGACGGCGTACGACACCCAATGGATCAAGAACAACTATGTCGAAGCGGACGACGCGGCGACGGCAGGCAAGAAGGCGATCTTCGGCGCGTTGAAGCTGTATCTCGACTTCGTCAACCTGTTCCTGATGCTGCTGCGGCTGATGGGCAATTCCCGCCGCTGACCGCGGCAAATAGACGGCAAAGGGCTCCGATGGCGACATCGGGGCCCTTTTTGCTTGTGGCCGGTCCGGCGGCTGCTACGCTTTCGCGCCACGAGCGGAGAAACGGCATGGCCCACCAGACGATCCTGTTCGACAAGCGCGAGCATGTCGCGATCATCACCCTCAACCGGCCGGACCGGCTCAACGCCATCTCCGCCGAGCTGCGCGCCGAAGTCTCCGCCGCCGTGAAGGACGTTCATCACGACGATGGCATTCGCGCGCTGATCGTCACCGGCATGGGCCGGGGATTCTGCTCGGGAGCCGACCTGACGGCCGCGGCCTCGGCGATTCGCGGCACGCTGCCGCCGCCGACGACGCAGGCCGAGCGGCTGGACGAAGAGGGCTGGGTCGGCCGCTGGGCGAAGATGTTCCACAATCTCGACAAGCCGGTGATTGCGGCGGTCAACGGCATCGCCGCCGGCGCCGGCATGAGCACCGCCCTCGCCGCCGACATGCGCATCGGTTCGGAGCATGCGCGCTTCAAGACCGTGTTCATCGAGCGCAGCCTGTCGCCGGATTCCGGCATGAGCTATTTCCTTCCGCGCATCGTCGGCTATTCGCGCGCGGCCGACCTCATCTTCACCAGCCGCAGCGTCGATGCCCAGGAAGCCTACCGGCTCGGCCTGCTCGACCGGCTGGTGCCGCACGATCGCCTGCTGGAGGAAGCGGTGAAGACCGCGCACGAGATGACGCAGTGGCCGCCGCTCGCCCTGCGCGTCTCCAAGCGCGTCCTGCAGCACAATTTCGAGGCCGATCTCGACGATGCGATGCGCTACGAGACCGTCGGCCTCGCCATGGCGCGTCGGGCGACGAGCGACGCCAAGGAAGCGATGCTCGCCTTCAGCGAGAAGCGCAAGCCGACCTATACGGGGAGCTGATCGCTCCCGGACGCCGCCTCGTTCAGCGCTCGGCCGCGAGCGCCTTCAGCAGCGTCTTGTCGAACACGCGCAGCACCTGCGCCAGGTCATGGCCGCGCTTGAGAATATGTCCGGTCGCGGCGATCACCGAGTACATGCCCTGCTTGGCGCGCAGCTTGGGCCGCTTCTCGACGCGGAACAGCGGCATCTCGCTCGTGCGCCGGAAGATCGAGAACACCGCAGCCTCGTCGAGGAAATCGATCGCGTAGTCGCGCCATTCGCCGGCGGCGACCATCCGGCCGTAAAGCGTGAGAATCCGGTTCAACTCGGCGCGGTCGAAACGGACCCGCGCGGCGGTGAAACCTTGTCCGCCTTGATACACCGTCCGCGCGGCCGGGGACTGGGCCGCGCGGAGAAACGCTATGGGTTCTTCAGCCATCGGCGCGAGTGTGGCGCTGTCATGCCGCTGTCGCAAGCCTGCCGAGCCGTCCCCGGCGCCAATTATTTCGCCGGCGCCGTCAGCGCTTGCGGGCCAGCATGACGCCGTCGCCGATGGTCGCCAGCGCCATGTCGACGCGCGGATCGTCGTGGATCTTGGCGTTGAGCGCGCGCAGGGCGCTCGTGTCCGCATCGGCGATCTTGGGATCGGCGACCGCCCCGCTCCACAGCATGTTGTCGAGCGCTATCAGTCCGCCCGGGCGCAGCAGTTTTAGCACCCGCTCGTAATAGCCGTCATAGTTCGACTTGTCGGCGTCGATGAAGGCGAGGTCGATCGGCCCCTCCTCCGCGGCGATCATTTTGTCGAGCGCTTCGAGCCCCGGGCCGAGGCGCAGGTCGATCTTGTTTTCGACGCCGGCCTCCTTCCAGTAGCCGCGGGCGCGATCGGTGAACTCCTTGCTGACGTCGAGCGCGATCACCTTGCCGTCGGGCGGCATCGCCTGCGCCACGCTGAGCGCGCTGTAGCCGGTGAACGTCCCGATCTCGACATAGCGCCGCGCGGCGGTGAGCTTCGCCAGGAGCGCCATGAATGCGCCCTGCTCCGGCGCGATCTGCATCATCGCCATCGGCAATTTCTGCGTTTCCTGACGGCAGCGCGTCTGCGCCGGCGTCTCCCGCGCCCCGACGACGCTCAAATAATCCATCAGCGTGTCCGTCGCCTTCACAAACCTGCCCATGCAATTCTCCTTTGAGATTTCGCAGCGCCGTCCCGAGCGCCGCGTTACACGTTAAGCTTGCGGATGTTCGCGGCCATCTGACCGAACAATCCGCCGATCGCGCCGACCATGATCATGATCGCGCCACCTACCGGTATGGTCAGCAGCGGCACGTCGCCGAGAATGTTCGCCGCGCAGATCGCGATGATGCCGCAGGTTCCGCCGGCGATCGCGCCGCCCAGCGCGCCCTTTGGATAACCCTTGGCGAAGTCGCGCGCATAAAGCAGGCCCGTGACGCCCGCGATCATCATGCCGCCGAATTCCGACCCGTTGACGCGTATCCAGGCGACATAGTGGCAGATGATCACCAGCGTGAGCTGCAGCATGATCCCGGTAACGGTCGCACGCTGTATGAGCTTTCCGTCGAACACATTAACTCCGGGCCATGGTTGGGCGCCGGCACGCGTCCGGCAATTCAGTGTAGCGGTAGTTCCGCGTCGAGCGAGTCGTTCCCGAACCTCATCACGAAACTGCGACTCTGCCCGAGCGCGACTGGTCCCGCGCGATTGACAAAAATCCTACGGCACGCTTGAACCAATCCTTACATAAGGAAAACTTGCGGGGATGAGCCGGTTTCTCTAAGCAAACCAGGCTTTCGGCACGGGCGTCATGATCGAGATCGAGGGACTGACCAAACGCTTCGGCCCCTTCGCGGCGGTGCAGGACCTCAGTCTCCGCGTGGCCAAGGGAGAGGTTCTCGGCTTCCTCGGACCCAACGGCGCCGGCAAGTCCACCACGATGAAGATGATAACCGGCTTCCTGGCGCCGAGCGCGGGGCGCGTGCGCGTCTGCGGCCACGACATCGAAACCGACCAGATCGCGGCGCAGTCTTGCATCGGCTATCTGCCGGAAGGCGCGCCCGCCTATGGCGACATGACCGCGCGGCAATTCCTGCTCTTCATCGCCGAAGTGCGCGGGTTCAAGGGCGCCGAGGCAAAGGCACGCGTGCAGGCGGTCGTCGCCAAGACGGAACTGGACGGCGTCCTCGACCAGCCGATCGAGACGCTTTCCAAGGGCTTCAAGCGCCGCGTCGGCCTGGCGCAGGCGATCCTCCACGATCCGCCGGTGTTGATCATGGACGAACCGACCGACGGACTCGATCCCAACCAGAAACATTCCGTGCGCCAGCTGATCGGGGCGATGGCGTCGCAGAAGGCGATCATCATCTCGACGCACCTGCTCGAGGAAGTCCAAGCCATCTGCACGCGCGCGGTGATCATCGACCGCGGCCGCATCGTCGCCGACGGCACGCCGGAGCAGCTCCTGACCCGGTCGCGCTATCACAATGCGGTGACGATCACCGTACCGCAGGCGCTGGGCGGCGCGGTGGCCGCGAGCCTCAAGGCGCTGTCGAACCTCGCCAACCTCGAAAGCGAAACGCGCGACGGCGGGCTCGTCCAGATCACCGCCTTTCCGCGCAAGAACGCGCTGCTGATCGAGGACGTCAGCGCGCTCGCGGTGCGCGAGAAGTGGGACGTACGCGAGTTGCACGCCGAAGCCGGACGGCTCGACGAGGTGTTCCGCTCCATCACCACCTCGGATTCGCCGCGTGCCAGGGCGGGCGCGGCATGAGTTACGTCTGGCCCGTCTTCAAGCGCGAGTTTGCCGCCTATTTCGCGACGCCGCTCGCCTACGTCTTCATCGTCATCTTCCTGTTCGCGATGGGCGCGTTCACGTTCTACGTCGGCCGCTTCTACGACAACGGCATCGCCGACCTGTCCGTCTTCTTCGGCTATCACCCCTGGCTTTATCTCTTCCTCGTGCCCGCCATCTCGATGCGCCTCTGGGCCGAGGAATGGCGGACGGGAACGATGGAACTGATTTTGACGCTGCCGGTGCCGCTCTGGGCCACGGTGACGGGCAAGTATCTCGCCGCCTGGGCGTTCATCGCAATCGCGCTGGCGCTCACCTTCCCGATCTGGCTCACGGTCAACTATCTCGGCAATCCCGACAACGGCGTCATCGTCGCGTCCTATATCGGCAGCCTGCTGATGGCCGGTGCCTATCTCGCGATCGGCGCCTGCATCTCGGCGACGACCAGCAACCAGGTTGTCGCATTCGTCGTGACGGTCGTCGTTTGCTTCCTGTTCACGATCTCCGGTGCGCCGCTGGTGCTGGACTTCTTCCGCGACTGGGCGCCGTTGCCGCTGATCGCCGCGATCTCGTCGTTCAGCTTCCTCACGCACTTCTCGGCAATCTCGGCCGGCGTGATCGACCTTCGGGACCTGATTTTCTTTTTCTCGCTGATCGCGCTGTTTCTCCTCGCCAACGTCGTCATCGTCGATCTGAAGAAGAGCGGCTAGTCGATGAAACCGCTCTCCCGCCGGGTCTACGCCCTCTCCGCTCTCGCCCTGGCGACGATCCTCTTCGTCGCCGTCAACATCGCGGCCGACGCCTGGATCACCACGGCGCGGATCGACCTGACCGAGACGGGGCAGTTCACGCTGGCCGACGGCACGCGCAACATCATCGCCAAGATTCCCGAGCCGATCACGCTGCGCTTCTACTATTCGAAAAAGGTCGCCGCCGATTACGCGCAGACCGCCGCCTACGCCAAGCGCGTCCACGACCTGCTCGAAGAATATGTCGCGCTCAGCAACGGCAAGCTCATCCTCGAGGATGTAGACCCCGAACCCTTCACCGCGGCGGAGGACGAGGCGACCTCGAACGGCCTGACGGGTGCGCCGACCGATTCCGGCGACACCGTTTACTTCGGACTCGTCGGCACCAACCGCATCGACGGCAAGGAGGTCATTCCCTACTTCACGCCGGAGCGCGAGCCCTATCTCGAATACGATCTCTCGGCGCTGATCTATCACCTCTCGATGCCGCAGAAGCCCGTGCTCGGCATCATCTCCGACCTGCCGCTCGACACCGGCCCCGGCGGCATGAGCGCGGCATTGCAGGGCGCGTCGCAGCCCTACGCCATCTATTCCGAGCTCAGCCAGACCTACGACACCCAGATGCTCGATCCCGCCGCCAACCGGATCCCGTCCAGCGTCGCGGTGCTCATGGTCGTGCATCCTGCGAACCTGAGTGCCGCGCAGCTCTATGCCATCGATCAGTTCGTGCTCGGCGGCGGCCGCGCGCTCGTCTTCGTCGATCCCAATTCGGAACTGGCGCAGGCCGGCGAAGGCATGGATCCGCGGGCCGGAAGCGCGCCGGTCTCCGACATGCCCAAGCTTTTCCAGGCCTGGGGCATCGGCTACGATTCCGGCAAGGTCGTCGCCGACAAGGCGTTGGCCCAGCGCGTGCAGGTGTCGAGCGATCCGCGCAATCCGGTGGCGAGCTTCCCCGTCTGGCTTCATCTCGGCCAGGCGCAGTTCGATTCCAAGGACACGATCACCGCCAATCTCCAGTCGATGAACCTCGCCAGCGTGGGCGCGCTGCATGCGCTGAAAGGAGCGACGACGCATTTCACGCCGCTGGTCCGTTCCTCGACGGAATCCGCCCTGCTCGACAGCGAGCAGGTTCGCTTCAATCCTCGGCCGCAGGATCTGATGGGCCTCATCCTGCCGACGGGCGAGAGTTTCGTCATCGCCGCGCGCATTTCCGGACCGGCGCGCACCGCTTTCCCCAACGGACCGCCCGCGGCGATGACGACGGCGGGCCAGCCGCCGCCTGCGCCGCTGCCGCCGCAGATCAGGCAGTCCGCGGGCCCCATCAACGTCGTCGTCATGGCCGACACCGACATCTTCGACGACCGGTTCTGGGTGCGCATCGAGAACGCGTTCGGCAAGCGCGTCGCCGCGCCCTTCGCCGACAACGGCGCTTTCGTCCTCAACGCGGTCGAGAATCTGATGGGCTCGAGCGATCTCATCTCGCTGCGCACGCGCGCGACCAACGACCGGCCCTTCACCGTGGTGAAGCAGCTCCAGGCGGACGCCCAGGCCCAGTTCCAGCAGGAAGCGGAATCGCTGCAGGCGCGCCTGACCGCCGTGCAGCAGCGGCTGCATGAGCTCGAGCAAGGCGGAACCGTCAACGGCAAGCCGAACACGACTGCCAACATCACGGCCGAGCAGCAGCAGGAGATCGACCGCTTCAAACGCGAGCTGGTCGAAACGCGCGCGGCGCTGCGCGACGTGCAGCACAATCTGCGCAAGGACATCGACTCGCTGGGCGACTTCCTTGCTTTCGTCAATATCGCCGTCGTCCCGATCCTCGTAGCGGGTCTCGCGCTGCTGCTCGCCTGGGTCCGCCGCCGGCGCCGCGCCCGCGCGATGGCGCAGTGAGGCGCGAGATGGACCGCAACCAGTTCATGTCCGATCCGCGGCGCCGCAACCTCGCGCTGCTCGGCGTCGCGACCTTGGCCGCCGTGCTTCTCGCGCTCGCGGCGCTGTGGCAGCAATCGCAGACCGGCCGCCCCGCCTACGAGCCGGAGCAGTTCTTCCCCGGATTCGCGCGCGAGGTGCGCGACGCCGCGCTGATCCACATCGATTCCAAGGCCGGCGGCGCTTTCGACGTCGCGTTCACGCCGGACAAGGGTTGGACGCTGCCGGGCCGCTGGGACTATCCGGCCTCGTTCGACCTCGTGCGCCGCACGCTCGTCGGACTCGCCGCCCTGCAGACCATCGAGCCCAAGACGGCGCGCGCCGAATGGTTTCACTATGTCGGCCTCGACGCGCCGCCCAATGGCGACGGCATCGCCGTCACCGTGCGCGACGACAAGGGGCGCGTGCTCGCCTCGCTGATCACGGGCAAGAGCGAAGACATCGGCGATCCGTCGGGCGCGACGGGCCTGTTCGTGCGCCGCCCGAACGAGACGCAGAGCTGGTTGGCGCGCTCGGTGCTCGATCCGCGCGCGTCGATGTCGGACTGGATCGACAAGACGGTGATGGACGTGGATCGCGCGCGCATTCAGGAAGTGGACGTCGATCCCGCCGGCAGCGCGTCGTTCATGGTCCGCCGCGAAAAGCCGAGCGATCCGGACTTCGTGCTCTCGCCGCTCCCTTCGGGCAAATCGGTGTCCGATCCGACCGTTCCCGACGGCGTCGCCGCCGCCATCGCCGATTTCGGATTCGACGACGTGCGGCGCGCGCGCGATCTGGACTTTTCGAACCAGGCGATCACGGCGCGGCTCGTGACGCGGACGTTCGACGGCCTGCGCGTCAGCGTGAATGTCCAACGTCAGGGCTCGGACTATTGGGCCGTCGTTTCGGCGGACGGCGCAGGCGCGGATGCGTCAAAAGAAGCCGCCGCGATCAATGCACACGCGTCCGGATGGGCGTATAAGTTGCCCGCTTTCAAGGGCCAGCTTTTCATGACGACGCTCGACAGCCTGCTCAAGGCACCCGCTCCGCCACAGGCGCCGCAATGACAGCCGAAGCGCCGACCGCCATCGGCACCGAGGCGGTGCCGACGTTCCTGCGCGACTGCTGGTATCTCGCGACCCATTCCGCGAAGGTGAAGAAAGCCGGCCTGAAACACGAAAAGATCCTCGGCGAGCCGGTGCTGATCGGACGCGACCGCAACGGCACGGCGTTCGCCATGCGCGATATCTGTCCGCATCGCGGCGTGCCGCTGTCCGCCGGACGCATGCTCGCCGACAACACGGTGGAATGTCCGTATCACGGCTGGCGCTTCAAGACCGACGGACAGTGCGGCCTGATCCCGTCGCTCGTCGACGGACAGGTCATGGACGCGGCGAACGTTCGCGTGCGCTCGTTCCCCGTGCGCGAGCAGGACGGGCTGATCTGGATCTACATGCCCGCTCCGGGACGCGAGAATGCGCCGCCGCGCAGCGAGCCGCCGAAGGTCGGCGTGCCCAATGCCAGGCCGCGCTGGATCGAAAGCCAGCTTTTTTCCTGCGGCATCGACCACGCGGTCATCGGACTGATGGATCCCGCTCATGCGCCCTACGTCCATGGCCGCTGGTGGTGGAAGGTCAAGCTGAAGGAAAAGGCCAAGCACTACGCGCCGCTGCCCACCGGCTTCGTCATGACCCGGCACGCGCCGTCGAAGCCGATGTATGGCCTGCTCGGCGCGGACGTCTCGACCGAGATCACATTCGAGCTGCCCAGCACGCGCTTCGAGAACATCCGCGGCACCTGGTTCGGGCGACAGGTCGACGTCGTCGGCTTGACGACGTGCACGCCGCGCGACGCCGAGACGACCGAAGTCACGCAGACGTTCTTCTGGCCCGCCTGGCTCGGCTTCATCAAGCCGTTCTTCGACGCGCTGGGACCGACCTTCCTCGGCGACGACCGCAGGATCGTGGAACTCCAGCGCGAGGGCCTGAAATTCAACCCCTCGCTCATGTTGATCCAGGATTCGGACGTGCCGGCGATGTGGTACCACCGCCTCAAGAAGGCCTGGGCCGAGTCGATCCGCAACGGGACCGAGTTCGTCAATCCTGTGTCGGAAAAGACGCTGCGCTGGCGCAGCTAGACGCTCGCCGATTCCCCGGCGTCGCATCGCCGCATTCCGCCCGCTTATCCACGGCCGCGTCGGCCAAAATCGCAGAACACGACCGATTGGCACGCCATGGGGGTTGCGAGCGCCGCGCCCGCCCTCTAAACGATCCCCTTAACCTGCAATTTCGGGCCCCAAGGACGCGCCACCGCGCGGGCCCGTTTGCGCGCGCCCCCCGGGCCGTAAGGCCCGGACAAACAGAGAAGCAAATGCCCAAGCGTTCCGACATCCACACGGTTCTGATTATCGGCGCGGGGCCGATCGTCATCGGCCAGGCGTGCGAATTCGACTATTCCGGCGCGCAGGCGTGCAAGGCGCTGCGCGCCGAGGGCTACCGCGTCGTCCTCGTGAACTCGAACCCGGCGACGATCATGACCGATCCGGGCATGGCGGACGCGACCTATATCGAACCGATCACGCCGGAATTCGTCGAGAAAATCATCGCGCGCGAGCGGCCGAACGTTCCGGCCGGAAAAGTCTTCGCACTGCTTCCCACGATGGGCGGGCAAACGGCGCTCAACACCGCGCTCTCGCTGCGCAAGCGCGGCACGCTGGAGAAGTACGACGTCGAACTGATCGGCGCGAGCGCCGCCGCCATCGACAAGGCCGAGGATCGCGAACTGTTCCGCCAGGCGATGATCAAGATAGGCCTCGAAGTTCCCAAGGGCGTGACGCTGAAGGGCGAACTGCGCCACAAGAAGGACGCCGACGGCGAATTCCTCTACGACAGCCGCGGCAACGCGATCATGGAGCTGGCGGCGGAGTCGCAGTCGCGCGTCAAGGATGCGCTGGCGCTGGTCGGCCTGCCGGCCGTGATCCGTCCATCCTTCACGCTGGGCGGCACCGGCGGCGGCATCGCCTACAACAAGGAAGAGTTCTACGAGATCGTCGAACGCGGTCTCGACGCTTCGCCGACCAACGAGGTGCTGATCGAAGAGTCCGTTCTCGGCTGGAAGGAATATGAGATGGAAGTCGTGCGCGACCGCGCCGACAACGCCATCATCATCTGCTCGATCGAAAACGTCGATCCGATGGGCGTGCACACCGGGGACTCCATCACCGTCGCTCCGGCCCTGACGCTGACCGACAAGGAATATCAGCGCATGCGCAGCGCCAGCATCGCCGTGCTGCGCGAGATCGGCGTCGAGACCGGCGGCTCGAACGTCCAGTTCGCCGTCAATCCGGCCGACGGGCGCATGGTCATCATCGAGATGAATCCGCGCGTCTCGCGTTCCTCCGCGCTCGCCTCCAAGGCGACCGGCTTTCCGATCGCCAAAATCGCGGCCAAGCTTGCCGTCGGCTACACGCTCGACGAGCTCAAGAACGACATCACCAAGGTGACGCCGGCCTCGTTCGAGCCCGCCATCGACTATGTGGTGACCAAGATACCGCGCTTTGCGTTCGAGAAATTTCCCGGCGCGGAACCGCTGCTCACCACCTCGATGAAATCAGTCGGCGAAGCGATGGCGATCGGGCGCACATTCGCGGAATCTCTGCAAAAGGCGCTGCGCTCGATGGAGACGGGCCTGACCGGGTTCGACGAGATCGAACTCTCCAACGACAAGGACAAGATCCGCGCCGCGCTGGGGCGGGCCACGCCCGACCGCCTGCGGCTCACGGCGCAGGCGATGCGACTCGGCTTTCCGATGACGGAGATCCAGGAGATCACCAAGTACGATTCCTGGTTCCTCGGCGAGATCGCGGCGATCGTCGCGGCCGAAGCGGAAGTGCGCGCCGCCGGACTGCCCAAGGACGCGCCCGGCATGCGCCGTCTCAAGGCGATGGGCTTTTCCGACGCGCGCCTCGCCAGGCTCGCCGGCATGACGGAACGACAGGTGCGCAACGTCCGCTCGGCGCTCGACGTCCGGCCGGTGTTCAAGCGCATCGATACCTGCTCGGCCGAATTCGCCGCCCTGACGCCCTACATGTACTCGACCTACGAGACTCCCTTCGGCGGCGCGGCGGAGTGCGAAAGCAAGCCCACGGCCAAGAAGAAGATCATCATCCTGGGCGGCGGGCCCAATCGCATCGGCCAGGGCATCGAATTCGACTATTGCTGCTGCCACGCCGCCTTCTCGCTCTCGGCGCAGGGCTTCGAGACCATCATGGTCAACTGCAATCCCGAGACGGTTTCGACGGACTACGACACCTCCGACCGGCTCTATTTCGAGCCGCTGACGGCCGAAGACGTCCTTGAGATCGTCCGCGTCGAACAGTCGAACGGCTCGCTCGCCGGCGTGATCGTGCAGTTCGGCGGACAGACGCCGCTCAAGCTGGCAAACATGCTGGTCGAGGAAGGCGTGCCCATCCTCGGCACCAGCGCGGACGCCATCGACCTGGCCGAAGACCGCAAGCGTTTCCAGAGCCTGCTTCACGACCTCGGCCTGAAGCAGCCGCGCAACGCGACGGCGATGACCGCCGAGCAGACGATCGCGGCGGCGAAGGAGATCGGCTATCCCGTCATCCTGCGGCCGTCCTACGTGCTCGGCGGACGCGGCATGGTGGTGTGCGCCGACGAGGCGCATCTGGTTTCGCAGGTCCAATCCGGCGAGCTGTTCCGCATCTCGGGCGACAATCCCGTCCTGATCGACGGCTTCCTGCACCACGCCATCGAGGTCGACGTCGACGCGATCTGCGACGCGCAGGAGAACGTCTTCATCGCCGGCATCATGGAGCATATCGAGGAGGCCGGCGTGCATTCGGGCGATTCCGCCTGCGCCATCCCGCCCCATTCGCTCAAGCCGGCGACGGTCAAGGAGATCGAACGGCAGACGGTCGCCATGGCGCGGGCGCTGAAAGTCCGTGGACTGATGAATGTGCAATATGCCGTCCAGGGCGAGGACATCTTCGTGCTCGAGGTCAATCCGCGCGCCAGCCGCACGGTGCCGTTCGTGGCGAAAGCGGTCGGCCTGCCGATCGCCTCGATCGCCGCGCGCGTCATGTCCGGCGAACTGCTGAAGGACTTCGACCTGCGTCCGTCGACTTCGCCGCACATTTCGGTGAAGGAAGCCGTCCTGCCTTTCGCCCGCTTTCCGGGCGTCGACACCGTGCTCGGCCCGGAGATGCGATCGACCGGCGAAGTCATGGGGCTCGACCGCAATTTCGGCCGCGCCTTCGCCAAGAGCCAGATCGGCGCAGGACTCAAGCTGCCGCTCTCCGGCAGCGTCTTCATCTCGGTCAAGGATGCCGACAAGGAAGAGGTCGTCGCCTCGGCGCGCGAACTCGTCGCCATGGGATTCGAGCTCGTCGCCACCCGCGGCACCGCGACGGCGCTCAAGGCCGCCGGACTGCCCGTCCGCTTCATCAACAAGGTGATGGAGGGACGGCCCCATGTCGTCGACGCGCTGAAGAACGGCGAGATCCACCTGGTGTTCAACACCACCGAAGGCGCGACGGCGCTGACCGACTCGTTGTCGATCCGCCGCTCCGCGCTGACGCTCAAGGTGCCGTACTACACGACCATCGCCGGCGCGGCCGCGGCCACCCAGGCCATCGCCGCCCTGCGGACCGGCTCCCTTGAAGTCGCCCCCCTCCAGTCATACAGTTTATGACTGGCGCCCCCCAAGGGATTGAGAAAGCCCAGGCGTAACAAGGATTTAAGAAAAATACCGCGACAATCCGCACCCGGCCGTACCGCCAAAGCGGGGCCGGCCGGAACATCTTTGCTGACAACAGGAATTGAGTGCCATGGAACGTATTCCCATGACGGCGGCAGGGTTCAAGTCCCTGGAGGATGAGGTGAATCATCTCAAGAACGTCGAGCGCCACGAGATCATCAAGGCGATCGCCGAAGCGCGCGCGCATGGCGATTTGTCGGAGAATGCGGAGTATCACGCGGCCAAGGAACGCCAGGGCTTCATCGAAGGCCGCGTCCTCGAGCTGGAGGATCAGATCGGCCGCGCGGAGGTGATCGACGTCTCCAAGCTGTCGGGAACGACCGTCAAATTCGGCGCCACCGTCACGCTGGTCGACGAGGACACCGACGAGGAGCGCAAATACCAGATCGTGGGCGACGTCGAGAGCGACGCCAAGCGCGGCAAGATCTCCCTCTCCTCGCCCATCGCCCGCGCCCTCATCGGCAAGAGCAAGGGCGACACGGTGGAAGTGACGACGCCCGGCGGCGCGCGGTCCTACGAGATCCTCAAGGTCGAGTTCATCTGAGCGGAATTGCGAATCGGTCCGACCTGGCTGCTTTGCTTTGCCGGGCGCCGCCCTATACTGGCGCCGCTGACCCCGGGCGGGAATCATGGCCACCATTGCGCTCGTCGACGACGACAAGAACATCCTGGCTTCGGTGACGATGCTGCTTGAGCAGGAGGGGTATCACGTCCGCTCCTTCACGGACGGCGCCTCGGCGCTCACCGCCCTCAGCGCCGCGCCGCCGGATCTGGCCATCCTCGACATCAAGATGCCGCGCATGGACGGTCTGGAGCTGCTGCGGCGTCTGCGCCAGAACGCGGACCTGCCGGTTATTTTCCTGACGTCGAAGGACGAGGAGATCGACGAGCTGATGGGCCTGAACGCCGGGGCCGACGACTATATCCGCAAGCCGTTTTCGCAGCGGCTTCTGCTCGAGCGCGTGAAGGCGGTGCTGCGCCGCGCCGACGCCCATCGCGCCGGCGGCAACGGCGTCGAAGGCAAGAAGGACGCGCTCGTGCGGGGCAAGCTCGCGCTCGACCCGCAGCGGCACGAATGCACCTGGGACAACAAGCCGGTGCGGCTGACGGTCACCGAGTTTCTCATCTTGCAGGCGCTGGCGCAGCGTCCGGGCTTCGTGAAGAGCCGCGACAGCCTGATGGATGCCGCCTACGACGATCAGGTCTATGTCGACGACCGCACGATCGACAGCCACATCAAGCGGCTGCGCAAGAAGTTCAAGGTCGTCGACGACGACTTCGATGCCATCGAAACGCTCTATGGTGTGGGTTATCGCTATCGCGAGGCGTGACGCCCGCGGACAGGCGTAGCGATGGCGGACGGATTTCGCCGCTCGCGCTTCTCCGCGCTGTCGCGCCGCATCATCCTGTTCAACACCTTCGCACTCGTCGTGCTGATATCGGGCGTTCTGGCCGTGCAGTCGAGCCGCGCCAGCCTCGTCGACGAACGACTCGCCGGCATCCAGGAGCAGGCGCAGATCGTCGCGTCGACGCTGGCCGAATATACGACCGACGAGGACAGCCACAGCATCCAGGTGGGACAGGCCAAGCCGCTGCTGCGTCAGCTCATCGCGCCGACGCGGCTGCGCGCGCGGCTCTACGATACGAGCGGTCATCTGCTGATCGACACGCGCTACCTTTTGGCGCGCAACGTCGTCCAGGTGCAGGAACTGCCGCCGATCGACTCGTGGCACCGCTTCAGCGCCGAGGTGACCCGACTTTATGACGGCCTCATGGGCATCCGTCCGTTCACCACGCTCGAAACCTATTTCGAAGCGGGCGACAATGGCCGCGTCTACACCGAAGTGACCACCGCGCTCGGCGGCGACATCGCCACGGCCGAACGCGTCGACCAGCTGAACAAGCTGGTGCTGTCGGTCGCCATTCCGGTGCAGCGCTTCAAGGCGATCTACGGCGTCCTGCTCGTCTCGACCGAAGGCGGCGACATCGACGACATCCTTCGCGAGGAGCGCGCGACTCTGATCCAGGTGTTTCTCGTCGCCGTCGCCGTCATGGTCGTATCGTCGCTCTTTCTCGCACGCTTCATCGCCGAACCGATCCAGCGGCTGGCAAAGGCCGCCGACGAAGTGCGCGGCGGCCATGCCGGCCGCGGTACGATCCCGAGCATGGAAGAGCGGCGCGACGAGATCGGCGATCTCGCGGGCAGCCTGTCGGCGATGACCCGCGCTCTGTACGACCGCATCGACGCGATCGAACGGTTCGCCGCCGACGTCGCCCATGAGCTCAAGAACCCGCTGACCTCGCTCAAGAGCGCGGTGGAGATGCTGACGCGCGCCGAAAGCGACGCTTCGCGCGCGCGCATGATGGAAATCGTGCGCAACGACGTGAAGCGCATCGACCGGCTGATCACGGACATTTCGGACGCCTCGCGTCTCGATGCGGAACTCAGCCGGGAAACCAGCGAACGAGTCGATCTCGCGCGGCTTCTCGAAACCATCGTGGAAATCTACCGGATGACGGGCGTGTCCGACGGCATCCGGATCACGCTCGACGCGAAGCTGCCCGCGACGGCGCGTGTCCTGGCGCGCGACGAACGGCTCGGCCAGGTGTTCCGCAATCTCGTGGACAACGCCGTCTCCTTCAGCCCGCCCGGCGGGACGGTCGCCATAACGGCGAGCGCCGAAGGCGGTCGCGCGCGGGTGACCGTCGACGACGACGGTCCCGGCATTCCGGCCGAGAACCTGGAGACGATCTTCGAGCGCTTCTACACCGAACGTCCCGACAACCATTTCGGAAAGAACTCGGGCCTCGGCCTTTCCATCGCGCGCCAGATCGCCGAAGCCGCGTCCGGACGCATCTGGGCGGAGAACCGCGCGGGCGGCGGCGCGCGTTTCATCGTCGAGCTTCCGCTGGTGCGCGCGTGAGCGTCAACGTGCACGCGACGGCGCTTGTGGTCGGGCGCGCCGGACAAGCGTTAGGCGCGCCGGCGCGCGCCGGAATTCTTCTTCTCGGCACGAGCGGCGCGGGAAAATCCGATCTCGCGCTCAGGCTGATCGGACGCGGCGCGCGTCTGGTCGCCGACGACCGGACGCTTCTGTCGGTCGAGCGCGGCCGGCTCGTCGCGCGCGCGCCTGACAGCATTTCGGGACTGATCGAAGTGCGCGGAGTCGGCATTGTCGCGATGCCGCATGCGGCAAGCGCGCACATCGCGCTCGTCGTGGATCTCGCCGGACGCGTCGACCGGCTGCCCGAGCGTCAGCGTTTTGCGCCGCCGAAATCGCTGCGATTGCCCGCAAAAGCGCGGCCCGCGCTTATCGCTCTGTCTGCGTTCGAGGATTCGGCGCCGGACAAAATCCTCGCCGCCGTCGCGGCGCTGCACCAAGGCGCTTTCCGCGAGTCTGTCAAGCGCATTTGAGGGCTTTTACCGCGGTCGAACCTTGCTATCTTTCGCGCGCATTTGAGGCATCACATGATCGGCATTGTTCTGGTTACCCATGGCCGCCTGGCGCAGGAGTTCATTTCCGCGATGGAGCACATGGTCGGCCCGCAGACGCATCTGCGCGCGGTATGCATCGGACCCGAAGACGACATCGAGCGGCGCCAGCGCGAAATCGCGGCGGCGGCGAAGTCCGTCGACGTGGGTCGCGGCGTCGTCATCGCGACGGACATGTTCGGCGGCACGCCGTGCAATCTTGCGCTTACCATCCTGGAGCGCGGAAAGATCGAGGTGCTCGCAGGCGTCAATCTGCCGAGCCTGATCAAGCTGATCGACGTGCGCAACAAGCTGCCGCTTGAGCAGGCCGTGAAGGAAGCGATCGACGCCGGCCGCAAATACATGCGCGCCGGTTCGGCCGATCTCGCCGGCGTTTCCAAGGAATGAGCGAAAAGCGGACTGCGGTCGCGAAAATCACCAACAAGCGCGGCCTGCACGCCCGCGCCTCGGCCAAGATCGTCGAGGCGGCCGCACGCTTCCAGTCGGTCATCACCGTGGCGCGCGACGGGCAGGAAGTGAACGCGCGCTCCATCATGGGCCTGATGATGCTGGCCGCCAGCATGGGCGCGGAGGTTCTTATTTCGGCCGAAGGTCCCGACGCGGCCGAGGCGCTGACGGCGATCGTGGCGCTGATCGAAGCGAAGTTCGGCGAAGAGTAGAAATCGCTCCATGATCTACGTCGTGACCGATATCGAGTGCGACGGCGGCACGCCAGGCGAGCATTCGATGATCGCATTCGCCTCCGTCGCAGCGCGCGAGTCCGGCGAGATATTGGGCGCGTTCGAAGCCGTTCTCGCGCCCCTCGACGGCGCGACGCGGGACCCGGAGACGATGCGGTGGTGGAGCGAGCGACCCGATGCCCTTGTGGCCGCAACCGCCGATCCCCGCCCGCCATCGCGCGTGATGGGAGACTTCGTCAACTGGGTGAAATCGCAACCCGAGCCCTGCATTTTCGCCGCCCATCCGCTGGCCTTCGATGGCCGATGGATCGACTTCTACCTCCGTCGGTTCACGCCCTACGCGCTCGTGCAGGGGCACTATGAAGCGGACAAGCTGTTCGCTGCCACGGGCCTGTGCCTGCGCTCCTATGCAGCCGCGATTCTCGGCCGGCCCGTCGATGAATGCGACGTCGGCATCTATCCGCCCGAATGGCTGGGACATCATGCGCATACGCATCGCGCCATTGACGACGCGCTCGGTTACGCCAGCCTTTTGCGCACGTTGTTCGCCATCGCTAAGGCGCGAGCATCCTAGCCAGCGCGGCATGGCCTTTCTCCCGCGCGAAGTCGGCGGCGGTTTTGCCGTCGGGATGCCTGCGCGACCTGTCGGCGCCGGCCGCAAGCAGCACGTCGCAGAGTTCCGCGCTTCCCTGCAATGCCGCTTCCATCAGCGGGGTGCAGCCGTGCTTCGGCGTGACGTCGGGATCGCCGGTCGCTGCCACGAGCCTGGCGAACGCCGCCTTGCCGATACGCCGCCCGGCGCAGGCGGCATGGATGGGAAGATTCGTCTCGAACGCCCTCGCCCACTGCCGCGCATCGGCGCCGCGTTCGAGCAGCCGCGTCACGACGGCATCGTGACCGAGAAAAGCGGCGAGGTGCAGCGCCGTCCAGCCGTCCGCCGACAGCGATTGCAGAGTCCAGGGTGCTTCGGATGCGCAGGCTTCGACGCGCGCCAGATCGCCGGCCGCGGTCGCTTCATGCAATGTGAGACCGCCGCGTTTGCGCAGCGCCTCGACGCATTTTGTCTTGCCGCGGTAGACAGAATACAGAAATACCGTCTCACCCGTTTCGGTTCGAACGGCGTGGGTCGGTGCTCCGTCGAGCGCTGCCAGCAACGCGTCCGCGTCGTCTGCATCGGCCAACGCGAAGAGCGCCTTTGCATCCGTCATGGCCCAATCTCGCTTTTGCCGCCTGGCGTCGATCCTATCCGACGGATGCGCGTGGCACCCGAGGTAGGACCAAATGCCTATGGCCGCCTGGATAAGATAAAGACATGCATATTTCTTTATATGTTTCTTGCCGATCGGCTCGGCCGCTGCTATATCCGCGGCGCTTTTCTGGAAGGGACCCCGCATGGCCGCCGCTCACGACTATGTCGTAAAAGACATCACGCTTGCCGATTGGGGCCGCAAGGAAATCGCCATCGCGGAAGTCGAGATGCCGGGCCTGATGGCGACGCGCGCCGAATTCGCGCGCGCACAGCCGCTCAAGGGCGCGCGCATCGCCGGTTCGTTGCACATGACGATCCAGACCGCGGTGCTGATCGAGACCCTCAAGGCGCTCGGCGCCGACATCCGCTGGGCCTCGTGCAACATCTACTCGACCCAGGACCATGCGGCCGCCGCGATTGCCGCGTCGGACATCCCGGTGTTCGCGGTGAAGGGCGAGAGCCTCAAGGACTATTGGGACTACACGCGCAAGATCCTGGAGTGGGGCGACGGCGGCACGCCCAACATGATCCTGGACGATGGCGGCGACGCGACCATGCTCGTGCATCACGGTCTGCGCGCCGAAAAGGGCGACACCGCGTTCCTCGACAAGGCGACCAACGAAGAAGAGGAAGTGTTCTTCGCGCTCATCAAGCGCACGCTGAAGGAAAAACCGGGCTGGTTCGCCGAACTCGCCAAGAACATCAAGGGCGTCTCGGAAGAGACCACGACCGGCGTGCACCGGCTCTACATCATGGAGAAGGAAGGAAAGCTTCTCTTTCCCGCCATCAATGTCAACGACAGCGTGACCAAGTCGAAGTTCGACAATCTCTACGGTTGCCGCGAGTCGCTGGTCGACGGCATCCGCCGCGGCACCGACGTCATGATGGCCGGCAAGGTCGCCATGGTCGCCGGTTTCGGCGACGTGGGCAAAGGTTCCGCCGCCTCGCTGCGCCAGGCGGGCTGCCGCGTCATGGTCAGCGAAATCGATCCGATCTGCGCGCTCCAGGCCGCGATGGAAGGCTACGAAGTGACGACGATGGAAGACGCCGCGCCGCGTGCCGACATATTCGTCACCGCCACGGGCAATGTCGACGTGCTGACGATCGACCATATGCGCGCGATGAAGGATCGCGCCATCGTCTGCAACATCGGCCACTTCGATTCAGAGATACAGGTCGCGGCCCTGCGCAATTACAAGTGGCACAACGTCAAGCCGCAAGTCGACGAAGTCGAGTTCGCGGACGGCAAGCGCATCATTCTCCTCTCGGAAGGCCGTCTGGTGAATCTCGGCAACGCGATGGGCCACCCGTCCTTCGTGATGAGCGCGTCGTTCACCAACCAGACGCTGGCGCAGATGGAGCTCTTCAACAATCAGGGCAAGTACCAGAAAAAGGTCTACACCCTGCCCAAGCATCTCGACGAGAAGGTCGCCCGCCTGCATCTCGAAAAGATCGGCGTGAAACTGACGAAGCTGACGGAAAAGCAGTCCGACTATATCAGCGTGCCGCAGGCGGGCCCGTTCAAGCCCGACCACTACCGGTATTAGAGACCGCCCGGAACCGGACAAGCCGGTTCCGCGCGCGTGCGTCTAAATCCTGTTCCTGAATCCCGGCGGGGCATCTAGACTTGCCGCGATCGATGCAGGGATACGCCATGACCACGCCGCCGAAATATCTGCCAGCAAGCTCCGGAGAGGCTTTCCGGCACATTAACGCCGTTACCAGCCCGACGATCGACGACCTCAAGCTGATGGTCTATCTCGAGGCTTCGGGCCAGGTCGGTTATGGCGATCTCGCCGCGAGCGCCAATGCCGCGGTCGCCGAATTGTTGAACGCGAACGGGCGCGAAGAAGTGGCCCATGCGCACCGCGTGGCGAAGGCGATCCGCATTCTCTACGGCGAAGAGTTCCCGGTGCCGGCGCCCGCGGAAAATCCCTACGCCAAGGCCTCGGGCGCCCGGGTCACGCGCGCGGTCCTGGAAGGGCTCGTCAAGGCTGAGAACAACGGCAAGACGCTCTACGACACCTGGGCCGACAACACTTCGAACCCGGAAGCTGCCGAGCTATTCCGTCAGAACGGCATCGAGGAAGCCAAGCATGGCGCGCGCGCGCAGCGGGCCATCGGCCTGATGGAGTCGTGAGGCGGCCGTGACCACGCGCACAGCCACCTGCTCCTGCGGACAGCTTCGCGTGACCTGCGAAGGCGAGCCGATCCGCATCTCGATCTGTCATTGCCTCGCCTGCCAGAAGCGCACCGGCAGCACGTTCGGCGTGCAGGCGCGCTGGCCGCGCGATGCCGTGACCATCGAGGGACGATCGACGACATTTGTGCGGATCGGCGACAGCGGCGGCGGCGCGACGTTCCACTTCTGCCCGACCTGCGGGACGAGCGTGTACTATGAGATCAATGAGATGCCCGACGTCGTGGCGGTGCCAGTCGGCGGTTTCGCCGATCCGGAATTTCCGCCGCCGAGAATCTCGGTCTATGAGAGCCGCATGCACCGCTGGACCGGGCTGCCCGCGGACGTCGAGCATTGGGACTAAGTCCCGCGTCGGACGCTCATTCCGTACGCTGAATTTCTAATTCGCTGATTTGACTCGCGATTTGCCGCCGAAGCCCAAAATCTTGGGTTTCCGCCGAGATATGGTTTTTTACTTTTTATTAACCACATTCTCTTGCAGCCGGGGGCGGCACCCGTATCATGTTGATTCCACAGTGATTCGTCGCTTGTGGCGAGAATCGGGGGCTGCCGGGAATGCGTCCCAGAACGGGACAGAACAAAAACCCTGGCGTTGGGGGAGGATTCGCCGGATCGCGTGCCGCATGGCTCGTGGCCGCGGGTTTCTTCCTGGGGCCGACGCCCGCCTGGGCCGCGACGGATGCGGCGACCGGACAATTGCTTGTTCTGTCGGCGGTGGCAGCAGGCGCGGTGGCGCTGGCGGCGGCGGCATCGTTGTGGGCTGTCGCCGAGCAGAACGCGGCCGGGAAACTGCGCCGCGTGCTGCGCAATGCGGGAAGCCGCCTGCGCGCGGCGGTCGGCGAGCGCGACGCGCTGTTGTCGGCCAGCCGCGAAGCGCTGATCGTCTGGGGCCGGGACGGCGGCGCACCCCTTGCTTATGCCGGCGCCGAAGCGATGCTCGAATCCTGCCTCGCCGGCGCGCAGGCGACGGAACTTTCCACGGCGCTCGACGAACTCGCGGACCGCGGCGCCGCGTTCACGCTCGCCGTGCACGACAAGAATTCCCGCGCGATCACGGTCCGCGGCCGCGCCGTCGGCGGCATGGCGGCGGTCTGGATGGAACCGGCGCCGGTCTCCGCGACGCGGGCGACCGACTTCCGAGAGATGCTGGACGCGCTTCCCCTGCCCGTCTGGCTGCGCGATGCCACGCTTTCACTGGTCTGGGGCAACAAGGCATTTCTGGGCGCGACAGGTGCGCAGGACGTCGAGACCGCGCGCGCCAACCAGTCCGCGCTCGAGAAATCGGAACGCGATCTCGCCGCTTCGGCGCGCAACCAGCGCGGCACGCTGGAAGCGCGCCGCTTCGCGGTCGTCGGCGGCCATCGCCGGGCGCTAGCCGTCACCGAAACGCCCGTCGACGGCATCGGCGTCGTCGGCAGCGCCGTCGACGTGACCGAGGTGTCGGCCGCCGAGTCGCGCCTGCAGCAGCACATCGACGCACACGCCGACACGCTCGACAAGCTGGCGACCGCCGTGGCGATCTTCGGGCGCGACCAGAAACTCACTTTCTACAACCGCGCATTCGCGCGGCTCTGGGGCCTGTCGGAGAACTGGCTCGACGGCCATCCTTCGGACGGCGAGATACTGGACCGCCTGCGCGAGCATCGCAGGCTTCCCGAACAGCGCGACTACCAGGCGTGGAAGCGTGAGCGGCTCGCGCGCTACGACAATCCGAGCGAGTATTCCTCGGAAGACCTCTGGCATGTGCCGGGCGGCAAGACGCTGCGCGTCGTCGCCCAGCCGCATCCGTTCGGCGGCCTGACGTTCCTCTACGAGGACGTCACCGAGCGCCTGGCGCTCGAGAGCAACTACAACACGCTGATCAAGGTTCAGTCGGCGACGCTGGACACGCTCCAGGAGGGCGTCGTCGTGTTCGGCCCCGACGGCAAGATCAAGCTGCACAACGCGGCGTTCCTGCGCATCTGGAATCTCACGCCGAAAGACCTCGCCGGCGAACCGCATGTCCGCGCCGTCGCGGCCGCCTGTGCCGACAAATTCGGCGACGAAGCGGTGTGGGAGCGGGTGATCCAAAGCATCGTCTCCGGCGCGCCGAGCCGGCGCGACTGGGGCGAGATCGAGCGCAGCGACCGGACGATCCTGTCGCTCTCGCTGTCGCCTCTGCCCGACGGCGCGATTCTGGTCACCTTCGCGGACGTTACCGACCGCTTCAGGATCGAGAGCGCGCTGCGCGAGCGCAACGACGCGCTGGAGGCGGCGGACAATCTGAAGTCCGATTTCATCAAACACGTCTCGTACGAATTGCGCACGCCGCTCAACACCATCATGGGCTTCGCCGAGCACCTGGCCAGCGGCATTCCCGGTGCGCTGAACCCGGCGCAAAAGGGCTATCTCCAGGACATCATCAGCGGCTCGAACACGCTCAAGGATCTCATCAACAACATCCTCGATCTGTCCCTGATCGAGTCCGGCGCGTTGCGCCTCGAGCTGGCGCGCATCGATCTCCACAACCTGCTCGACGCCGTCGCACACACGGCGCGCGAATGGGCGTCGAAGGTCGGACTCGAACTGACGCTCGATTGCGCTCCCGATGCCGGTCAGTTCCTGGGCGACGAGCGCCGCATCCAGCAGGTCGTCTTCAACCTGCTCTCGAATGCCTTCAAATACACGCCCTCGGGCGGGACGATCACGCTGAGCGGCGTCATCGTCGGCGAGGACGTCCAGATCGCCGTCGCAGATACGGGGCCCGGAATCGCGCCGGAGGTGAAGGCGAACGTCTTCGAGCGCTTCTCGTCCAAGAACCGCTCGGGACAGCGCGCCGGCGCCGGACTCGGTCTCGCGCTCGTCAACCGCTTCGTCGAGCTGCACAATGGCTGGGTCGAGATCGAAAGCGAGAACGGCACGCTGGTGCGCTGTCACTTCCCGCGCCGCCTGCAGGAAGCGGGCGAGCCGCCTCAAAGCAGCGACGTCTCGATCGCCGGCGAATAGGCGGCGCGTCACGGCTGTGTGAAGTCTGGCCGCACTGATTGCAAGCGGACGCCGGCTGCTCCACCATGCGCGCACGGCAGCGTCCGCGAGCCGGACGCTTTCCCATTTCTCCTTGGAGCAATCGATGGCTGAGACCGCCGCCGTCCACCGGAGCGACAAAGGCTTCATCGGCCATCCGGTCGGTCTCGGCTGGTTGAGCTTCTGCGAGTTCTGGGAACGCTTTTCCTACTACGGCATGCAGGCGCTGCTCGTGCTCTACATGACGCACACGCTGCTCAACCCCGGTCATATCGAGCATGTCTGGGGGTTCGCGCCGTTCCGCCGCGCGGTGGAGGGGATCTACGGCGCGGGTCTTTCGCCGCAGGCCCTGGCCTCCGCAATTTTCGGGCTCTACACGGGCTTCGTCTATCTGACGCCGATCGGCGGCGGATTGATTGCGGACCGCCTGCTCGGACGTACGCGCACGGTCGCGCTCGGCGCGAGCCTGATGGCGCTGGGTCACTTCCTGATGGCATTCGAAGCGAGTTTTCTCCTCGCCCTGTCGAGCCTTCTGCTCGGCGTGGGCTGCTTCAAGGGCAACATCTCGAGCCAGGTCGGCGACCTGTACGGTCCTGGCGACGACCGCCGCGCGGACGCATTCCAGATCTTTCTGTTCGTCGTGCAGATCGCCGTCATCGTCTCGCCCTTCGTCTGCGGCACGCTCGGCCAGGTCTATGGCTGGCACTATGGCTTCGGCGCGGCAGGCGTCGGCATGCTGATCGGCCTCGGCATCTATCTGACCGGCCGCGCGCACTTTCCCGCCGAACCGCCGAGAAAGACGGACGCG
>Ga0335070_10001188_pt1 | contig 29833 bp, 32 predicted proteins | sample Lox_Sample_13_FD_206722 | JGI IMG/M metagenome (GOLD analysis project Ga0335070, IMG submission 206722) | Soil microbial communities from Loxahatchee National Wildlife Refuge, Florida, United States - Lox_Sample_1.3 | ecosystem: Environmental > Terrestrial > Soil > Wetlands | place: USA...
AGTCGATCGGCGATTTGATAAACATTCGGCATGTGATGGGTCGATCCGACGATCAGGGCCAACCGGCAGTTCTGCCCATACGGAACGGGTTCATTGACTTCGTCCACGAGGCGTATATTGAATTCGTCTGGGGTTAGGGAAGCGATCGCCGCAAGACTGATCGCAGGATATCCGAGCAGTGGCAAGCGGATACCGAAAGCCTTATTGCGTGCCCTTGAGCCCGTCCCAGTGGCTATGAGAAATAGGCTGGGACGGTTACCGTTGCCTGAAGACTCCTCCATGATCGCCGCCACATCCTCCTCTGTTGCCGCTGTTGTTGAAATGGCCTATGGAGTGTTAGAGGTTAAGAATACGAATATTAACTCACGGATACAAGCGTGGTATATCGAGCGAATATTGTCAAGCAAAGATCTTCAAAAACCCTACACTTCCCCCCTTCCATAGTTCTCAGCCTGTTCCTCTGCCTTTTTTTACGGCGAGGACCATCGATTTGACCCATAGGAACAAACGTTGCATGATTGGAGAAATTCGATTTGACACTCACCTTTTTGCTTACCGATACTTTTTAGAAAATGGAGGTACTGATGGAAAAACACGAAACGAATCCACCCGTAGTGGTCAGAGAAGATTGCATTGGGTGCGAGCAATGCGTTGCAGTCTGTCCGAGTTTTGTCCTAGATATGACAAAGGGGAAAAGCGAAGTGGTCCGAGGGCATTGGTGCATTGGTTGCGGACACTGCGGAGCGGTGTGCCCAACAGGCGCGATCCTTCATGAAGGGGTCTGCTTTGATACGCACCCCCAAAAAGGGGAAGTGCCTGCTATTTCTCCCGAAGCATTGGGACTCCTCTTACGGGAAAGACGCTCCGTCAGAAACTACACAACCGACTCTGTCCCGGAAGGAGTTTTGAAAAAAATCTTCGATGCGGGCAGATATGCGCCCACGGGGACCAATAGCCAAAATGTCCATTATGTGGTGCTGAATTCCCCGGATCGGATTGAAGAGCTACACAGAATGACGATCCATGTTTACGACAAAATCTTCTCCCGTGCTCGCGGACGCCTCGGTCTACTCCTAATCTCGTTAATCGCCGGTCGAAAAACTGCGGCATACCTTCGCAGCTCCCTCCCGAAAGTGGAGTATGCAAACGAGTTGATGAAACAGGGCAAAGACCCCCTCTTCTATCATGCACCCGTTGTGATCCTTACCCATGCCGAATCCTGGGACCCTTGCTCTTCGTTCAACTGCTCGGTAGCCCTCTATCATTGCTCCCTGATGGCCCACACCCTAGGTCTCGGGTGTTGTTTCAACGGCTTCCTGTCGAACGCGGTAAACCATGCCTCTAAGATCAAACGATGGTTGGACATCCCTCCCGATCACAATTGCTATTCCGCAATGACCCTCGGCTATCCAAATGTGAAATACCTGCGCCTGGTTCATCGCGATCCTCCCAAAGTACAGAACACCTGTGCGTAACACCGGGTGAAAACACTGTAATCTCCTTTTGCGCCCTCAACTTGCCTTTCTTAAAATCTCAAGGCAAAAAGTGCGAAGGCTTTAGGATCACAAAGGACGGGTGAGTCCGTCGGCGATAGAGGTCACGGAAAAAAGAGGTCGATGGATAGTGGGCCAGGAATGAAGGACTCAAGGACTAACTGACTAATACATATGGCTAGGTAATACATGGCGCACACCGCAAGCCCTGCTTCATAAAATGTAAGGACTAACGTCGCAGTGTCATTTCTATGGTTTGCCATTTCGGGCCTTCCCATTCCGTTTTTGGGCCACCGCGAGAGGTTTGATTTCCTCGTCTTTTGAAATAGGGATGAGAAGGTTCATCCCCTGGGAAAGTGAACTCTTCGTGCTCACGGAGTTAATCTCAAGCAAGGGGTCAAGATCCACCCTGTACAATTTGGCGATCCCTCTCAGGGTCTCTCCCTTTTTTACAACATGCGTTTTGAATTGGAATTTCTCAAGAGGTTGAAGGGCTAAAAAGTTTCTTGTGAAGAGGTCCTTTTTGGCAAAGGGGATCTTGATTTCGTACTCGGCCTCATTGGGAGGCGTGACCCCTCTTTGAAGTTCGGGGTTCAGATCCTTGATTTCCTCAAGCGAGATTTCGCATGCCTTGGCGATGTGAGAAAGATCCGTCAACTCAGGGACCTTTACTTTTTCATACCGAAGAGGTTCCTGGTATTCGATGTCTGTGAATCCATACTTTACCGGGTCTTTCGCCACGAGCGCTGCCGCGATCATCAGCGGAACATAGTTCTTCGTCTCCCGATTCAGGTACCGATGCTTCGACAGGGTCCAGAAATCCTCTGTCCGAAAGCGTTTCATCGCTTTAATGATTTTGTACTCGCCTGCATTGTAACCCGCCGCGGCGAGATACCAGCAAGCGAACATCTCATAAAGGTCCTTCAAGTATTTCGCCGCTGCAATTGTGGATTTCTCCGGATCCCTCCGCTCATCGACCCACCAATTCACCTTCAAACCATATCTCTTCCCCGTCCGATAGATGAATTGCCATTGACCGACCGCCTTACTCCTCGAATAAGCATAAGGATCGAACCCGCTCTCAATGAGCGCCATATAGACAAGATCTTCCGGAAGGCCGTGTTCCTTCAACAGATTTTTCATAAAAGGGATGTATTTTCCAGACCGCGCAAGCCAAGTAACAAATTTGTCTCTAATTGTCGTTTGGAAGAGCACGATGCAGTGTTCCACTTGATCATTAACGACGATAGGAATGTCGAAAACCGGTTCTTTCTTTGGCCAATCCCCGAGGAGAAGTTCCAAGTTGAAATCATAGATGAATTCACCACGAAGAGGGGGGGCAGAGGCTGCAACACGGAGTTCTCCTTTGTCTGTGTCAGTCGAGGCCAAAGAAGATAGTTTCTCAATCGGAGCAGCCAACCCTCCCTGCAGACTGAAATCCTCTTGCTGCGGGTTAAATGGCCTTTCTTCTTGAGCAGCGATCCGCGAGAAGCATGTTGAAAAAAGAAAAAAGACAGTTCCTATCAGAGAAATCTTCCGGATCAAGAAGGAAACCTCCCTTAAAACCACCGGTTAGAACCCGACTGACGACAGTGGCCCATGTCCTTCTCCTTCGTAGCAAAGCATAGGCGAAAATGCATTTTCCGTGCCATAACACTACGTTATAACTTATTAATTTGAAACAGATTTTTCTACTTGAGATCATTTTATACACCCGTAGGCTGACCGAAATTGGCAAGAATTGACAATTTGTGCTATTCTTAAACCCTAATAACCCCAAGCACCACGCCTGTCGCTTTGCGGAATGCATTCCAATCTATCAAGAGGGAGACACAAGCAGGGGGGGATTCGCCGTTGCATTCTTCAAAATATTGTTGGAGGCAGATATTCTCATCAGATTCCATGGAATTCACAATTTTTTGCAAAGGAGGCATCCATGCGAGGTACCGAACGGTCCACATACTATTTCGAGGAGGCGGGCTATAGAAACACCTCGGATGTGGTGGAGATCGCCTACAAGCGACTGCAAGAGGGAGACATCAAGAGTGTTGTCGTAGCAAGTACGACGGGGGAAACCGCCTTGAAATTTGCCAGAAGGATGGCCCGTGAGACAAATTTGGTAGTCGTGAGTTCCCATCCCGGGTTTTCTGCTCCCGGCGTTTGGAATTTCGATCTGGGCATTCTAAAAGAATTGGAAGCGACAGGGTGCAAGGTCGTGAAGCAGAGTCATATCCTGTCCGGTCTAGAGCGTTCCATCAGTAATAAATTCTCAGGAGTTTCCCATACGGAGGTCATTGCAGAGGCGATCAGATCCCTTCTCGGCGTTGGGATGAAGGTAGCGATCGAATGCGCGATCATGGCTGCCGACAGCGGAGCCATACCCATTCAGAAGACCATTGCTGTGGGTGGAACCCATTCAAAAAAGGAAGGCGGGGTGGATTGTGCCATTGTGGTTTGGCCTTCCCACTTCAACAATTTCTTCGACTTTCGGGTTCTCGAGATTCTGGCAAAACCTTACAGGCGAGATATTGCCGAGCAGAGTATCTGAACCTCCCAAGCAGAAGACGGGGCAGTGTTGAGACAGTCATGGTCGTATCCATTCTTCGTTTTCCTTAGGCCTTTCCCGAATCTTTTCCCGTTAAACTCCAGAGGATTTCCTCTATCTCAGAAGATAGTTTGGTGACCCGCTCTCCTTCTTTTGATTTGATCCGAAGGTCATACAAAGTCTCAAGTTGAGGCAGAAGATTCTTCAACTCCGCCGATCGCTCTACTTTCTGACTGATCATGCTGCGCTGTTCGAGAGCCTTCTCAAAGTCTCTCCTATCCACCGGTATGCGATAGAGCAAATTCAAAATCTCCATCAGCCGGACCTTCCCAAGATAATCCTCGTCCAGGACGACATACTGAGGCAGGGAGACGATGAACCAGACCGCCTCCATGTCAAGTTCGGGGGCTTTCTGGGTAATCAAGAAAGTAATCGTAGTCGGACCCTGATAATGACTCTTGAGAGCGCCCGATTTCTTCAAATCCAACTCTGCTTCTTTCCCGATCGCTCCTCCGTTCACAATGATGGGTCTGGTGTGAGGAACCGCGTCATACATGCTTCCCAAAAGAACATACCTCTTAACTTTCAGCCTTGTGAGAAGCCTTAGAATAGAATCTACAAAGACTTCAGATAGAGCATGCGGCTCAAGGAGGTGCAGGAAGATTAAATCATCCCCTCCTTCTCTTTTAGCATAGCGAAGGGTGATATTGGGAATGGAGATTTTACGAATACCCCCTTCCAGATAAAGGGTTGGGCGATAGCGGGTAAAATCGAAGAATCTTCCAGGTCTTGCGAGCCGGGCCAATTCCTTAGCTCCAAATTGGGTCTCCAGCTCATTCAAGACCATAGTCCCAACGCCATTCACATCGATCCAGGGATGGAGGATGGCAAAGACGCAGGGGGTATTCAGTTCCGGTAGGGGTTCCTCTACTTCAAAAGCACCAATTCTCACTTTTCAACCTCCAAGATCGCCGCTTTCAAACAATACCTAATTATAAAGGAATATGATCCTCTATGGGAATAAAAAAAGGATACGCCGGGAAAACCGGAAATGGATGGGTGATCGAATGAAGTGACCAGAATTCGAGATAAAGAAGCCGCAGCCAGCTCGAGAGGAAGGGCGTTTCGCCAAAGAACAAACCAGGGAAGGGCTAAGTGCATAAGCCTCTCAAAGAGTTAAGATTATGTTGGTCGTCGGGGATGATTCCATGGCAAACCCCGACTCTTTCTATTATAATGCATGTTGTGATGGAGCAGAAGGATTATTATCGGGTTCTTGACGTTGAGAAAGAGGCTTCGCCTCAGAAAATCAAAGAGGCTTACCGGAAGCTGGCTTTTCAATATCATCCCGATAGAAACAAGGAAACTCCTTCCGTCGTCGAAAGGATGAAGGAAATCAACGAGGCTTATGCCGTCCTTTCTGATCCAAGGAAACGGAGGGATTATGACACATTCCACGACCAGTATGGACCTTCAGGGTACGATCGGTTTAAACAGCGATATTCGGAGCAGGATATTTTCAAAGACTCTGACGTCAATCAGATTTTTGAAGAGATGGCCAGGTCCTTCGGATTCAGAAGCTTCGAAGAGGTGTTCAAGGAGTCGTATGGCCCGGGGTATCGCACTTTCGAATTCCGAAGGCCAGGAGCCTTTGGAAGGGGATTCATCTTTTTTGGCCCCGGGTTTGGACGGAACAACTCCCGGGAGAATCCAATCTCCTCTGACATGTTATCGGGATACCTCGGTAAATTCACTAAATACTTACTGAAGAAAACGCTCCGGATTAACGAACCCGAAAGAGGCAAAGACTTAAGCGACGTCCTCTATCTCCGCCCCCGGCAGGCCCTGGAAGGAGCGAAAGGGAAATACCTCCACCGAAGAAGATCGAAAGAGTTGATGGTTACCGTCCCTCCTGGAATGAAGGAAGGTCAGCAAATAAGGTTGAAAGGGATGGGTGCTCCGGGCAAAGAGGGTGGGCAAGCAGGCGATCTCTATCTCAGAGTGAAAATCAAAAAACCGTTGTCTGAGAGAGTGAGGAACTTCCTGAAACCTCAACCTTCCCCGTAGTATCTCGTTCTGACGATTCCCCAATGTCGCTCCATTGCATCGTAGAGACTTCGTATTTCTGCGACCTCTCGCGATCGTCTAGCGTAAATAGGTAATGGCTTGAACGTTCTTGATGGTCGGATGATTCTTCTCGAAAAAGAGTCGATATTCCTCGAGAGAACTGAATGGACCATGAACTCCGATCATCGTTTTATAAGGTGTTCCGTAATCCATAATAAAAATCTTTCCATCCTTTTTCAAAGAACAGACGTAATGATTGGCTCCACGTCCGATGAACAGAACGACAATTTGAGCCTGATAGGATGGATCAATCCGGTTGAGAACCTCCTTGGCAAAGATTGCGGCATCGATGTAGATGCCAGATTTAAGCTTAAAAGTCTCCTCCGGTGTCCTCGGGGGCGGCAATGTCCCTTCGAATCTCTTAAACCTCCGCGTATCGAGCGAAAAGTCCTTTTCCATCCATCGCTCCACATCTTTGTAGGATCTCCACCCGGAGACCGTTTCGTCAAAGGATCTTACAAAAATGATCCCGCAGGCGACGGGGAATAGAAGAAGGATGCAGAGGCATTTTGTTTTCAATCGTCCTGTTCCCGTTTGCTTTCGTTGAGAATCCATGCCACACCCCCGGCGGAGAAATTTGCTTCTCTCAAAACTCCGCCTTTGAGATCCTCCAAAAAATTGGAAACCCTCTCTCTTCTAACCGATCGCCGGCAAAAGGTCAATTGTCGTGGATTTTTCCAACTTTATAAGGAAGACCATCCGCGAAAAGGATTGATTTTTGGCTTCGGAATGATTAAACTAAACCTTGTTTTCGATCAAACCTTCTGGACAGGAACAGGTCGTTCCTGAAAAATCGAGTTAGAGGGAGCAGGACGGTGGAGGGAGTGATCTCACATGATTCGTACGTTGTCGTCAGACGGTAATTTCCTATTCATCACCCGCATCGTCCGCATGTTTGGCTACGGATTCCTCTCCGTTGTCCTGGTGCTCTATCTCGAACAGGTAGGATTGGGCCAAGTTCAAATCGGACTCCTCCTGACTCTAACCTTAATCGGCGATACGATCATCTCCTTATGGATCACCACGAACGCGGATCGGGTTGGCAGACGAAGAATGCTTATCGTCGGCGCCTTTCTCATGGTTTTCGCCGGCGTCTTGTTTTCTATGACGCGCAGCTTTGTGTTCCTTTTGATTGCAGCTACCATCGGGGTTATCAGTCCAAGCGGGTACGAAGTCGGCCCGTTCCTGTCTATCGAGCAAGCAGCCCTTTCTCAGATCGTTTCAAACGAGAGAAGGACCCAGATCTTCGCCTGGTACAATTTGGTCGGTTCATTTGCCACAGCGCTTGGAGCGCTGGCTGGAGGAAGTTTGGTTCAAGCGCTTCTGGATAACGGTGTATCGGCGCTTGCAAGCTATCGCGCAATTGTGATCGGGTATGCGGTCATAGGAGTGATGCTGGGAGGATTATTTATCCGTCTCTCCTCTGCGGTGGAAGTCCCAACCATAAGTGGCCCGCCCCAACCCGCTTCTCTCTTCAAACATCGCTTTGGTCTTCATCGTTCACGAGGGGTGGTGCTGAAGCTATCGGCTTTATTTTCTATCGATGCCTTCGCGGGCGGCTTCGTCCTTCAAAGTATCCTGGCCTATTGGTTTCATCTACGTTTTAACGTGCAGCCAGGCCTCCTCGGGAGCATTTTTTTTGGAGCAAATATTCTTGCTGGCATTTCAGCTCTGACAGCTGCCTGGGTAGCTTCTAAGATCGGTTTGATCAGAACCATGGTATTCACGCACATTCCTTCGAATATTTTATTAATTTTGGTGCCACTCATGCCGAATTTGCCTTCGGCCATAGCGGTTCTGTTATTGCGCTTCAGCATCTCGCAGATGGATGTGCCAACCCGCCAATCCTACACCATGGCGGTTGTCGCACCGGATGAACGTTCCGCCGCCGCTGGCATCACAGGGATTGCTCGGACAACGGGCGCCTCCTTATCGCCCGTCTTTACTGGGCCTTTGCTTGCTCAAGCAGCGCTGTTGAACGTGCCTTTCTTTCTCTCCGGTGGCCTTAAAATCGTCTACGACCTGTTGCTCTACCGTAGTTTCAAAGCGATCAAGCCCCCGGAAGAAAAATAGCTCTCGGTCCTCAATTTCTTTTAGGATTGCTTTTGTCTTCAGAATTCTCCCATCTCCAGTTTTCGGCCGCGCTTCCCGAGGCGGTCACCACGAAGTTCTCCTTGAGCGGCGCATCTTTTCAGACGCAAGCGAAAGAGATCGTGGGGATCCGTTCCAGGAGCGAGTGGCCAAGTAGTGTCTTTAAGCAGGGCTAATCTTTTTTATCGTGGCCAATTTCAGGAGGGGAACAAGGTTGAATCGAATCTCTCTAACGCAGGGAAAGAAGTTCACAAAACCAGCAGAAACGGAAGAAACGCCTTATTATTATTTGGCCTTCTGAAGATTACTAGACTGAAAGGTCGCCATTTCCACTGCTCTTTTGATCTCTGGATTTTCAGGGTCAAAGGTGAGGATGCTCTTCCATAATAAAATGGCTTGATTCAAGTTGCCGGACCGATACTGTTTGAGCCCATTTTCAAAAAGGATCTTCTTGCAATCTCTAATCTTTGCAGTTAAACCCTCCCTGCTAAAAGAAAGAGAACCATTCAAACGACTCGCGGAGGTGACGTTGCTCAACACGACTTCATAGACAGATCCTGCCAGGGCAAAATCGCTTCCTTCAAAAGCTCGGTCCCCGGTAGTTTTGATCGACTCCAGTGTTCTGATGTAGCCGGTCAGGACGACGGGATCCTGAGGATACTTATTATACATCTCTTTGCAAAGGTCGATAGCTTTTCGGAATTTCCCCGCCCTCAAGTGTGAGGCGACCTGTTCTTCGGTGAATAAACATCTGCTTGTCTTTATCTTTTTCTCGAGAACGTCCTTCCCAAATGAAATGGATTTACTGAAATCTGAAAAATGGACCCAGTTCCTCGTTAAGACCTCATAAATTTTTTCCGCCAGTCTTAAATCATTTGTTTCGAAGGCAAGGTCACCCCTGCTCTTGATCGATTCCAGTGCTTTGACATAGCTGGTCCGGACGTTGGGATCCCTTGGATGTTCTTGATAGATCTCTTTCCAGAGATCGATGGCCCTTTGGAATCTCCCGGCCTCGATCTCCTTTTGCGCCTGCCGGTGGACGGAGTCCGTCTGGTTCTGTACCTGCTGCTTCTGTACGTATTCTTCTTTTTGTGCCTGCTCCTTCCCCGCTTGTTCTTTCTGCGCCGGCTCTTTCCTCAACCAGGCGCAGGAAGAAAGGATCAAAAGCAACCCAATCCCCCCGAAGAGAATTACTCTTTTTCGCGAGTCTTTTCTCATATCACTTTTGTCAGAGTGGGATGAAGCGGCGGTTGTGTCCCATGCTCCATCGCCCTCAAAAAGGCCTTCACCAGGGCAGGGTCAAACTGTTTTCCCGCTTCCCTCTCCAACTCTTTGCAGGCTTCTTCTTTTGACAGAGCCTTCCTGTAGGGTCTCGTCGAAGTCATGGCGTCGTAGGTATCCGCGATGGCGATAATCGCTGCGTAAAGTGGGATTCCATCCCCGCCCAGTCCATCCGGGTATCCTTCCCCGTTGTAATACTCATGATGATGCTTTACCGGTTCGACATACTTCTGGAGCGATTTTACTTTCTTCAGAATTTCTGCACCATCCTCCGGATGGTGTCTGATCTCGTCATACTCGGTGGAGTCCAAAGACCTGTTTTTAAGTAGGATCGCATCAGGCGTTTTGAGCTTTCCGACGTCATGGAAAAGGGACGCGATTTCAAGTTCCTCAAGTTCATTTTGCTTGAGACCAATCTCCTCACCGATCATTAAGGAATGCGAGGCAACTCTCGCCGAATGACCGAGGGTATAGGAGTCTCGGGCGTCAATGGCCATGGCCAGGACTTTGAGGATTGAAATATAGGCTTCCTCCAGTTCTTGAGTATATTTAAAGAGCTCTTTTCTTTGGTCCGTAATCAACCGGGTCATGTCGTTAAAGCTTCCTGTCAATCTTCCAAGTTCGTCGTTTGAGTAAATTCTTACGGGTCTCGTTCTTCTCCCCTCTCTGAGTTCCTCCACCCCCGCCGAGAGTTCTTTGATGGGTCTTGTGATGAAGAAGGATAATCCCAAAACGCCGATGAGACCCAGGGATAGGACCACCGCGAACATTAAGAAAATTCGCTCACGGGCTAACCGCTGGGCCTCCAAAAGGACGGATTGGTTGACCCCGACGATAACCGTTCCCAGTATCTTACCTTTAAAAACAATGGGCGTGGAGACCTCAAATGATTTTCGGGAAGAAAGCGAAATTTCTTTTACAATCGTCGTGTCCCCATTCCTCTGAGAAAATTCTCCTTCCATCCCTTTGAGAATCTCTCCTCTCTTTTTGATGTCACTATGGGCCATCACATTCATACGCCTGTCAATGATAGCGATATACTCCACATCGCGATTCGATTCTTTTCCCTTGAAGACGAGATGATCCATGCCCAGAACGTCACCAGAGATCAGGTTGTAGGCTGCCGACGCAGCGGAACTTTTGCTGAGGGATTCAGCTCTTTTGATAATTTCGTTGCGAATAACCAGATCTAAAGTCTTAACCGTGGCAAGAAAGAATATAGCGGTAGTAAATATGAGAAGGATGAAAACGAAGAGGAAGAGCTTGAACCTAATGGTTCGAAACATTATGGTAGTCTCCCCGCATCAGATAAATCCCTGGTAATACGAGCAAAATGGATGCCAAAGAACAAAATTTGGTAAAGATCAAACGATTCCTCAATTAAATCTATTCGAAATCTAAGGGGAAAAAGGAGGGAATCCCGGAAACTTAACAGGATAGAGGTGGTTTCTATTATCTCAACAATATCAAAATTTTGTCAGCTTACGACAATTCTACACTATCTGGTAGGGTGAATTCTCCTACTAACCCTTAAGGACAAGGTCAGTCGGCACAAATCCTACGTGATTGAAAGAGCTCATCGTTCGCCGGTCAAACACCAGGCAGAAGCGACAGGATCCGCATTCTTAGGCCGGATTGGGTTGGCCTGAGGATGTTTGATGAATTTTGCACCACTTTTCAAAAAGCCGGTCTGCCAAGTCTCTGGCAAAAGAACGTCCGCGCGGTCCCTCTTCCAATTGTTCTATCCATTCAGCAGGAAGTCTCTTTTCACCCACAAGGGCCCCGACAACTGCCCCGACCATCCCTGCGATCGTATCCGTATCGCCACCGAGGGAAATGGCGGCACGAACCGCATCGCAAAAATCCGAGCTATAAGTGAGTGCAAGATAGCATGCGCTGGGAACAGATAAGTGGGCTTCCACTCCATTCCCCAGGGCCTGGACAACTTCTTGGGCGCCGAGTTTTTGTCCCAGAGCCACCATCTCTTCAACCTTATTTAGAGCCTTTACGTATTCAATAGGGCCACCCCAAAGCACTTCTCGAAGATGAACAATCACTGCCTCTTTCTCAAAAACCTCCTTGGGGCTCTGAGTCACCGCCAATCCTACGGCGCAAGCCTGCATCACAGCTCCCCATTGGCCTAAACGATGGACATGGGTGATACTTGCCTGTTTCACAGCCGCCTCTTGAAGGGCAGCCAGATCCTGATGATAAAAGAGTCCGATGGGGGAAACTCGCATGGCCGCACCATTCCCGAAGGACCCGTCCTCAAAAACGAGTTTCGCCACCTCGTGCCATTTCAAACCGGCACGGAGGGCAAGGACAGCATGGATCGTTCCCGCTGCATATCCGCGTGTAAGATCACAATGGAGACTAAAATGCCTGGCAGTGTCTTCAGGATCAATTCGACCGCACTGAATGATGGATTCAGCCAGGGCAAGCGTCATGTCCGTATCATCGGTATAACGTCTTGTAAACGCCTTTGACAGATTACCGATATGAAACTGGGCCTGACCGGGAGTCATCCCTTCAAAACCAGACCCGAAGGCATCTCCCAAAAAGCATCCAAGAACGGCCCCTCTGAATTTATCTTGAAGGATCTCCCGGGACAAAAGATTGAGCATAAGAGCCTGAAAATAATTCGCCAGAAAACAGTCGTTTCGTAGGATGGCCGTTTTGAAAGGATCTAATGTCCCAAGCGAACTTTGCCTCGAGCGAGCGATGCAAAGACACCCCCCGAACAAAGAATTCCGAACAAGACAAATGCCGATCTCGTGCTCGTCAAAAGAAGCGGATAATATTCTGGCGTAATCTGTGTGTGCCCAATGTGAACGGCAAAGATCAACATGGCTATTCCCATGCTGAGCACTTGCCCCGTTAATCGCATCGTTCCGAGTGTTCCTGAAGCCACTCCGTAAAACCTCTTTTCGACAGAACTCATCACGGCATTGGTATTCGGCGACGAAAAAAGGGCAAAGCCTAAACCGAGAAGGATCAAATCTGCGATGACAAATTCCAAGGTGGTGCTTCCCTGCAAGAAGGCAAGGAGGAACAGTCCTGCCGCGCTCAGTGCCATCCCCATCGAGGCTACGATTCGTGGTTCAATTCTGTCCGAAAGCCTGCCTGCAAAAGGAGAACAAACAGCCATCACCACGGGCTGAAATACCAGGATCGTCCCTGCACTCTGGGGATCGAGCTTTTGGATGTACTGCAAGTAAAGGCTTAGAAAGAAGGCGACCGCAAAGGTAGCGCCATAATGAATGAACGCGGCCAGATTCGACAAAACAAAAACTCTGTTCCCTCGAAACAATTCAACATTCAGAACGGGATTTTTCACCTTCATCTCCCATGCAATGAATGCGAAAATCCCCGAGACACCCAAGAGAATGAGGCCTGAGCTTACCATCGCCCCCCACTGGGAGAAACTCGAAAAACCATAGATGATCGCGATCAAACCAAGACAGTAGATGATGGAGCCCGACAGGTCGAACTTCTCGCCTTTGGCCTCAGCCCATTCGTCTCTCAATTTATAAGAAACCAAAGCCATCGCCAGCAACCCCAAGGGAACATTGACCAGGAAAATGCTTCTCCAGCCGAAGTGCGACGTCAGAAGCCCCCCCAAAAAAGGACCGACGGATAATCCCAGATAAACGGCGGCGACGTTTATTCCCAGGGCTTTGCCTCTCTCTTGAGGAGGAAAGATCGAGATCAAAAGAGCGACCCCGGTGCCGAAGATCATTGCAGATCCGAAGCCTTGTGCGATCCGAAGGCAAATGAGCATGGCTCCCGAACCGCAAAGTACCATGGAGAAGGACGCTGCGGTAAACACGAGTATCCCGAGGGTGAAAACCTTCTTCCTCCCGTAGATATCTGCAACCCTCCCAAACGGGACGAGAAACATCGCGGAGGCTAGAAGATACGCCGTCGCAACCCAGCCCAAAGAGACGGCATCCATCGAGAATTCCTTCCCGATGGATGGAAGTGCAATATTGACAGCCGATCCATCAAAGGGTGTGAGGAAAGCCGCTAAAGTGACAACAAATAAGGTGATTCTTTTGGCCAGCCCATGCTCCATCTCTGTTACCCTCTCGCGGATTCATTCCTTTCACAAAGGCTTCCCCACCAGTTTCTCATAAGCCTCGAGGTATTTTTCTCGTGTCTTCTTAACAATTTCCTCCGGCAGTTGAGGAGCGGGCGGGTTCTTGTCCCAGCGGATGGAAAGAAGGTAATCCCTCAAAAACTGTTTATCAAAGCTCTTCTGCGGACCGCCGGGTTGATACTCGTCTTTGGGCCAGAATCTTGAGGAATCCGGGGTGAGAAGTTCATCGATCAAAATCAATTTTTCACCCTTTAATCCAAACTCCATTTTCGTATCAGCGATCAGGATTCCCTTTTGCTCGGCAAAATCCCTTGCCTTCTTATAGACCGCCAGTGAAATGGATCTCATCTTCTGGGCAAGATTCTTGCCGACCGTGTTCTTGAATTTCTCAAAGGTAATGTTCTCGTCATGGAGTCCCATCTCGGCTTTCGTAGCAGGAGTAAAGATCGGTTCCTCTAACTTTGTAGATTCCCGCAACCCTCCGGGCAATTGGATGCCACACACCTCCCCTGTCTTTCGATATTCCTCCCAGCCCGACCCCGCAAGGTAGCCCCTGACCACACACTCGACAGGAAGGACCTCCGTCTTCATAACCAGCATGGAACGACTCCTCAATACTTCCACGTAAGACAGGCATTCCTCCGGATAATCTCCAACCTCGGTGGAGAGGACATGATTGGCAACAATGTCCTTCGTCAGGTCAAACCAAAAATGAGATAATTGAGTCAGTATTCTTCCCTTATCCGGAATCGGATTGGGCATAACCACATCGAAGGCCGATATTCGATCGGTGGCAACGATCAAAAGCCGGTCCCCCAGGTCATAAATGTCCCTCACCTTCCCCCTTCCCTTCAACGTCAGAGATTTGAACTCAGTCATAGACACTACAGGGGTTGTCATGAAATTCCTCCTTAACCTATCGGAATGACGGACTCATTTCACCCTCGCGATTGACTTTTCCCTCAGAAATGTTATCTTGTCGTTTAAAATCACGCATCGGGACGACACACATCAGAAGATGATTGGCAACAGAATCGGACACCGACTCGACCCTTTCCTCTACTCCCTCATTAAAAACATCTTAGGCGAACGTACGAACCCCAATCTCTTTACGATATTGGGCTTTGTCACAACTCTTGTTGCCTTCATTCTTATTCTTAAAGCGCTTTGGTTGCCTGCGGCGTTGGCGATCATTCTTTCAGGCCTCTTTGACCTTTTTGATGGAGTGGCCGCCAGAAAACTGGGAAAGGTGACGGCTTTCGGGGGCTTCCTGGATTCCGTTTTAGATCGATATTCGGATCTCCTGCTGCTTCTCGCCCTCGTAATCGATGGCTTAAGAAAAGGAGATTCCAGACTCGTCATCCTCGCTTCTTTTGCCAGTATGGGGACGGTGCTTATTCCCTACGTGAGAGCCAAGGCAGAGGCATTGCAAGTTCCATGCACCGTCGGGCTCATGGAAAGGGCCGAACGGATCATCCTTCTCTCCATAGGGGCATTCCTCCAACGGATGGAACCCATTCTCTGGATTCTGGCCATCTTCACCCATTTCACTGTGCTGCAGCGAATCTGCTATGTCTGGAGCAGGCTTTCTACGTCGAAGAACAACAATTTAAAATCTTAGATTTCAAACCCCAAATAAATCTCGTATCCCCACCTCAAATCACCCAATACCTTATCCCTTGGCTCAGGAATTTCAATTTTTCTTAATCCTTCTGCCGAGAAAAAAAACTAAACTTTTCTTGTCGAAAATAAAGCCTCTTTTCGATGCCTTCGCCCGGGAAGCATAACCACGGGCAGGCACGCTTCGGATTCCTCCCTCAGAATTTATCTTTAGCCATCCCTTCGATTTCCTTCAGCAAGGCTGGAACAAAATCCTTCTCTTTCAATCTTCTGACCACTTCTCCTTTCTTAAAAAGGACACCCACTCCCTTCCCGCCAGCAATCCCAATGTCTGCCTCCTTGGCCTCGCCCGGTCCATTTACGACGCAGCCCATCATGGCTACCGTAAGAGGGGTAGAGATCTTCTTAACCCCTCGTTCAACCTTTGCCACGAGCGGTGCTAAGTCGACATTGCAGCGCCCACAGGTAGGGCAGGAAATGATCTCAACACCTCGTTTACGAATGTCCAAGGCCCTCAATATCCCATAGCCAACGTGGACTTCTTCTCTGGGATCCCCGGTCAATGAAACGCGGAGCGTATCTCCGATGCCCTCGTTGAGCAAAAACCCGATTCCGATGGAGGACTTCACAATCGCCCCAGACCCTCTTCCGGCTTCTGTCACACCCAGATGGAGCGGGTAGGCTGACTTTTCCGAAAACAAACGATAAGCTTCCACTGTACGCAAGACATCCGAGGCCTTCAAAGAAACTTTAATCAGATCAAATCCGAAATCCTCCATCCACTCGATCGTGCGCAAGGCGCTCGAAACCATCGCTTCCGGGGTAGCTCCCCCATACCGCTTTAAAAGGTCCTTCTCTAAAGAACCAGAATTCACTCCAATACGGATTGGAACGGAACGCTTCTTCGCCACGGTGACAAGAGGCTTTAAACGATCTCTCCCGCCGATATTTCCGGGATTGATTCGGAGACCATCCGCTCCTGACTCGAGAGCTTTCAGAGCCAGGTGTGAATGGAAGTGGATATCTGCGATGAGGGGAATTCTAATCCTCTTTTTTATCTCGGCAATCGCCCGGGCCGCTTCTTCGTCCACAATAGCGACCCGGATGATTTCGCAGCCTGCCTCTTCGAGCAGCTTAATTTGACGGACGGTCTTTGCGATATCCCGCGTATCCGTCTTGGTCATCGATTGGACAGGGATCGGTGCATCCCCTCCGATCTTAACCGTCCCGATACGAATTTGATGCGTCCTTCTGCGAGGAATGATCATGGGTCCGTATGAAGTTCGGGGTTCGAAGCTCGGAGTTTACTCATCTAACCTCGTTGGGAATTATGTTCCTTGTTCCCAAGAGGACAAGTATTTCGCTTGTTCTTTCGTCAGCCGATCGATCTGGATGCCCATCGAAAGAAGCTTGATCCGGGCGATTTCCCGGTCGATCTCGAGCGGAACGGGATAAACTTTTTTCTCCAGAGTCCGATGATGCTTCACCAAGTATTCAGAGGCAAGAGCCTGGTTGGCAAAACTCATATCCATGACACTCGAGGGATGGCCCTCCGCAGAGGCAAGATTGATCAGTCTTCCCTCTCCCAACAGATAGATTCTCCGCCCCTGTTTCAGCCGAAACTCTTCCACAAAATCACGAATGCTTCGTTGAGAGACCGTCACGTTGCGAAGCCCGTCCAGGTCAAGTTCCACGTTAAAGTGTCCTGAATTCGCGACAATGGCCCCATCTTTCATCTTTAAGAAATGCTCCCTCCGGATCACGTTCATATTCCCAGAGACCGTGCAAAAGACATCTCCTATCTCCGCCGCCTGTGCAATCGGCATCACCCGATACCCGTCCATAACCGCTTCCAGGGCCCGGAGGGGGTTCACCTCCGTCACGATGACGTTAGCCCCCATTCCCTTCGCTCTCATCGCTAATCCCTTCCCACACCATCCATATCCAGAAACGACAAAAGTTGCCCCGGCCATCAAGCGGTTGGTGGCTCGGATGATCCCGTCGATCGTCGATTGCCCAGTCCCATATCGGTTATCAAAAAAGTGCTTGGTTTCGGCATCGTTGACTGCGACAATCGGGAAATGCAAGACTCCGTTACTTTCCATGGAACGCAGCCGGATCACACCGGTCGTCGTCTCCTCTGTCCCCCCGATCACGCCTCTGATCATTTCCTCCCTTCTGGAAGGAGAGAGCCCTTGTGCCCATTTTCGAACGGAAGGAGAGAGTTCCTTCCACTTGTTCAGAGCGATGAAGTGTAGGGAAGAGACGAGATCTGCCCCGTCGTCCATCGTAACATTTGGGAAGTGAGCCAAGACGTTCTGGATGTGACTATAATAGGTTTGACTGTCCTCCCCTTTGATGGCAAAGACGGGAATATGGAGCTCCTTGACCAGGTACGCGGCCACATCATCCTGAGTGCTCAAAGGATTGGATGCACACAGGGCAAGCTTCGCCCCGCCTGCCAAGAGCGTCCTCATCAACACAGCTGTTTCGGTGGTCACGTGAAGGCAGGCGGAAAGGCGGACCCCCTTCAGCGGTTTCTCTTTTTCAAAACGCTTCCGGACCAATGTTGAAACGGGCATGGCCATCTCTGCCCATTCCATCCGAAGGCGTCCCTTCTTGGCCAACGAAATATCCTTGATGTCGTAATCAGTTTTTCCCCTGGATTTCATTTTTTCCCTTTCTTCCCGGTATGCTGTCACCCTATTTTAGCCCCTGTTAGAGTCCTGCCGCTTTCCTCAACTCATCGGCTCGATGGGTCTTCTCCCATGTAAACCCCGGTTCTTCCCGACCGAAGTGGCCATAACAGGCCGTCCTTCTGTAAATCGGCTTGAGAAGATCAAGATACTTGATGATTGCCTTGGGTCTCATGTCAAAGTGTTCACGAATGATCTTTGCAATTTTATCCGGAGATATCTTTGAGGTCCTTGAGGTATCGATCATGACGGAGACGGGCTCGGCTCTGCCGATGGTGTAAGCAATCTGAACTTCACATTTCTCGGCCAGGCCTCCTGCAACCACATTCTTGGCAATATGTCTGGCCATATAAGAGGCACCTCGATCCATCTTTGAAGGATCCTTTCCTGAGAAACAACCTCCGCCGTGACTCCCGACTCCCCCATAGGTATCGACGATGATTTTTCTTCCCGTCAGACCACAATCGGCCTTGGGCCCCCCAACCACAAAACGCCCGGTCGTGTTGACATAGTATTTGGTGTTCTTATCACGAAGGCTCTCCGGAATGATTTTGAAGATCACCTCTTCGATAATCCCTTCCTTGAGCTTTTCATAGGGAACGGTTTCTGAGTGCTGGGCAGCGATGACCACCGAATCCACACGAGTTGGCTTTCCTTTGATATACTGAATGGTCACCTGAGACTTTCCGTCAGGCCGCAGAAAATCAAGAATCCCTTTCTTCCGAACCTCCGCCAATCGGCGAGTCAGACGGTGGGCGTAAATGATGGGCATGGGCATGAACTCGGGGGTTTCATTGCAGGCATAGCCGAACATCAACCCCTGATCGCCGGCTCCCTGTTCATGGCTCTGGGATTCATCCACCCCTTGCTTGATGTCGACGGATTGCTCATCAATGGAAGTGATGACCGCACAGGTCTCCCAATCGAAACCCATCCCTGAGTTATTGTATCCAATCTCTTTGATCGTCTCACGGACGATGGATGGCATATGGACGTAGCAGGAAGTGGTAATCTCTCCCGCGATAATGGCCATTCCTGTAGTAACCATCGTTTCGCAGGCGACCCGCGCCCGAGGATCTTGCCCGATGATCGCATCCAGGATGGCATCCGAAATTTGATCGGCCACCTTATCGGGATGACCTTCGGTAACCGATTCTGAGGTGAACAAAAAATCTGTCATTGCCATGGAACATTTCCTCCTTTTAGAACAGTTTTAGGGTTTAGTCTCTTCCGGAAAGCATTCGATAAAATCTCCGGGAAATCTTTTGGCCATCCAGCTTCGTAAGAAACATTCAATCTCTGACGCCGTTGGAAATTGGAACAATTGTCCGACTAAGTCACGGGTCTCTTCAAATTTCGACATTCGGAGCACCTGCTTCACTTTGGGGATGGAAACCGGGTTCATGCTGAATTCGTCCAGGCCCAACCCCAAAAGGACGACCGCATAGACAGGCTCTGCCGCCATCTCCCCGCAAATCGCTACCGGAATCCCAGCCTCATGCCCCGACCGGACGACCCGCCGGATGATTCTCAGGACGGCCGGGTGAAGAGGCTCATAGAGATACGACACATGCTCATTGATCCGATCAACGGCCAGGGCATACTGGATCAGGTCGTTCGTTCCGATGCTGAAGAAATCGACCTCTTTCGCCAAAATGTCGGCGATGTCTGAAGCAGACGGAATCTCGATCATGGCTCCGATCTTAATCTCCTCATCGAAAGGCATTTTGGCTTTGGTCAAGCCCCTCATCACCTCTTCCAGCATAGCCTTTGCCTGTCGGATTTCTTCAACCCTCGAGATCATGGGAAGAAGGATTCTCAGTTTCCCATGGACACTGGCTCGCAAAATCCCCCGCAACTGGGTTTTAAAAATCTCCGTCTCCTTGAGGCTGAACCGGATCGCCCTCAATCCCAAGGCCGGGTTGAGCTCGTTGTTCTTTGAGTAGTCCGCCAGAAATTTATCGCCCCCGATGTCGAGCGTGCGGATCGTCGCCGTCGCAGGAGCAACACTCTCCACCAGTCCCCGGTACGCTTGGAAATGTTCTTCTTCGGTAGGCAGATCTTTCCGGTTGAGATAGAGGATTTCTGTGCGATAAAGTCCGACCCCTTCTGCACCGTGCATCTTGGCGGAGGGGATCTCTTCTACCATTTCAATGTTGGCCTGGAGACGGATCCGAACTCCATCACGGGTCTCCGCCGGTAGCGACGCATTCTTAAGGACCTGACGCCCGGTCGGTCTGGCCCGGCGCTTCCGGTCGAGAAAGGACCGGGAGATTTCCTCCGTGGGATTGATCACCACCTCTCCCGTCTCTCCGTTGATAATCAAAAGGTCGCCCCCGTTGATGAGGGACGTCGCCACTTCAAGTCCGACGACAGCGGGAATGCTCAGAGATCGGGAGAGGATGGCGGTGTGGGAAACTTTGCCACCGATATCGGTGATAAACCCCGCCACATGTTCCAGGTTCATCTGGAGGGTGTCGGCTGGGGAAAGATCATGGGCGACGACCACCACTTTCCCTTTGATCTTGGTGATATCGTCATGTTTCTTTCCCAAAAGATTTCGAAAAATCCTTGCAGCCACATAATGAAGGTCGCTCCTTCGTTCCCTCAAATATTCGTCTTCGATGGCCTTAAAGGCCGAGTCAAGCTTTTCCAGAGTGAGATCCAGAGCCCATTCTGCGTTGACCTTTTTCTTCTGGATTGTGTCCACCGTATCCTGACGGAGCATTTCATCTTTCAGAATCATCGAGTGGACATCCAGGATAAAAGAATGTTTCCGCACTTCAGGGTCCAAAATCTTTTCCTTAATCTCCCTTAACTGATCCTCCGATTCTTGGATCGCGCGGAGGAACCGTTTTACTTCTTCTTCCACTTGTCCTCGACTGATTTGCTTTTGGGGAAGACGAACTTTGAATCGTTCGACCAAATAGGCCTTTCCGATGATGATTCCAGGAGAAGCCCCGATCCCTTGGATAAACTTATTGATCTGTTGCTGAACAGCCATTCCTATTCTTCGCCGAATTTATTTTGAATCAATTCACCCAGGGTCTGGATCGCTTGGGCCGCGTCTTTCCCTTCTGCTTTCAGCGTGATCTTCGACCCCTTCGAAGCGGCCAACATCAGGATGCCCATGATCGACTTCCCGTTGACCTCCAGGTTATCCTTCTCGACGGTAATCTCGGAGGCGAACCGATTCGCCGTCTTAACTAAAAGAGCCGCCGCCCTTGCGTGAAGCCCCAGGCGATTGCGAATCGTAAAAGTCTGAATTTCCATCCCCTTTTTTAGAACACTTATTCAAGTGATCGGGAGCGGAAGAGACACGGTCAACTCTTCCGCTTATCCACCCGCTTTTTGAGCACTTCACTGGCCCGATTGATATTTCTTTGACCATAGTCGGTGATAAAAGCGGCCAAGGTTTCAAGATCCATATCGTTCTGATAGGTCGCTAATTTCAGCAGCATGGGCAGGTTGACCCCTGTGATCACTTCAATCTTCTTCTCCTCCAAGAAGGAAAGGCTGATATTCGAAGGGGTCCCCCCGTACATATCCGTCAAAATGAGTATTCCTTTTCCGATGTCCGCTTTTCGGATGGCAGCGATGATCTTTTCCCGGATCTCCTCGGATCCTTCTTTCGGATCGATCGAAACAGGTTGAAACTGTTTTAATTCTTCTCCCACGACCAGCTGAGCCGCGCAGATCATCTCCTCAGCCAGGTGGCAATGTGTCACCACAACCACTCCCACCATTTCTCCTCACCCCTTCTCCGCATCGCGGTGTTGCACAGACAGAAACACCCCCCTCTGAATCACTTCCTCCCGAAGCATCTCTGCCAAGTGGTTGACGATGACGATGGACCGATGTCTTCCACCGGTACATCCCACGGCGATCGTCAAATGAGTCCTTCTCTCCCTCTCATACAGGGGGAGAAGGAATCGAATCAGTTCTTGAATATGTCGTAAGAATTCCTTTGTCTCCTCCCACTGGAGGACGTATTCGGCGACTTTGGGATGATCCCCTTTTAATCGCTTCAGCTCTTCCACAAAATAAGGATTGGGGAGGAAGCGAACATCCATCAACAGGTCTGCCTCAAAAGGAATCCCAAAGCTATACCCGAACGAGAGCAGGGTGACCGTCATCTGGCCTAAAGGATTTCCTTCTTGAGCATACTGTTGGATTTTCTCTTTCAGTTGATGGACATTGAGCTCGGAAGTATCAATCACCTGAAGCGCCATATCTCGAATGGATTGGAGCCGCTCTCGCTCCAAACGAAGTCCTTCCCGGATAGATCCGCCGACGGCCAAAGGGTGCTGACGACGGGTTTCGCTAAAACGCCTTATCAAGATGGGATTGGAAGACTCCAGAAAAAGGATCTCGATCGGATACCCCTCTTTCTTCAGATCTTGGATGATCCTCCTCGAATCCTTCAAAAAATCCTTCTCCTCCCCGGCGCTCCTCCCCTGCCCCGAACCGACGGGTCTCGAGGCTTGTCCGGAGTCAGTCCTGCCGGTGGCGGGATCTGAAACCTGGGTCGAATCAGGATAGGACGCTTCTCCCCGAATATCTTCCACCACGGCCACCTTGGAGATCTTTCCACCCGATTGTTCACAGAGTTCGATGAATTTGGGCAATAGAAGAATGGGAAGGTTATCGACGCAATAGAAACCAATATCTTCCAAGGCTTTGATTGCCGTTGTTTTGCCAGACCCGGAAAGACCGCTGATAAGAATCACCCTTATGTTCTTCACTCCACTTCATCCTCGATCTCAAATCTGCCTCCTCCTGTCTCTTCGATCTTGTGGAGAAGTTTCTTCTCGAACTCCAACGCCGAATCGTATCCCATCACTTTCAAAAGATGATTGCGCACAGCGACTTCGATGATCGTCGTCAGATTCCGGGCGGGCGTAACGGGAATTCTCATCTTAGGCAGCTCCACGTCCAGGATTGAGAACTTCTCTTCCTCAAACCCTAAGCGGTCGTACTCCTGATGATTGTCCCACTCCCCCAGCTCCAAGACGAGCTCGATCTTTTTCTTCTCGCGAATGGCCTCGACCCCAAACAGGCTCCGTATGTTGATGATCCCCAATCCCCGGATTTCCATGTGGTGCTGGATCACCTCGAAACCGCTTCCAATCAGAGAAGACGGGGGCCGCTTCTGGATATGAACCATATCGTCGGCCACCAATCGGTGTCCACGGAGAATCAAATCCAGCGCACATTCACTTTTCCCGATGCCACTTTTCCCCAGAATCAAAACACCCACTCCGTAGACATCCATGAGCACGCCGTGGAGGCTGCTGGTGGAGGCGAGTTTCTCTTCCAGAAATTTGGTGATCCGCTCGATGAAATCGACAGAACGGAGGGGCGTCCGAAAAACAGGGGTCCCTCTTTCCTCCGCTTCCCGGAGGAGAAGTTCTGGAATTTCCAACCCTCCCGTGACGACCAAACAAGACAGGTCCAGACTGCAGATCTGATGAATCACCCTCTCTTTCATCTCAGGCGCAAGCGTTCCAAAATAAGTCGCTTCCGTATTGCCGATTATCTGAAGCCGTTCAGGGTTGATGAATTGCATAAACCCCGCCATCGCCAGCCCCATCTTTTGGACCTGAGAATGGGTGATCTTCTTCCGGAGCCCCTTTCGCCCGGCCATCAGTGTGAGTTCTAAATGGTGCTCTCGATTTCGCTCCAATTCTTGCGCGAGGAGACCGTCCAACCAACCCTCCACTGCAAGTCACAGGTGAAGATTCCAGGCCTTCCGGTCAGGATGGACCAGGCGCCGGATCTTCCCATGTTTTGACGGGAATCCACGGTTTGTCATCTGGCATTGCATTTTGACATTTGCCGGCCTGCCCCGCCCTCAGCCGGGACCGGGGCCGGTAGGCAGGGATTTCATTCATCAATATTTCTCATCCTCTGCCGAGAGAATTTGAAAAAGCTCCTTTTGGGAATGAGCGTCGATCAATCTCTTCTTAAAAGAAGATTCTTTCAGCAGGGCGACAATACGACTCAAGAGCTTGAGGTTCTCCACGGCCGAATTCTCCGGGGCCATGACCAAAAAGAAGAGCTGAGTGGGTTTTCCATCAATCGAATCAAAATCCACACCCTTCAGAGAACGGCCAAAAGAGATGAAAAAATTTCTCAACTTTTTCAACCGGCCGTGCGGGATGGCAATTCCTTCTCCGATCCCCGTCGACCCCAGCTTTTCTCGTTCCAGAAGGACCTGAAGCAGCTCTTCGACGGAGACAACCTGACAAGGCTTTACCAGGACGCTCGACAATTCTTTCAGGATGGAGGGTTTGTCCTTTCCCTGCAGGTCGGAAATCACCCGCTCCTCATCCAGATAATCCATGATCTTCATCCATTCCTCTCAAGCATCTGTCTATTTGAGGTAGGGTTCGACCCACTCGTACCCCCCGTTCTTAGACCGACAGACCGCGTTCATTTGTCCGGAGTCCGAATTGACAAATACCAAAAGATCCTTCTTTGAAAGCGCTAATTGAGACAGGGCTTCCTCCAGAGACATGGGTTTGGCGACCGTCCGCCTTCGCTGGACAAGGGAGGAAAGGTCTCCTTCTTCATTTTCCTCTCCAGCCTTTCTGCGCCGCGGAAGGAGAACCTTCGGTGAGGAGGCCCCTGCCCTTTTTTGTCTTGCCTTCTCCCTCCGTTCACGAACCTGCCTCTCCATCTTGTCTACCATCTGATCAATAGCTGCATAGAGGTCGTTGTCCCTCCCCTGGCTATTGAAAATCCCTCCATCCCCGACAACGGTGATTTCTGCAATGTGTCGGAATTTTTCAACCGCCAGGACCACATGAACTTCCCTCGGGTTCTCTACGTATTTTCGAAGCTTTTCCACTTTCTCTTTCACATACGCTTTGACTCCTTCATGGGTCTTCATGTGTCGAAATGTCACTGCGACCTGCATCTGTCAGCTCCTTGTGGTCATGATGGTCCGTTGGATGGATGGGCACGCGGCAATATACAAAACTTCTCTGAGTGTTAAACGATCTTCCTCCGTTCGTTGGAAGAAAGGATTTTCATCATCTCTCGATACTTCGAAACGGTTCTTCGTGCGATATGGATGTTCATCCCCTGGAGAATTTGAACCAATTTCTCATCGCTATAGGGTTTTTTCGGATCTTCTTTAGCGATGATCTCCCGGACCAAATTCTTGACGCTCTCCGAAGCCATCGTCTCACCCTGCGTGGAGGTGATCGCTGCGTTGAAGAAAAACTTCAATTCATAAATTCCCTGGGGAGTATGAATGTACTTGTTGTGGGTCACCCGGCTAATCGTGGACTCGTGCATCTGGATATCCTCGGCCACGTCCCGCAGCACCAAAGGTTTGAGCGCCTGAATTCCGCTATCCAAAAATCCCCTTTGAAACTGGACGATGCTTTTTGCCACCTTGTAAATCGTCCTCTGTCGTTGATGAATGCTGCGGATCAGCCAAAGGGCGGATCGGAGCTTGTCTTGAATATACTTTCGATCTCCTTCTGGAGCGAGGCGGCTGCCGTTGAGGACGTTTCGGTAAAGAGAATTGATTTTTAGTCTCGGGACCCCCTCATCGTTCAAGTAGATGACATAATCTCCTTCGACCTTATAGACATAGACATCAGGGATGATCTCCTGAACCGCTTCGCCTCCGAAGGCCTTTCCAGGTTTTGGCTCCAGCCTGGAAATGAGAGCGGCAGCGCGATTCACCCGGTCCAAAGATACCCCTAACCGTTTGGCAATCGCCGGATAGTTTCGATTTTTCAGTAGCGCGAGCTGTTCGGAAACGATTCTTTCTGCGAGGAGTTCTCGAGGGCTGACCTGCTCCAGTTGAATGAGAAGGCATTCCTTCAAATCTCTGGCGGCCACCCCAACGGGGTCGAACTGTTGAACTCTCCGCAGGACTTTTTCCACCAGCTCCATCGGGAGATGGGTTTCTGAACAGATATCTTCTAGGGAGATTTTCAGATACCCATCTTCATCCAGATTCCCGATGATCCATGTCCCGGCCTCGTGCTCTTCTTCCGTGAAACGCGAGAGTTGAAGCTGCCAATGAAGATGATCGGTGAGCGTCGTTCTCTTCGTGAGGAAATTCTCGAACGAGGGCCTTTCTTCTCCGTCGGAGGAACTTTTCTGGAACGGGGTCAGATTCGAGTTTTCCAGATAGTTCTCCCAATCGAACTCGTCTGCTCCCTCCCCCGTTCCTTTCACTTCCGGGGTGACTTCGGGTTCCGGAGCCGTTTCGGCTTCCGCCTGTTCGGTCGCCGGGGTTTCCCCTTCTGCAACTTCCCTTCCCTCTTCCGTTTCCTCCAGGAGCGGGTTCTCCTTCATCTCCTGGCTGATCAGGTCGACCAGCTCAAGCCGCGTGAGTTGGAGAAGGCGAATCGCCTGTTGAAGCTGAGGCGTGATCACCAACTGTTGAACAAGCTTGGGGGACTGTTTGAGCTCTAAAGCCATGTCACTCTGTCATCTCCCGGATACAGGGAGACGGTTCTCCTTTCTCTTTTCCTCTTCGCTCGGGCGTCTTCCCCCCAACTCGAACCCGTCTCCCAAATAGATCTTTCTGGCCTTCTCGCTTTGAGCAATCTTTTCAGGAATTCCTTCTTCCAAGATTCGTCCCTCGTTGAGGATATACGCTCGATCGCAAACGCCCAATGTTTCTCGAACGTTGTGATCTGTTATTATAATCCCAATTCCTTTTGATTTCAATTGGCGGATGATGGCCTGGATATCTAACACGGCAATCGGATCAATCCCGGAAAAAGGCTCATCCAAAAGGATAAACGAAGGGGAAAGCACCAGAGCTCGTGTAATCTCGACGCGCCTGCGTTCCCCTCCGGAGAGGACATAGGCCTTCTGCCTGCGCAGAGAAGTGAGCCCCAATTCATCCAAGAATTTCTCCAACCTGTTTTTTCGCTCCTCGTGGGTGAGAGGGAGTGTCTCCAAGATCGCCATCAGATTCTCTTCGGTCGTCAGTTTTCTGAAAACCGACGGCTCTTGCGGAAGGTAACCAATCCCCTTTCGCGCCCGTAAATACATCGGAAGGGAAGTAATTTCTTCATCGTTGAGATAGATCTTTCCGCCGTTAGGCGGATAGAGCCCGACGATCATATAAAAAGTGGTTGTCTTTCCTGCCCCATTCGGTCCCAATAATCCTACGACTTCTCCGCCTTGGACCTTAATATTCACGCAGTCGACCACTTTCTTGCGACGAAAGGCCTTCGTTAAATTCTCACATAAAATGTGCGACATCGGTTCTTCCTACGGAGGGCTGACGGCACCTAGCCCCCGGCTAAAACGAGAACGTTGGACGATGGACGATCAGCGATTCACTCGAGCCTCATCGCTATCTCTTCTTTCCTTCTTTCGCCTTTTTCTCTTCCCCTTCTTCTTTGGCCGGCGGCGTGATGCTCGTGCTGACACGCCCCCCTTTCCCCGGTTCTACAACGCTTCTTTCCTCTTCGACGTAGAAGGTGATTCGCTCCCCTCGGATCACATTCGTTCCTTCACGGACCACAGCATCTCCATCCAGAATCACTTTGTTCTTATCCTGATCAAAGGTAACTTTTTGGCCGGTTGCCCGGCGCTCCAGTTGGACGACTTTTACATTGCCGCTCGCAACAATCTCCTTCAATTTCTTTGTATCCGGATCGTAGATGATGACGAGCGTGTTGGCATAGAGCGTCACGTCTTCCTGCTTGGCCACCACATTTCCCTTATAGGTAATCGTATTCGTTTTCTGGTCTGCCTCCAGCCTATCGGAGTCAATATCGATGGGGGCACGGCTGGTCGTAAACCCAAAACCCTTACCGGTCTGGAGCGACTTCTCCCCGCGCTTTGCGCTTCCCGATTTTTCTTGCCCTTCTCCAGAATTGAGAATGAGAAAGAAGGAGAACAGGATGATGAGAAGACCAATTCCTCTGCTCCGGTTCATGCTTTTTTCTTCCCTCTCAACTGGGTTTTAACCTGGCTGAGAATCTCAAACGTCTTGGCCTCCACATTGACAAGCATCCCTTTACCCGTCAATCGAATCTGCTCCCCTTCGATCTCTACAGGGTCGTGGGTGCTCACCGTCTTCTCCGAATGGCGATACGAAGCGGAATGGGTCCTGAGCTGATACCCATCACTCGAGGTAAGGACAACCTCCCCCGTTACGTCTACATTTTTAGAGTCTTGATAAACCTTTCCTTGTTTCGCGGTCAGATAGATGATCCGTCCTTCTTTCGCATAAAACGTAAGCTTGACATCCTCCAAGACCATGACGTTCTGTTCCTGGTATTGGTTGACAGACTCTGCCTCCAATTCCCAAGTCTTTTGGCCCTGTTTATCCTCCACAAAGCGAATCTTCTTCAGTTGCATGTCCGCCCCTTCGACGGAAACCTTAGGAACCTTCTCCACGGCTTCCGAAGCTCTCCTCGCCCGAAGGTTTGCTCGGAGGCTGAGGAGGACAATCCCGCCGATAAGCACCATGGATAACAGGATGGCAAGCTTAAGTCTTTTCATAACAAAAAAGGAACCCGGAAGAATGGCGTACTGGAATATTGGAGTATTGGGTCTTAATCCCGTCGCATTCGTAAAAAGTTCGTTACCATGATTCCATCATTCCAATGTTCCATCGCTCCATGAAATCTAAACCACGCCCGCTTTCAGGAGATCGTGAAGGTGAATAATCCCCACGGGTATTTTGTCCCCTGCTTTGTTGTAGACAAACAGGGAAGTAATCGAATATTCCTCCATCCGCTGTACGGCTCCGGCCGCCAACTCATCTTTTTCAATCCATTTTGGATTTTTCGTCATCACTTCAGAGGTCTCTCGTTCAAAAAGATCGCTAAATTTTTCTAAAGCCCGCCTCAGATCCCCGTCTGTGATCACGCCCACCAAATGCCCTTCCGCGTTGCAGACTCCCGTCACTCCGAGACGTTTTGAGGTAATCTCAAAAATAGCCTCTTTCATCAGTGTTTTCTCCGATACCATTGGAAAGGCCTTTCCCACGTGCATCAGGGTTTCCACCTTCAGAAGAAGCCTCTTCCCCAATGCCCCTCCCGGGTGAAGCATGGCAAAATCTTCCTTTTTGAAATCCCGCTTCCCCATGAGGGCAACGGCTAAGGCATCTCCCAAGGCAAGCGTGGCCGTGGTGCTGGCGGTGGGAGCCAAATTCAGCGGACAGGCTTCCTCCTTCACACGAATATCGAGCGTGACATCTCCTGCCTCTGCCAGGGGGGAGTTTAAATTTCCAGTGAAGGTAATCAATCGATTTCCATACCGCTTGATCAGAGGCAGAACTTCTAAAAGTTCCCGAGTCTCTCCGCTGTTGGAGATGGCGATGATCACATCCTCCTTCGCTAACATCCCGAAGTCTCCGTTCAATCCCTCCGCCGGGTGAAGGAAAAAGGACGGGGTCCCCGTGCTGGCAAACGTTGAGGAGATCTTCCGGCCTACGAGTCCCGATTTTCCCATTCCCATGACGACTACCTTTCCTTTGCAGCAATAAAGGAGCTCGACCGCCCGTGAAAAATTCTCGTCAATCCGTTCCGCCAAATCGAGAAGGGATTGGGCCTCTACCTTCAATACCCGCTTTGCCTCTTTCAGGATATCCACTGCCCTCTGTCCTCTTTCTCCCTCTAAGTGGCTTTTGTCTCTTTCGGTTTTGAGCTTCTTTTCTTTCTCTGGGCCTTCGATCTTTTCCCCCGCCGAAGAGAAGCCTTGATGAATTCTCTGAAGAGGGGATGGGGGTCCATGGGTCTCGATCTAAACTCTGGATGGAACTGACATCCAAGAAACCAGGGATGGTCTTTCAGTTCGACGATCTCGACCAACCCTTTATCGGGAGAAACGCCGCTAAATGACATCCCCGCCTTGCCTAAAGTATCCATATACGTGTTATTAAATT
>Ga0335070_10001189_pt1 | contig 29831 bp, 26 predicted proteins | sample Lox_Sample_13_FD_206722 | JGI IMG/M metagenome (GOLD analysis project Ga0335070, IMG submission 206722) | Soil microbial communities from Loxahatchee National Wildlife Refuge, Florida, United States - Lox_Sample_1.3 | ecosystem: Environmental > Terrestrial > Soil > Wetlands | place: USA...
GCGCCCGCGCGCCGCGTCTACACCGTCGGCGAGTTGAATGCGGCCATCCGCGGCATTCTGGACCGCGAGTTTCAGGATGTCTGGGTTGCGGGCGAAATCTCCGGAACGAAGCTCGCCGCCAGCGGCCACTATTACTTCACGCTCAAGGAGCGCGATGCGCAGTTGCGCTGCGTCTGTTTTCGCTCCACGCACCGTTACCTCAAGTTCAAACCTCAGGACGGAATCGCGGTGGTGGCGCGCGGGCGCATCGATGTGTTTGAGGCCCGCGGCGAGTATCAGTTGCTGGTCGAGTTTCTGGAGCCGCAGGGGCATGGCGCCCTCCAGTTCGCGTTTGAGCAGCTTAAGAAGAAGCTCGCCGCGGAAGGATTGTTCGACGCGGCGCGCAAACGGCCTTTGCCGCGCTTTCCCCGGCGCATCGGCATTGTCACCTCGCCGCGCGGCGCGGTGATTTCGGACATGCTGCACGTTCTGGAGCGCCGCTTCCCGGGCCTGCACATCCGCCTGTTCCCTGCCCTGGTGCAGGGTGAGGGCGCGGTGGAAGAGGTTTGCCAGGGCCTGGAATTTTTCAGCCGGTCGCCGTGGCCGGAACTGGTCATCGTGGCGCGCGGCGGCGGTTCGCTAGAGGATCTGTGGGCTTTCAACGACGAACAGGTGGCGCGCGCCATCGCCGCCTGCCGGGTTCCGGTGGTTTCCGCCGTGGGCCACGAAACCGACGTCACCATCGCGGATTTTGTCGCCGACCTCCGGGCCCCCACGCCTTCCGCCGCCGCCGAACTGGTGGTCCTAACCCGCGAGGAATTGCTGGCGCGCATCGACACGTTCCGCCGCCATCTGACGCAGGCGTCGCGCTACCGCCTCGCGATGGCCCGGCGCCAGCTCGACCAGCAGGGAATTCAGCGGACGATGGCAGTTTTTCAACGCTCCGTCGGCAGGCGTATGCAGCGCGTCGACGAGCAGGAATACCGGCTGAGAGAACACATGCGGTCGGCCATTGAAGCCGGCCACCGAGCCCACCGTTTCCTCGAATCCCGGCTCCGGGAGTACGATCCCCGACCGCGGTTTGCACGCTACCGGCGGCGGCTGGAATCGGCGCGGGCATCCATTGGCCAGGCCATGCGCCTCGATCTCGCGCATCGCGCCGGCCGCGCTCAGGCCCTGGCCGCGAAGCTGTCGCAGTTGAGCCCGCTCCGCATTCTCGACCGCGGCTACGCCATCGTGACCAACGACGCCGGCGAAATCCTGAAAAACAGCTTGCAGGCGCCCGTGGATTCCGGCATACATGTTCGGCTGGCGCAAGGCAATCTCGATGCAAAGGTAACTAGGAACTAAGCGGCATGTCTCGCGGCGCACCCTGCTAGAATGTGAGGGATACGGAATGCCGGTCGATTCCATCAAGGGGTCTCTGAGGGAGAAAGGGGTTCGCCTCACGCGGCAACGGGAGCTGCTGCTGGAGCTGATCGACAAGAGCGGCGAGCATCTGGACGCCGAACGCCTCTTCCAACTGGCTCACGAGCGAGATCCCCGCCTCAATCGGGTTACCGTCTACCGCACGCTGAAGCTGCTGAAGCAGGGCGGCCTGGTCGACGAGCTCGACCTGATGCACTACGGTGGCGACCAGCACTATTACGAAACGCGCATGAAACAGGAACATGCGCATGTCATTTGCCTTCGGTGCGGCAAGGTCGAAGAGTTCTTCGGAGAACCCCTGCAGAAACTGCGCCGCCAGATTGAAAGCCATTTCGGGTTCCAGATTTTACTGGCCCGGACTGAGGTGGGAGGCTACTGCTCACACTGCCGCTCCCTGCGCGCCCGGGAGATGGAGCAAGCGGCGCGTGAAGCCGCGCGGCAGGCCATCGTCGAACCCAACGGGCTCGGCGCTCGTTCTCGTTCCAAGCGCCAGGCATGATGCCTCAACAGGCGGCCTCGGAAATCTCCAGTTCCCCTTGCCTGATCGTCGTCGATCCGAACGGACATCGCACGCGGGTTGAAATCAAGCCGATCCCATTCAAAATTGGACGCCAGCCTGACAATAACCTCATCCTGCGTGACACCCGTGCCTCCCGCCATCATGCACAGATTCTCTTCGAGGACGGCCAGTATGTGATCGAAGACGCGGACAGCCGCCACGGCACCTTTGTGAATGGCAAGCGCGCTCAGCGGCAGGCATTGCAATCGTCCGACCGCATTGAGTTCGGCGTTCCGGATTCGTATCAGCTCATTTTCACCGTCGGCCCTGCGGAGCTGGCCGGTTTGCTGGAGCAGGCGCCCGTTTCGGAGACGCAGGTGACCCGGACCGGCGGCGCCGGCGGCAGCCTGTCCAAGCTTCGCGCAGTTCTGGAGGTGGCTCGGACGTTGCAGGGCTCTTTCTCCACAGGGGATGTCTTGAACTCCGTGGTGGACGCGGCGTTGACCGTGACCGGGACTGACCGGGGATTTCTGCTGCTGCGGAACGGCGACGACCTGGAAATGAAAGTGGCGCGCGATCGCCATGGAAAACCGCTAGCCGAATCGGATCTCCGTGTGCCGCGCCGAGTGATCCACCGTGCTCTGCAGCAGCGGCGTGAGCTGCTGTCGATGAACTTCGATCCCATGGCGACGGGTGAAGTTCGGCCGGAACACAGCGTGGCCGATCTGGAGTTGCGCAGCGTGGTCTGCATCCCGCTGGTGCGGATTCGCACCACGTCGGGCGAAGACACGAGCATGCTTTCCCCGCAAACCGATACCGTCGGCGTCCTGTACATGGATTCGCGCGTGTCTGCGGCGGATCTTTCCGGCGGAAATCGCGAACTGCTACAGACGCTGGCGATTGAGGCCTCCACGGTACTCGAAAATGCGCGACTCCTGGACGAAGAGCGCGACAAACTGAAGATCGAAGAAGAGCTGAACGTGGCCCGTACCATCCAGCAAAGTCTGCTGCCCGGACAACTGCCGTCCACCGGCTGGTTCCGCGCATGCGGATCAAGTATACCCTCGCACCAGGTAGGAGGCGACTACTTTGATGTCGTCGAAGTGGACAAATCTTGTTGGTCGACCGTGGTGGCGGATGTTTCAGGCAAAGGCGTCAGCTCGGCGCTGCTTGCCTCGTTGTTGCAGGGGGCCTTTCTCACCACTTCGACAAGTTCCGAGATCATGGCCAGGAGAGTGGCGAGGATCAATAGCTTCCTGTACGATCGCACCAAGGGCAGCAAGTACGCCACGGTGTTTTACTCTCTGATGGAGCGAGGCGGCCGCCTGCACTATGTCAATGGAGGCCACTGCGCTCCCATCCTCATCTCGCAGGACGGGCGCTATGAGTATCTCGAGACTACCGCCATGCCCGTCGGCATGCTGCCCGAGGCCGAATTCATGGTCGAGGAGAGGCAGCTATTTCCCGGAGACCGGATTGTGATTTACACCGACGGCGTCACCGAAGCGCAGAATGAGCGGGGCGAGTTTTTCGGCCGGAAACAACTTCGCGAGATTGTGGTTGCGCATGCCGGCGACGCGTGCACCGCCCTCCACGACGCCGTTCTGCGCACCCTGAAAAATTTCATCGGCGGCGCTCCCCAAGCCGACGACATCACGCTCGTCGTGGTGGAGTACCACCCCGATTGAGCGGCGGCAGCGTGAACCGACAGGAAAAATCGGACGGAAAAATCGGACGGAAAAATCGGGACAGTACACTCAAATAAGATTTCTGAAGGCGGGTAATCGTGTATTGAGTGTACTGTCCCGCGTTTGTCCCCACGTAGTCGCCCCTGTCGCGGAGGAAAACGCGGTGATCCTGTGCGCGCAGACGGACCAGGGGCGGCTCGATATCCCGAAGCTGTTTTGTGTTGCCTTCGCCGGTTTGAACGTAGCGCGCCAGCGTCTTGAGGATCTGCAGTGCGATGGGCCGCTCAATGCGACGAACATCAGCTCTGGCCTGTTCGGTCCAGACGATGCGCTTAGCCATCGCGCCGGGGTGTTTCTTCCGGTAGCCGCTCCTGGCCCATTTTTTCCCATTCAGCCGTGGTCAAGCCAAGTTCGGCAAGAACTTCCTCATGCGGGATCGGCCGGTTGTGTTTGAGCCACTCATCGGCCTCGGCGACGGCCTTGCGCTCGGCATGGCTCAGGGTGTCTCCGTCCCGCTCCGGCGCGACCATGGTTTCGAGCAAATGAACCACGGCAGCGAGCTGACTGGGACCGAGCTGATCGAGCAAGTCATGGGCGTGCTGTTTGTCAGCGGCCACAAAAGGTTCCGTCCGTCTCTCGTCCGCGCGCAATCCCGGCCGTGATTGCGAATTCGGTCGTCAATGTCATGGTCCTTGGCTCTTGAGCTATTCTGGCGCCAAGGGCGGGAAACGCGGGACAGTACAGTTAATTCACGAGAGTCGCTTTCGACGGCCCGCGCGAGCCCTACAGCACCCTCGGCTCCAGCGCGAGCAATTCCTGGAACTCGGGCAGCTTTCGCAGAGAGACGAACTCGGGATCTTCCAGCAGCTTTTTGCGCTCGTGGAAACCCTCTTCGAGCGCTTTGCGGATGTAGAGCAGTGCGCGGTCGTTCATGCCGGCTTGAGCGTAGGTCTTAGCCAGGTAGTAATGAAATTTGGCGCGCTCCTCCACGCTGCGCTCCTGTAGCAAGACTCCCCAGGAACTGCGGTGCTCAAAAACTTCCGGATCAATTGATAGAGCCTTCTGGTAAGCTTCCGACGCTTTTTTGTAATCCTTGCGCGCAAAATACGCCGTGCCCAGGTTACTGTACACGGATGCAGAATTGGGCGAGAGTTTCAGAGCCCTTCGGTAAAGCCGGATGGATCGTCCATAATTTTTCTTCGAATAATAGACGGTGCCCAGATTGTTGACGGCTTCCGCGTACTTCGAGTCCAGCTTGACGGCGTGCTCGTAATATTTTTTGGCAATATCGATCTGCATCATCTGGTGGTACGCAATACCGATTTTGTTCTGAACGATCGCGGTGTTGACCGCCCCATCCTTGTAGGTTTCGGCCGCCTCCCGGTACATCTTCCGGGCCATCAGAATGTCAGCCCGTCGCTCCGCGGTCAGTGGCTCCGGGGGCGTCGGTGCCGCTGGTGCGGGCTCAACCGAACTAGGCGGTTTGGCAGTCTCGAGTATTTGGTTCTGTGCGAAAAGGGTAGTGAAAGACCAGAGGGCGAGAGTACAATACGACCATTTGGCGGAAACCATACCGCCTCCCTGGCTCTATTTAAACACATCCATCAGACGCCGGAAAAAACCCTTGCGCTTTTGCGGTTTTTGGGCTTGCGGGTCGGTCGCATTGTCCGGCCGCGTGTTGGACGCAACGGTGGCGCCGGCAGGCGGAATGCGGCGGACGCGGGGGTCGGCAGCCGTTCCCTGCGCTCCATTTTGCGGCCCGATCGCCGGCGGCGCCGGGACCTCCCATCCGGCCACATGCGTCGCTCCAGGATTCGATCCACCGTGCAGCGGACAGGTGCCAACAGGTTGTGTTCCCGCAATAAACACTTCGGTCTTGGTCAGCGGACAGGCGGGCGTGGCGGGCATCCCTGATTGCGGGTCAATTTCTACCGACACGATGCCGTCGGGAGCCTCAAAAGGCTTAGCATCACGGTACGGGCGATATTCGAGGGCACGCTTCATGAACTCGCCCCAAATAGGCGCCGCCGAATGCGCGCCTTCAAGGTCCAGCTTGGAATTATCGTCGAAACCCACCCACACGATGCAAAGCAGCTCGGAAGTGAAACCGGCGAACCAGCCATCGCGCGAAGTCCCCGTCTTCCCGGCGGCCGGAACCGTGAAGCCGCGGGCACGCACACCCGCGGCGGTTCCCGAACGAAGCACCTCCTCCAGCATGTTGACCATCAGATAGGCCACGCGGGGATCCAGCACCTGGCGGGTCTCGGGCTTGTTCTGGTACACGGGCGATCCGTTCTGCGCGCGCACCATCGTGATCCAGTTCGGCTTTACGTAAACACCCTGATTGGCAAAAACGGTGTAAGCGCCGGCGATCTCCAGCGGCGTGGTGTCGTAAGAGCCGATCGCGACGGCAGGCGTGGCCTGGATGTCTTCGTTCAGCCCCGCCTTCTTGGCGAACTCAACTACTTTGTCGTAGCCCACCATCTCGGCGACCTTAATGGTGGCGACATTCATCGACTTCGCCAGCGCCTGTCGCAGCGTTACCTCTCCGTGATATTCCTGCTTGAAGTTTCCCGGCTCGTACGGTTTGTTGTCGAACCAGAACGTGGTCGGCTCATCGTCCACCATGGTGGCCGGCGTCAGAATGCGCGGACCCCCTTCGATCGCCGTATCCATGGCCGCGGCGTAGACAAACGGCTTGAAGGAAGAGCCCGGCTGGCGGAGCGCCAACACGCGGTTTAACTGGCTGACACCATAATTTCGCCCTCCAGTGAGCGCCTTGATCGCGCCGGTGTGCGGGTCGAGCGCGATCAGCGCAACCTGCGCATCCGGAAACGGCGTGTTCTTGTGCCTCCGCTGCTTTTTCAATTGGTCGTCTACGTTCTGCATCCCCAGGCGCACGGCCTCGATGGCGGCGCGCTGCAGTTCGAGATCCAGCGTGGTATAGACGCGATAGGAGCTCGATTGGAAGTCCTTGTCCGGAAAGTGCTGCAGCTCGTCGTTGACCAGGTCGACGAAATACGGCGCCTCAGCGGACTCCGATCCCGAGGAAACCACCTGAATGGGTGCGTCGCACGCCAGCGCGTATTCCCGCTCGCTGATGTAGCCGTTCTGCCGCATGAGGGACAGCACGACGTTGCGCCGCTCGCGGATCCTGTCGGGGTGGCGCAGCGGATTGTAATAACTCGGCCGTTGGATGAGCCCGGCAAGCAGCGCGGCTTCTGGAAGATTGATTTGCCGGATATCCTTGCCGAAGTAGGCTTGGGCCGCCTCTCCAAACCCTCGGATGCCGAAACTGCCGCGGCGCCCAAGATCGATCTGGTTGCAGTAGAACTCGAAGATCTCTTCCTTGGTGAGTTTCTGTTCGAGTTCCAGCGTAATCATCACTTCGGCGGCCTTCCGCTTCCAGCTTTTCTCACTCTCCAGCCAGAAGCTGCGCGCCAGTTGCATGCTTAAGGTGGAAGCTCCCTCCGCCTTGCGGCCCTGTCGCAGATCGTCGTATACCGCTTTAATAATTCGGAACGGATCGAAACCGCCGTGCTGGAAGAATCGTTTGTCTTCCGCCGAGACGATGGCGTCGACAAGCACTTTGGGAATGTCGGCGTAGTGCACCAGACGGCGCTTCTCGCGGTTGCGGTCGTACAAGTTGGTGATGAGCTCCGGTTCCAGCGAGAACTGGCTGCGATCGGTGTTGTCCTGAAGGGAGATGATCTGTGAAATCCGGCCGCCGGAAAATTTGATGACCCCGGCTTCGTCCTTGAAATAGGAGTCGGGACCGGGAAAAATCTCGATGGCGTCCGAGCGCAGATTGTACCAGCCCATCGGACCTCCGCGCGATTCGCTATATCCGCTGCGGCGCAGCTCCATGACGATCTCAGCCGGCGAGATCGTGTCGCCCAGCCCCACGATCTTTGGAGCCGCAAAAATCTTGGAGGTATTAACGAACGGACCCGCGCGCAGCTTCTGGTCGATCAGGCGTGAGTACCTGACATAGAAATAGGTGAAGCCGAGCACCCAAACCGCAATGAGCAGAACGGAGCCGGCGAGCAGGATCTTCCCGAAACGGCCCAGAATGAAGCGGGTAAACCGCGCATTCCTGGGGACCCGGACCTTTACATCCTTCTTCTGGCGGGCCATCAAGTCCTATTGTAGCAACCAGCGGTATTTCTACTTGCGTGCTTCTCCAACTTTGGACGAGAAGTGAAGGTCCACGGTGTACAGTGGCATACTCACCCGGATCACGTACTGTACGTCGGCGGGGCTACCGGCTGGGGAATGGTGAATCTGGATATGGTCGGGGGCGAGGTCGAGGCCCAGCAAACGGCTCTGGTTCAGCAGGTCCCGGCGCAGGATTTCGTCTGAAACCGGAGTAGTCTCCCGCAAGTAACTCCTAAGCTGGAGATTACGGAAATACACAGGAGCCAGCAGGATGGCAATCCCCGAAAGCGCCGCCAGGACAGCCACTCCCGCTCCGATTCGCCATGCGGCGACACGTTGGGGTGGAGTACGTGCTTCGGAGACGTTCACCGGCGCGGTTCAGCGTCTTTCGACGCCGAGCAGAGTTCCTCCCACATATCGCCGCTTTCAGTCCATTCGTTGTCCGCGCCGGAGAGGTGTAACTCCTCTTGTTTGAGCGTTCCGTGACCGTAGGGACAAATGTACTCGATGCGAGGCCGGCCTACCAGCAGCATCCGGCTCCAGGAACCCGTTTCAATCGGCATGCGAAGACGCCGCAGACACACGCGGCAACGATACCGCTGGTCCAACACACACAAATATAAGAGCCCGGCTGAGACCAAGAACCACAGGCCCACGACCGAGGTGTAGACCAGGTCCAGGCCAAAACGCGGCGCGGGTTGTTTGAAGAACCAGAGAGGTGAAGACCAATAGGAATCTATGAGGCAGATCAGGCCGTAGGAGATAGCTCCGGAGAGCCCGAGCTTCGCCGCAAAGAAACTCCAGTAACGCACACCCATTAGACGTTTACTCCCACCGGAAAGTTTCTTTTGGCTCCGCGTCATACTTTCAGATACCCCCCTCGGGTCATCCGCGCAGAAGGTTGCGCACGAGAAACACAACATTCGCCGGTCGCTCCGCCAACCTTCTCATAAAATAGGGATACCACGCTTTGCCAAAGGGCACATAGAGCCGCAACCGATACCCTTCGGCTACCAGCCGGCGCTGCAGGTCCCGCCGGATGCCGTAAAGCATTTGAAACTCAAAGCTGTCGAGCGACAGGTTGCGGGCTCGCACGAAGTCCTTAGCGGCTTGAATTATTTTTTCATCATGCGTGGCAATTGCAGGATAGGTGCCGGCGGCCAGCAGGATTCTCATCAAATGTACGAAATGGCGATCGACGTCAGATTTGGCCTGAAAGGCAACTTCGGCGGACTCCAGATACGCTCCTTTGCAAAGCCGCACGCGAATTCCCTGCCGGCATAGCGCCTCAACGTCGTTTTCGCTGCGGCGGAGATAAGCCTGGATCACGGTGCCCACGGTCCCGTATTGCGCGTGCAGTTCGCTCACCATCCGCAGCGTGCGCTCCGTGTACTCATTCGATTCCATATCGATGCGCACGAAGCTGTTCAGTTCTTTTGCCCTGCGCACCAACTGCTCCACATTGGCGCGGCATGCCTGTCCCGAGATATCCATGCCGAACTGCGTGAGCTTGATCGAGACGTTGGCCTTGAGCTGATGATCCGATATTTCCTCGAGGACACGAACATACTCGTCGCGGGAGGCTTCGGCCTCGGCCAGCGACGTGACGCTTTCGCCCAGGCGGTCGAAGGTAACCGCGATGCCTTCGCGATTAATGCGCCGCCCCGCCTCCAGCCCGTCCTCCAGAGTGTCGCCCGCGACAAAACGCGCGGCGAGGCGCCGGGCCAGCACCGACGTTTCCATCCACTTGCGGAGCAGCTTGCGCCGGGAGAGGAAGAGAAGGAGCGCGCGCACTAACTACAGATTACGACGCCTCAAATAGCCCCGGCGTGCGCGGCACGACGTCGATCCGCTCGGGCACGGTTGGTTCTTCAGCGGCGGTGGCGCCCAGATCGCGAATGCGCCTCAGCGACGGGTAAAGGCGCTTTTCGAGCGAGCTCACGCAACTGTTGAAGGCGTCGACCGATTTTCCCAGAGCACGGCCGACCTCGCTGAAGTGCGTTTGCATGGTCACGATGCGGTCGAAAAGTTCAGCCGCCAGTTGCCTTATCTCCTCGGCGTTCTCCGCCAGCCGCTCCTGCCGCCAACCATAAGCCACGCCTTTGAGAATCGCAATCAGGGTAGAAGGAGTGGCTACCAGGATCTTCACCCGGGCCGCGTCTTCGACGAGCGAAGGCTTGTGTTCGAGCGCGGCGCTGAAAAAATGGTCGCCGGGAAGAAAAAGAATCACAAATTCCGGTGCCGGCTGGAACTGCGCCCAGTACGCCTTGTTGCTGAGCTGATCGACGTGCTTGGCCACCTGCTGGCTGTGTCGCATCAGCGCGTTGCGATGGTCGGCTTCGGAAGTGGCGGCAACGGCGTCCAGATAAGCCGTCAAGGGCACTTTGGCGTCCACCACAAGGGTCCGGCCGCCGGGCAGGCGAACGGTCATGTCCGGGCGAATGCGGCCGGCTTCGGTTTCCTGCGTCTCCTGCTCGAAGAAATCGCACCGTTCCACCATTCCCGCCAATTCGGCGACGCGCCGCAGCGTGATCTCGCCCCAGCGCCCGCGCACGTGCGGCGAACGCAGCGCGGTCACCAGCGAAGCGGTTTCCTTTCGCAGATCGAGTTCCTGCTGCGCCAGCGTTTGAAGCTGCTGTTCGATGCCGCCAAACGCGCGCTGGCGCGCGGATTCCAGGTCGTGAATCTGCGTTTCGAGCTTGGTGAGCGATTCGGCGAGCGGCTTGACGACGGTTTCGACTGCGGTCTGCCGCTGTGTCAGGTCGCCGGTCATCTCCACGCGGACGGTTTCGAGCGTGGAGCGCGCGGAATCGAGAAACGCTTGCTGATTGGAGCGCAGGGCTTCGGCGGCCAACGCCTGAAACGTTTCCGCAATTTTGCCGGGTGCGCCCTGAGCCGACGAAGCATTCAACTCGGCGAGCTTGCGGGCGGCCTCGAGTTCGCTGATCCTTCCGCGCATGAAGAGCCACAAAAAGATCAGGCCCAGCACGAAACCCGTTACAAATAGGCTGACAGAGAAGAAGTCAGAGAGAGGCATCTTGCCCTCACGTTAACATGAGACGGTTTCTTTTACGACGATAACTTCAGTGAAGCGAACTCGACTAAGAGCGTAGCCAGGCGGCACCGATCGCGATCGTTAGAGCGGTGACCGGCACGCCCACCCGCGCATATTCCCAAAAACCGATTTTGACCTGGTGCCGGGCGCGCTGAATCACAATCAGGTTGGCGACCGAGCCCAGCACGGTGAGATTGCCGGCAAAGGTCGTGGCCATCGCCAGAGTGAGCCAGGCGTGCTGCGGGTTGGGCAGGTGGGGGATAAGAGGACGGAATACCAGGACCGCAGGCACGTTGCTGACGAGATTTGAAAGCACCGCGGCGAATGCGCTCATCACTCCGGGACGCTCCAGATGCAGGCGGGATGCGATCGCGAACAGGTCGGTGGAGAGCGAAGTCTTCTCCACGCCGCGAACTACGATGAACAGGCCGATAAACAGAACCAGCAGCGACCAGTCGATTTCGGCATAGACGCGCTCTGGTTTGACGCGCCGTGTCACCAGCAGCACGGACCCGGCCACCAGAGCGACCTTCGCGACCGGCCACCCAGCGAAGAAGAGCACGATCATGGCCGCGGACACCAGCGTGGACTTCCATGCAAGCGCACGATGTACGCGCACCGGTGGCGGTGCGATCTCGACGCGAGGCGCGGCGGCCAGGAATTCGCGGTGATACATGACTGCGATCAGGCCGACAACGATCAGTAATCCGGCGAGGGCAACCGGCGAAAGCGCGGCGGCGAAGGTGCGGTAATGGATGCCCGAGAAGCTGCCGATCAGCATGTTCTGCGGATTGCCGGTAATGGTGGCTACGCTGCCTACGTTCGACGCCATGGCCACGGCCAGCAGATAAGGAACCGGATTGCGGCGGAGGTGCGTGGTGATCTCCAGCACCAGCGGCGTCAGCACCAGGCACATGGTGTCGTTGACGAAGAACGCCGAGAAAACGCCCGAGACGGCTGCAATCGCCGCTAGCAGCACCAGCGGCCGGTGCGCATACCGTACCACCCACTCCGTCACCAGAGCAAAGACTCGCGAGAGCCGCAGGTTGGCTACGACAATCATCATTCCGAACAGCAGGATGATGGTATCCGTGTTGATGGCCTCGATGGCTTCGGAAACGGTGAGAACATTGAACGCCACCATCAAAGTGGCTCCGATGATGGCGGCGCCCGTGCGATCGACGCGAAACCCGGGCAGCCGGCCGACAGCCAGAACCAGGTAAGTTGCGGCAAAGATCAGGATGGCGTAGAGCATGGTTGGCTGAGCCATGCCATCATCTTAAGGGAATGAAGCGAATCGATCTGGTGTTCTTTGATGCCGGCGGCGGGCACCGGGCCGCTGCAAACGCATTGCGCCAGGTCATTGAAGCCGAACACAGGCCCTGGGAGGTTCGCACCATTAACCTGCAGGAACTCCTCGATCCGCTCGACATTTTCCGCAAGATCACGCGGGTACGCCTGCAGGATCTCTACAACCTGATGCTGCGGAAGGGCTGGACACTTGGATCCCCGCAGCTCACACGCATGATGCATGGCGTTATCCGGCTCTATCATCACCCGACGGTCAAACTGCTCGAGAAATTCTGGCGCGGCGACCACCCGGATCTGGTGGTTTCGATTGTTCCCAATTTCAACCGGGCCATCGGAGAGAGTTTGCGGCACGCGCTGCCGGGCGTTCCGCTGGTCACGGTGCTCACCGACCTGGCAGATTATCCTCCCCACTTCTGGATGGAGCGGCAACCTCAATATCTGATCTGCGGCACAGAGCACGCCGTGCAGCAGGCGCGCGCCATGGGGCACGATGCAGCGCACATCTTCCGAACATCCGGCATGATTCTCGCGCCCAGGTTCTACGAAGCAGTGGAAATGGACCGCGGCGCCGAACGGCGGAAGCTTTCCCTGGACCCCAGCCTGCCGACGGGCCTGGTGTTATTTGGCGGGCATGGCTCTCGCGCGATGCTGGACATCGCCCGCCGGCTGGACGCGTCCGGCCTGAAGCTGCAGCTCATCTGCATCTGTGGGAAAAACGAATCGCTCGCCGCGCAACTTCGCAAAATGCCGCGACGCATCCCGATGTTCGTCGAGGGTTTCACGACCGAGGTCCCGTACTACATGCGTTTGTCCGATTTTTTTATCGGCAAACCGGGACCGGGCAGCATCAGCGAGGCGCTGGCCATGAGGCTGCCCGTGCTAGTGGAGCGCAATGCGTGGACGTTGCCGCAGGAACGCTACAACGCCGACTGGATCGTGGAAAAGCAGGTAGGCCTAGTGCTACGCAACTACCGGTTTATCGTACAAGCTGTGGCGGAACTGCTCCAGCCCGAGAACTACCGCCGGTTCCACGCCAACGCCGCGGCCATTGAGAACCGCGCCGTTTTTGAGATCCCGCAAATCCTGGAGAAAATTCTAGAGTCGACCGGCTAGGTGTGGCTTGCTAACACCTAACACCTGGAACCTAGAGTTTCTTGTGCGGCGCGTGGGCGCTTCCCTGCTGGTGCTCTGAGTGCGCCGAGTTCAACAGGCTTTCCAGTTGCTGTTCCGGAATGGCCAGAGCCACTTTCACCGTGTTGCCGTCGGCCTGCACGTTCAGACTCTGCACCAGGGCGGTAATCGCTGCGGCGCTCGCTGCCGGAGCGTTGGCCTGCACCATTTGTCCGAGGAAGTGAATCACATCTGCCAACGCGGTCGCGTTCTGACTCGAGTTCGCCACGGCCTGAGCTGAAATCTGGACGATGGCGCCAAACTTGATCCCGCCGCTGGCCTGCTGGATGTTCTTCAGCACGTCGCTATTCAACATCCCGTTGAGATTGGCGTTCGGCAGTTTCTCATTGGTGAGCGCGGCAACCGGCACCCTAGACACCGACCAGGCGTCTAATGACCCGCTCAACTGCTGCACCTGCGCGGCTAAAGCCGGATCGATCGGAGTGAAGTTGTTCGCGCGGCGGTCGATAGCGCCCTTCACACTGTCCAGGTCGCCCGCGATGGCAATCGAATCTCCAAGGAAAGCCACCGCGTGCGTCATTGCGTCCTCTTTACCCGTCAGGATGTTGACGCCGTTGTAAGTCTCAACAGTATGGCCGGCCGCAGTGGCGGCTGTCAGGATACGCTCGGAATCGAAAGCTCCGCGCGCAAGCACTAGGCCTTGCTGCCCAGGCTGGCCCATGGTCGCCATCAGGACCTCACTCAAGTCGCGGCGCGGGTCGAATCCGGTGGTCGCCGTCAGCTTGGAAAATCCTTCATTTCCGTTTGGCGCGTGCGAGATCAGGAACTGGCCGAACGGGGAGTTTTTGGCCTGCTCCACATTAATGCCCGCCACAACCTTGGCATCCGGCATCAGCAGGTTCATCAACAGAGGATCGGCGGCAGACAGCAGGCCGGCGAAGGCGACAAAAGCAAACAAAGGGCGAACAACGCGGAGGGTCATGGGTTTCGAGCCTTTCTATGGCTTAAACGCAGTCCCGTCGCCGGAAGTTTCAACAAAGGTGTCAATCTCCAGCCTGGGTAACGGGTTTGGCGAGCGGCACCTGCTCCACGATCTCGATCCCAAAGCCTTCCAGGGCCACGATTTTCCGCGGGTGGTTGGTCAGCAGCCGGATGGTGTGCAGGCCAAGGTCGGACAGGATTTGCGCGCCGATCCCATGCTCGTGCTGGAGCTGGAGTTGGCCTGCGGCGCCCGTATAGTGCATGAAGTCGCGGCCGTGCGAGACCATCCGGTTAGCGCCCTGTTCGTCCTTGTCGATGCGGAAACCCGGGCCGGTCTGGTGCAAGTAGACTAGGACACCCATGCCCTCCTCAGCGATCTTGCGCAGGGAGTCGCGCACCAGCCGGTGGCAATCGCAAAACGTGGAGGCGAAGACATCGCCATAAACGCAATGGGAATGCATGCGTACCAGGACGTTCTCATGCCCCGCCGGCTCGCCCCGGATCAGAGCCAGGTGCATTTCGGGGTTCATGTCGCTCGAATACGCCACCGTACGGAACTCGCCGAACTCGGTTTCGATGCAACCTTCGGCCTTGCGATGGATGTAACGCTCGTGTTTGAGGCGGTAACGGATCAGCTCCGCAACCGAAATCATCTTCAATCCGTGATGCCGGCAGAATTCCTCCAGTTCGGGAACGCGCGCCATGGTGCCGTCCGGGTTCATGATTTCGCAGATGACACCGGCTGGGACCAGGCCTGCGAGGCGGGCCAAATCCACAGAGCCCTCCGTCTGGCCAGCCCGCACCAGAACGCCACCCTCTCGGGAGCGCAGCGGGAACACGTGGCCGGGTCTTGCCAGATCTGCGGGCCGCGTCGCGGGATCGATGGCCGCCAGAATGGTCCGGGTTCGATCCGCCGCGGAAATACCGGTTGTGACCCCTTCACGCGCGTCGATGGATTCGCAAAAGGCGGTTCCGAAGTTGGAAGTGTTTTGCGGCGAGATCAGCGGCAAGCGCAGATAATCGCAGCGCTCCGCGGTCAGCGCCAGGCAAATCAGGCCGCGCCCGTGAGTGGCCATGAAGTTGATAATTTCCGGTGTGACCTTCTCGGCTGCGATGGTCAGATCGCCTTCGTTTTCGCGGTCTTCATCGTCAACCACCACGACAATACGGCCCGCACGAATTTCTTCGACTGCTTCTGGAACGGAGACGAACGGCATAGTTTTACCTTTACTATAGCGGTTTCGGCGGTTTCGGTGGCAGCGAGAATTCCGATGTCACCTGCTAAGATAAGTGTTTCAGGCTGAGTGTTCTGCGAGCCGTCTCATGTGGTTGTCTTCTTTGCCAAAACTCAGTGTTACCGCGATCATAGATATCCTGGTGGTCGCCGTCCTGATCTACCAGTTGCTCATGGTTGTACGCGGCACGCGCGCTGGGCATATCTTGATCGGTATCCTCGCCACGGTATTGGTTTACGCCGTGGCAGTATGGGCCGGGCTTGAGGCGTTGCGGTCTCTGCTTTCGTTCATTGTTCCGTACACTGCGATCGCGGTGATCATCCTGTTCCAGTCTGAGATCCGGCGGACGCTGGCCCGAATCGGGCGCAAGCGCTGGCTGGGACGGGGATTCAAGCGGCCGGAGTCGATTGACGAAATCCTGCTGGCGCTCAGCAGGCTTTCGCAGAATAAGGCAGGCGCTCTCATCGTGCTGGAGCGTGATATCGGACTCAGAACCTTCGTGGAAAGCGGAGTCCGGCTGGATGCCGAGATCTCGGCGGACCTGCTGCTTTCGATTTTTCACCCGGGCGGGGCGCTGCACGACGGCGCGGTGATCATTCAAAAAGACAGGATCGGCGCGGCGGCATGTTTCCTTCCGCTGACCACGAATCCGACGATACCGGCGAATTTTGGAACGCGGCACCGCGCCGCAATCGGGATTACCGAAGAGAGCGACTGCCTTTCGCTGGTGGTTTCCGAAGAGACGGGCGATGTGTCGGTGGCGGCCTACGGCGAAATCCATCGCGGTGTCGGCCTGCGCGAACTGGATGAGCGTGTGAACGCGCACTTCGGAGTGCGCAGACCGGAAATGCCGATGCGCAACGAATCCGCGCAACTCCCGGCGCACGATGGGATCAAGCCCGTCGAAAAGGTTAGCCGGCCGTGACTGGCGTCCTCACCAATAACATCGGATGGAAGCTGCTGTCGCTTGGAGCTGCGGTGGCGCTGTGGGTTTCCGTTGCCAGCGAGCCTGAATTAGCCACACTACGCGCGGTTCCGGTGGAATACAAAGGCGTGCCCGACGATCTGGAGATCAGCTCGGATGTCGTGGGGGATGTGGTTCTGGGAATGCGCGGCCCGTCCAGCCGGCTGCGGGATCTGAGGGAGGATCGTCCCGCGGTGGTACTGGATTTCTCGTCGGTGCATGAGCCTGGGCAACGAACCTTCAACGTCGACAACAGCAACGTGAGTCTGCCACGCGGGATCCAATTGGTACGTTCCATTCCGGCGCAATTGCAGTTTCGCTTCGAATATCGTAGGACCCGCGAAGTACCTGTGGAGGTGCGATTCTCGCCGCCGCACGAGGGCTACAGCATTGCCAGTTATACGGTGACGCCGCCTAAGCTGATCATCACGGGCCCGGAATCGAGTGTTGCCAAAACCGGGTCGGTGCGAACCGACACCGTCGACATCAGCGGCGTCATCGGCAGCCATCAGTTCCGCGTGAATACTTATCTGGCGGAGCCCCGGGCGCGGTTTCAATCCCCCTCGCAAGTTGTGGTGGACGTCGCCATGAAAAAGAAATAATCATGGGCAAACAATTATTCGGCACGGATGGAATCCGTGGCGTAGCGGGTGAGTATCCGTTGGATCCTCGCACGATACACGCTTTCGGTGTCGCGCTGGCGGACACCGCGAGCCATCTCAATTCTGATCCGGAGATTGTCATCGGGATGGATACGCGCGAATCCGGTCCCTGGATCGCAGATCAGGTGGCTGGTGGCCTGGCGGAGCGCGGCGTTCGTACACGCCTGGCGGGTGTCGTTACCACACCTGGGATCGCCTATCTCACGCGTGCGGACGAGTTTGTGGCGGGCGTCATGATTTCGGCCTCTCACAATCCTTATCAGGACAACGGCCTCAAGGTTTTCGGCCACTCCGGCTTCAAGCTTCCGGATGAAGAGGAGCATGGAATCGAGCAGGAAATCTTTCGATTGCTGGAGAGCAACGCGAGCGAGCCCGGGCAAAAAGCCCTGACCATCGATCCGGGCCTGGACCAGCGTTACATCGATTACCTGCTTTCCACGGTGGCCGTGGATTTCGGTGGCATTCGCATGGTCATCGACTGTGGAAACGGTGCGGCTTCGCATCTGGCGGGCGAACTGTTTCGCCGCAACGGCGCCGAGGTCCATCCCATTTTCTGCGAGCCCAACGGCCGCAACATCAATTTGAATTGCGGCGCTCTGTACGTGGAAAATTTGCGCCAGGTCGTGGTGGAGCAGCGCGCTGACTTAGGCGTCGCATTCGACGGCGATGCGGACCGCGCGATTTTTGTTTCCGCAAGCGGCAAGATCGTGGACGGCGACGCAGTGTTGCTGATTGCGGCGCGCGCGCTCAAGGCTGCGGGACACCTGGCGGGCGACATGGTGGTGTCTACCGTCATGTCTAACCTGGGTCTCGAAAAGGCGCTCGCTCGCGACGGCATCCGCATGCTGCGCACGCCGGTGGGTGACAAGTACGTGCTGGAAGAGATGGTCCGGCAAGGCGCGTTGCTTGGCGGTGAACAGTCGGGCCATGTCATTTTCCGCGAATACGCCACCACCGGCGACGGCATGCTGACGGCGCTCCGCGTGCTGGAGACGGCCAAGCGATCCGGGGCCGGGCTAGACGAACTAACGCAGGACCTCAAGATCTATCCTCAGCGCCTCTATAATGTGCGGGTGCGCGAAAGAAAGCCGCTGACGGAGATGCTCGCCGTGGAGCACGAGATCAGCGCAAGTGAGAAAGCGCTGGGATCGTCCGGCCGCGTGCTGGTGCGGTTTTCCGGAACCGAGCCCCTGGCGCGCGTCATGGTGGAGGGCCCTGAGCTGGCGCAGGTGGAGGACCTTGGCCAGCGGATTGCTCGCGCCATCCAGGATGAGATCGGCGTAAAGTAGTCTTGATTTCTTCAAGGAGGACAGGATGCGCCTGATGATTGGCCTGATACTGGTAACCGTAGCCGCCGCTCAAGGCCCGCATGCCAAGCTGCCGAACGAACAGTGGGTGAAGCTCTTCAATGGCCGCGATCTCAGCGGCTGGGTCGAGGTAGGTCACGAGCAATGGACGGTTGAAGACGGCACCATCCATGGCAAGGCTGTAACGAAGGACTACGGCTATCTGAAGACGGCGAAGAACTATAAGGATTTCGAAATGTCGCTGCGTTTTAAATGCGAGGGCGACGGCAACAGCGGCGTCTTTTTCCACACCGAGTTCACGCCGGGCACCGCGGATGTCAGCCAGGGGCTGCAGTTCGAGATCGATCAGGTTGTCGGTCACACCGGCGGTATTTATGGAGACGGGCGGCAGTGGATCGTGTGGCCGGCGCCGGAGTTTGAAGGCGTGATTCACCGCAACGACTGGAATGATTACTTGCTGAAAGTGGTGGCCAACCGCTACATTGCGCGTCTGAACGGAATCGTGATTGTGGACTTCACCGATCCCACGCCCAAATCGTGGGACGGCTCAATCGCTTTGCAGCTTCACTCCGGTGGCGGCGGCAACATGCGTTTCAAGGATATTTACATTCGCGATCTGACGGTCCGTTAGCTCCATCCGATGCAGCCGCGGCTCTACTACTGCGACCATCACACCATCCCGCTGCCCTCCGGCCACAAGTTCCCCGCGGGAAAGTATGGGCTGCTGCGCGAGATGCTGGCCAGAGACGGCCAGTTCCGGTTGGAGCCGGCGGAGTTTGCGGCGCGGGATATCATCGAACGGGCCCACGATGCCGGTTACGTAGCCGGATTTCTGAGTGGGACTCTTGAACCGGCCGTCATGCGGCGCATCGGATTTCCGTGGTCTCGGGAACTTGCTCGGCGCACGCTGGCGTCCGTGGGTGGCACTGTGGCGGCGGCTGAAGATGCAATGCGCGCAGGATTCGGCGGCAACCTCGCCGGAGGCACGCACCACGCATTCCGGAGCGAGGGCGCCGGGTTCTGCGTGTTCAACGATCTCGCGGTGGCGATTCTGGCGCTGCGGAGTGCGGGACAAGCCCGGCGCGCCGCGGTGGTAGATCTCGATGTCCACCAGGGTGACGGCACTGCCTCCATCTTTCGCGATGATCGTGACGTGCTGACGCTCTCCATTCACGGGCGGAACAACTTTCCATTCCATAAACAGCGCAGCGGAATCGATGTCGATCTGCCGGACGGCACGGGCGACGAAGAGTATCTCACGGCGCTCGTGCGCGTGCTGCCGCAAGTTTTCGAGTTCGCTCCGGAGATTGTCTTCTATCAGTCCGGTGTAGATGGCCTGGCGGAGGACCGGCTGGGACGTCTTGCGTTATCGCTGGATGGCCTGCGGCGGCGCGATGGCCTGGTATTCGAGATGTGCCGCGCGCGCGGCGTGCCGGTGGTGATTACGCTCGGTGGCGGTTACGCCGAGCCGATTGCCCGCACAGTGGAAGCGCACGCCAACACGTTCCGGACGGCGGCGGAGATTTTGTTCGAGGCTCACGCATGTTGCGGAATCGTACGCACTTAGGCCGATATTCGTTCGATCGTGCGTTTTGTAACCAATTCAAAGCTACAATGATATTGTGGTTCGCATAGCAGTACCCGCGGCGCTCGCGCTGGCCGCGGCTCTTTCGGCTCAGATTCCGTTCTTCCCGCTCAAAGACCTCAAGCCGGGGATGCAGGCCACCGGCAAGACGGTTTTTTCGGGCGACCGCGTGGAGGACTTCCAGGTGGAGATCCTGGGTGTGCTCGAAAACATCGGGCCGAAGCAGTCGTTGATTCTGGGCCGTCTCTCCGGCGGTCCGCTCGAGAAAACCGGAGTGATGCAAGGGATGAGCGGAAGCCCGGTCTACATTGACGGCAAGCTGGTAGGCGCGGTCGCCATGGCGTTCCCGTTTTCGAAAGAGCCGATCGCCGGGATCCGGCCGATCGAAGACATGGTGCGTGTGGGCGAAGCTTCCTCCGAGCCGCTGCGCCGCGCGAAGGTCTCGCTCGAGAACGCGGACCTCACGGCGATGCTGCCGAAACCCGAGGAAGCCCTGTCCGGCGACATGCGGATGGTGGATATCGCCACGCCGCTGTGGTTCAGCGGATTCACGCGACAGGCCGTCGAGCGGTTTGCGCCCCAACTGCGCGCGTTGGGCCTGGAGCCGCGGCAAGGCGTCTCGGGCGGCGGCAGCGTGGAAGCAAAGATGGGAGATCGCGCCGCCTTGCCGCCGGGTTCGATGATCAGCGTCGAGTTGATGAGCGGTGACCTGAGCGTCGGAGCGGACGGAACGTTGACCTATGTCGATCACGACAAAGTCTATGCCTTCGGCCACCGGTTTCTCGCGGTGGGTCCCACCGAGTTGCCGTTCGCGCGTTCGGAGGTGTTGACGCTGCTTCCCAGCGTGGCTAGCTCGTTCAAAATCTCGTCCCCAAAGGAGTGGATGGGCACTATTTCGCAGGACCGCAGCACGGCCATCGCCGGCGATCTCGGCCGGCGCGCGCGCATGGTGCCGGTCTCGATAACGGTTGCCCGCGCGGGCCGGAAGGTCGACGGCTACCAGATGCAGATGGCCAACGACCGTTTTCTGGCTCCCTTCCTCATGCAGATCGCGGTCTTTTCCGCCATCGACTCGACGGAACGCGCGCTGGGCGCAGCCACGTACGGTGTGCGTGGCCAGATCGAGTTCCAGGGCAATGCGCCCCCGTTGAAGCTCAACAACATGTACGCAGGCGATGCCAATACCGCCATGCAGGTTTCCCTGTCGGCGGCAATCCCGCTTGCCTACGTGCTGCAGAGCGGATTCTCCTCCCTCGAGGTGAAGCGGGTGGCCTTGGACATCGACTCCTTCGACGAAAAAAAACAGTGGCAAATCGACCAGGTGGTAGCTTCGCCCCACGAAGTCCGGCCGGGGGGAACGGTGCAAATCAATGCGGTGCTGGTCGGGGAAAATGGAGCCGAGGTCACGCGGACCTTGGATTACGAAGTACCGGTCGGGGCAACTCCCGGGCCGCTATGCTTCACGGTGGCGGATGGAAACGTGGCCAATCTTTCGGAAGTTCGACAGATTCTCGGCAGCACGCCGCACTCGGCTGAACAACTGGTTGCCACCGTAAACAAGCTGCGGACCAATACCAAAGCGTACGTGCGGGTGTGGCGGCCCGATCCGAACTTCCAACTCGAAGGCGAAGATTTTCCGGATCCGCCACCGTCACTGGCGCTGATCATCGGCGCTTCGCCGGCGGTGATGCAAACGCGCAACGCGAAGCTGGCGGAGCTGGAAATCAGCGCGGGGGACGCAGTGATCAGCGGAGTCAAAACGGTTCAAGTGGAAGTGAAGGAATGAAGAGGATCCGACGCGGCGACGGGGCGACGCGGGGACATCCGGAACTCGGCAGAGTCGCGAGTCTTCGACGGACCCAAAAGCGTGGCGGCGCATGGTGGCTCGCCATTGCCGTATCGCTAACATTACTAGGAAATCTCAGCGCCTCAAGCACCCAGACCTGGGAAATGAATTCCTACCAGGACTTTGTCCGTGGGCATTTTGAAGGCATTTCGTTGAGCCGGGAAGGGCGCTTGCGCCTGGCTCCGAAAATGGAGAGCATTTTCACTTCGGATCAAGCGGTGGTGTGGAGTGTCGCGCCGGCGCCGGACGGATCGTTGTACGTAGCCACGGGGCACCGAGGCCGCCTGTATCGCATCGATAAGGCCGGCAAAAGCGCCCTGGTGTGGACTGCCGAGCAGCCGGAAATTTTCGCCGTAGCGGTAGATGCCAAAGGCGCCGTTTACGCCGCCACCTCGCCAGACGGCAAGATTTATCGCATTGAGGGTGGCAAAGCGCTGGAATATTTCGCGCCACAGACCAAGTACATCTGGTCTCTGGCCGTCACACCCGATGGCGTGCTTTATGCCGGCACCGGCGATCAGGGCAAGGTCTACCGCGTGGACGCAGCCGGCAAGGGAGAAGTGTTCTACGCCACCGGCCAGTCGCACGTAACAGGACTGGCGGTTGACCGGGACGGCCGCGTGCTTGCCGGGACCGAGCCCAACGGGATTCTCTTCCGTATTTCGGAAAAAAATAAAGCTTTCGTTCTTTATAACGCCAGCTTGCCGGAGATTCGCGCGATTTCTGCCCAGCCGGATGGAAGTGTGTATGCCGTCGCTATGGGCGGCTCACTGGCCAAACGGACGCAGGGAATGCCGCAAAATGCACCGGCCACGACGGGCGGAGCGGGTACCACAACCGTCACCACATCGATCAGCGTGAGTGCAGAGAGCGCCCAGGCGGGACCGGATATCAAGCCGCAGCCGAACCCCTCCAACGCCACCGGTGTTGTGACCGCGGCTCCGGTAACAAGCTCGTTTGCGCCCGCGAACGAAGTTTCGGGTGTGGAGAAATCCGCGGTCTACAAAATCAATCCCGATAACACGGTGGAGACTTTGTGGAGTTCGAAGGAAGAGAACGTATACGACCTGCTTCCCTGGAAAGGGCAATTGCTGTTTGCAACCGATGCCAATGGGCGCGTCTACCGTCTTTCGCCGGATCATAAGCTGACGCTCGTGGCCCAGACGAATGAGGCCGAAGCGACGAAGCTGGTGGCTTCGGGTGACTCGATTCTGGCGACCACCGGCAATCTGGGTCGTGTCTACCGGATGGAGGATCGGCTCGAGACATCGGGTGTGTACGAAGCTCCGGTGCATGATGCAGGCACGGTCGCGTTGTGGGGCCACATGGTCTGGCGCGCTGATGATGCCGGCGCGGGCAACATTTCATTTCGCACCAGAACCGGAAATTCGCTGCGGCCTGACAAGACCTGGAGTGACTGGTCGGCGCCGCTGAGTGATCCGGCCGGCTCGAAAATTCAAAGCCCCAACGCACGGTACATTCAGTGGAAGGCCGAGTTCACCGGAGCGCAAGGAAAGACGCCGGGGGTCGAGAGCGTGAGCGTGGCCTATCTTCCTCAGAACACGCCGCCCGTGGTGAAGAGCATTACGGTAGTGACGCTGCTGGCGAGCGCCGCCGGCGCCAAGCCCGGGCAACAAACGCCGTCGGCAGTTTATAGCATTACCGTAACCGATACGGGTGACGCCGCTCCTGCCACCTCAGCGGGCACTCCGACCCAGGTCCCGTCGCGAGCCGCGTCGCAGCAGATGAGCATCAGTTGGGTGGCGGAAGATGCGGATGGCGACCGGCTGGTCTATGCGCTGTGGTTTCGTGGCGAAGACGAGCGGGACTGGAAACTGCTGAAATCCAACCTGCATGAGAGCAACTACTCGGTGGACAGCGACGCTTTCGCTGACGGCAAGTACCTTTTCCGCGTGGTGGCGTCCGATCGAGAGGTGAACCCTCCCGGAGCTGCGCGGGAAGCTGAACTGATCAGCGCTCCGGTGTTGATCGACGTTACGCCGCCGGTCATCCACGCAGCCGCGGCCCGCAAAACGGCAAGCGTCGTGGAAGTGAAATTTGAGGCGGTGGATTCGGCATCTCCGCTGCGGCGCTGCGAGTACTCGGTGGACGCCAGCGGTTGGACTCCGCTTGAATCCCTCGATGGCGTGATTGATTCTCTGCGCGAAAGATTTGTGGTGCGGTTGGAACACCTGACGCCCGGAGAGCATGTGCTGGTGCTGCGGGCGGTGGACAGCGCCAACAACGCCGGCCTGACGAAAATCGTGCTTCACTAGACCGCGGCGCGGATTTGGGGCACTTCCGCGATACGAACCCCGTTCGCCGGATTTTCAACCGCCTGCACCAGCGCTGCCAACATTTGAGTGATGGTTACCAGTCCCAGGCGGCGTGCGGACTCGCGCGTTCCGGGGTTCCGTTCTGCAAGCCAATAAAACGGCTGCAGCATCACCGGCCAGCGATGGCCTGGTCCGAGGACGTACCAGGGCCGGAGAATCGTGGCGCTCAAACCAGAGGAGCGGATCAACTCTTCCCCTTCCGAACGCGCAGCAATGTACGCCTTCATCATTGGAGCCGGATGCGCCACGCTCACATAAACGAAATGGTTGACTCCAGCGGTCACAGCGGCGGCAGTGGCCGCACGGACGGACGCAAGATCCACGCCATGAAATTGTTCGGCTTTAGCCGGGCTTGGATGTGCCACACCGATCAGATGCACGAACGCTTCGGCAGGGCGGATCTGGTCGGAATAGCTGCCGGCCTCCAGCGCATCGCCCAAGACCGGCGTACATCCCGGGGGAAGCCGCATTGTGGACGAAGGGCGCACCAAGGCCCGGACCCGGTGGCCTCGCTCCGCTAAACGCGGGATCAGGCGCCGGCCCATGTAACCCGTGCCGCCCGTAACAAAGACGTTCACTCTCTGATCATTTTCTCCAGGCCCTTGAGCTTGGACCTCACCTCGTCGGTGGCATCGGCAATCTGGTTGGTGTCGTAGATCACACGGGGGGTCAGGAAGACAATCAGCTCCGTACGCTGTTTTGTGACGGATTTGCTGCCGAACGCCACGCCCAGAAACGGGATGCGGTGCAGCACCGGAGTGCCCGCCGAGCTGTTTGTATCCGATTCCTGGATAATGCCGCCGATGGCGATGGTGTCCCCATCCTGTACGGTCACCTGCGTCGAGACGTTACGCTGCGAAAAGGAAGTCGAGTCGACGGTAACGCCGGCTGGAGGCGGGATGGGAGCGCTCACGTTCTGGTTGATCACCATCGTGACCACGCCGCTGGAGTTGACCCTTGCCAGGATATTGAGCCCCACTCCTGTACTGCGGTTCTGGACGGTGTTTGCGAATAGGCTGGTTCCCCCAACCTGCGCTCCACTTACCGCTGTAGAACTGATGGTAGGCACTTCGTCCCCAACGGTGATAGAGGCAGGGATGCTGTCGGTGGCAATGACGCTGGGGGCGGAAATCACTTTCGCGCGGGTTGTGTTTTCGCTGGTGTTGAGGAAGGCCAGCAATTGTCGCGCGTGACCCACCAGCAATCCCGCCGAGAGGTTCAGAGCCGGATTACCACCTGCTGCCGCCGTGAGGGAACCCAGGAGATTACGGTAAGTGCCGTCTTTCAACTTCAGTTGTTCTTCCACGCCGGCTGACCAGGAGCCCGTTAAGTCCACTTCGTACACCCTGGCTTCGATCAGCACCTGTCGGGGCGCAATATCGATCTGCTGGATGAGCTTGGAGATCTGCTCCCACTCTTGGGGCGTGCCTTGGATGAGCAACGTATTGTCGAAAGGATTGGGAATGATCCGCGGGTGCCTCAGGGCGCCGTAGCCGCCATAGCCCAGGTACGAACCGGTGAGGTCTTCGCCGGTTGTAGTGCCGCCCGCGGCTGCCGCTGCTGACTGTGGATTCACGGCCGCCAGCGCCGGGTTGGCGGAACCGGGAAGAGCCATGCCCGGCTGCATGCCGGTCATAAACGCATTCGGACCGGCTCCCACACCGCCTGCAAACCCGCCCATGCCAGAGCCGCCCATCCCGTAGCCACCCATCCCGTAGCCACCCATGCCATAGCCGCCCATGCCAGAGCCGCCCATCCCGTAACCACCCATGCCGTAACCGCCCATGCCATAACCGCCCATCCCGTAGCCACCCATGCCGTAACCGCCGAAGCCCATGAATCCGGTATACAGTTGCATGATGACCATACCGACGAGCTGCGCGCTGCCGTATTTGAGCCGGTACACATAGTTGTCGATCGAGCCGGCCGTCACTTTCATGGGAACATCAAGCTTCCTCAGCCATTTCTCCACTTCCGGGAAAACGCCGGGGTTGGGCGCCACAGCAATGATCGTGTTGATGCGGTCGATCGGCATGAACCGAATGGAGCTGGTCTTCTCCGAAAGTGCGAACGCCTTAAACACGTTATCGAGTTCTTTCGCGATGTCGGTTGGACGGCCGTGTTGAACGTCGAAGAGCCGGACGCGCTGCCCTGCGAGCGTGTCGCTGTCAAAGAGGGAAACCAGCTCAACCGTGCGCTTCATGTTGCGGCTGTTGTCCAGAATCATGAGCAGGTTGGCGGGGTCGTAAACCGTCATCTTGGCACCCTCGCCAAGAAAAGGCTCGATGAGCTTCGCCATCTCGCCTACCGTCACGTACTTCAGAAAAATGAGATTCAGAACGGTGCGCTCGTCTTCGGGAAGATTTGTGGCGTTCACCTGCGGGGATAACGGCAAGTGGGAGACGTCGCCCACGGGCACGATACGATACATGTCCCCGACCTGCACCATTGCGGCGCCGTTAATCCTCAGGATGGTCTCGAGCAGGGGGCGAACATCCACCGGCTTGAACTCGCCGTAGGTGTTGATGGTGACCGATCCCTTCACCCGCGGGTCGATGATGTAGTTAATCTTGAGCGCCCTGGCCAGGATATCGACGACTTCCACAAGGGAGGCGTTCTCGAGAAAGAGGGGGGGCGCAGTGCCCGGCGCCGCCGGCGGCACCACGGACCGCGTAACGGACGTTGCCGCCGGCGCACCGGCTTGGCCGGCAGGCGCAACCTGCTGCTGGGCCTGCGGCTGCCGTTGCTGCTGTTGCAGTTGCTGCAGTTGCTGCTGTTGCTGTTGCAGTTGCTGCTGTTGCTGCGTCCTCAACTGCTGCTGCTCCTGCGTCCGCGTCCTCTGCGGAGGATTGGCCTGCGCCCACAGCGCTACACTCGACAGCGTCAACGAAACCGCAAGTTGAACGCACTTCGGCTTGACCATTTGCTCTAGTCCTTACTTGCGCTAGCCGCACTACCGGCGCTGGCCGCACTGTCACGGGCCGCGCGCTTGTCGAGCTCGCGCTGCCAGACCGCGCGTTCCATGTCGTTCAACTCCGCCTTCTTTCGCTGCCAGCGGGTGGTTCCGAACGGCGACGCCTGTTCGAACCGTATGCTGTCGCCGTCTTCCACTGCCTTGGTCGACTCAATGAGTCGGGCGCGATCTCCTTCCGCCTTCTTCGCATCTTCGACAGAGACGGTCTTGTCTTCCGAGCGCGTGATCCCGAACGGCGTCTTGTGATAAACCCACTTCTTTCCCTGCGGATCCGTATAGTTGTAGGTGTTGGGGTCGATCCGGACTGCATCCGCCGGGATCTTCAGCGCCTGCACCTTGGTCGGCGTAGATGTGTTGATCGGCTGATTCTTGTAAGCGGGCTTGTCGGCCGCGGCCGACATCGCTGCGGCAATCGTCAAAACGGCAAAAATCCTAAGTGTCATCACTCTCTCCCTCTTGGCCGCTCCAAAAACGGCGCCTGGCGGCCTTCAGACTTCTAAATCGGTTCCCAGCGGCACGACGCTCCGAATGGCGTGGTCGCAATTGATTTCCGGTATCCCTCTGAAACAGTTCCAGCGGGCGATGAATCCCCGGCCTGGCACGCACGAATCCCGTTTCCAACGTCGGCTCCCGGAGCGGCATCCGCCTTGGGAGGCGGCGCCTGGCTGGCGGCCGGCGCCTGGGACCGCGGCGTCATGTTATTGGCGACGGGAGCGGGCTCCGGTGCACGAACCAGCATTTCATCGATCTTCTTCGTCACCGGCTTGCCGTCCCATTCGAGTGTGATCTCGTTGCGATCGACCGAAACCAGCGTGAACTCGCCGATCTGTTCGCCCAGCCGGACTCCATGATGCTGCGCCTTGGCGTTTTCGGCCATCACCGCGGTGGTGCTGTCGATCAGGTTGAGGACGCCGTAAAGCAACGGCAGCGGAGGCATGGGCTTGGGAGGCGCCTCCTTCGGCGGCTCAACCACCACGTTGGGATTGCGGTCCTTCGAGAACAGCATTTTCTGAGCGATTTCGGCGTATCGAACCGCCGGCACGGGCTGCGGTGGCGAGGCGACGATCAGCTCCGGTGGCCGGCTGGGTCGAACGGATCGCTGCTGGAGTTTGACGTTTCGGGCGCGCAGCGCGATCCAGTCCAGGCGCAGTCGCCAGCCCGCAGCGCCGATGGCTGCGATCAGGGCCAGATCCAGAGCGAGCAGCTTCCGCTTCAAAACGAGGCGAATCCTTTCTTCACCGGCACGAGCCTGCGGGGAACCACACCCGCCAGGGTCAACCGGACATTGAGCATTTTGTTCTTGGGGTTCGCGGAAGCAATGCGGATTTCATTGGTTGCAAGCAACTCTGTTTCCTTGGTCAGGTCAGCCAGGAAATTGACCAGATCCTCAATGTGGCATTCGAAGTTCACCGAAACAGCCGCCTCCCCGTACTCATTGCCAAGCGGGCGCAGCTCAGGGAAATCGCCGCCGCGCACATCGATGTTTTCGGCCTTCGCGACGCGGCGGATGGTTTCCAGCAGATGCGCCTGCGCCTGCTGTGCAGTCGGCGCCTGGATAATGCCCCTCTCGCGCAACTCCGCCTCAGAGGTCATCTTCTTGGCCAAAGCCTGCTTGGCAGGCACTGTAGCAGCCACTAGCCGCAAGCGAGCCAGCCTCTTTTCCGCGATGGGAATGGTATCAGTGGCAACCCCTACCGCGGCGGCCTGGCGGTCACCGTACACCCCATAGCGGAGCACGATCACGCTCAAGAGGCCCAGACCCAGAAGCGCCAGAGCGCGGCGGTCACGAGAAGTGAGGTTCACGGGCGCGCCCTCCGCGTGGTGTGAATCTGAAATTGGTCCCCGCCGCCCGATTTTGCGATGGACCCGACGAACGCCGAGTTCTGGAAATAGGGCGAGCCATCCAGCATCTTTAGCAACGGCGCTGCCTGCTCGGCCTCGCCGCCGATGGTCACGGCGTCCGGCGTGAGATCGATCATGTTGGACCAGATGGTGGGTGGCAGCAGTGTGGTCAAACCGTTGAGCACATCCAAGTCGGCCTTTGTACGCCCGCGGAACTCATCCAGCAGATGAATCCGATTCTGAGCGCGCGCGAACTCGGCATCCAGCGCGCCGGCGCGCCTGACCTGCGGTTCGATGTTGGAAATCTCGGCCTGGAGCGCGGCCAGGTAGCGGTGGTCTTCAATGGACGAATACGCCAAAAGCGCGCCGGCGACCAGCAGCAGAAATGCCCCCAGCACCGCTGTGGGAATAAACATCGTCCGCGAGTTCGACTGGCGATGCCCCACCGGCAGCAGGTTGGCGGCAGCCCCCAGCCATGGACAAGCGCCCGCAAGCGCGGTGGCATAAGGAAGCGCGCGCCGAGACAGATCGTTGCTCACCGGATTCATTCGCGGCGCGGGGAGGATGCGGTCGAGCGCGAGCGGCTCCTGACCCGGTTCCAGGCGAAGCTCGGATGCCGCCAGGATTAAGGCGCGCTCCAGGGGCAGATCGAAGTCCGCGGAGAAGACCGGCCGCGACGCGCTCTCCCCGTAAACTTCAAAGCCACCGTTGTCACACGCCGTCGCGGCCACGAATCCGCCCTCATGCGCCGGCGGCTCCGCTACCGGCATGCGGCGCGCGACGTAAATGGCGGCAGCCGAGAACGTGAACGACGCCACGGCTATGCCGGCTTCCGCAAACAAGGCCACAT
>Ga0335070_10001190_pt1 | contig 29831 bp, 32 predicted proteins | sample Lox_Sample_13_FD_206722 | JGI IMG/M metagenome (GOLD analysis project Ga0335070, IMG submission 206722) | Soil microbial communities from Loxahatchee National Wildlife Refuge, Florida, United States - Lox_Sample_1.3 | ecosystem: Environmental > Terrestrial > Soil > Wetlands | place: USA...
TCTCAGATAGGCACCCATATGAGTCACGGGCTTGTTGCGAATGAGTGGATCTTGATCAAGAAGCCACGCCACACGGCCGCAGCCTATGATCCCCACGCTGTAGATCCGTTCACTCATTTGTCCTCTCCACAGGTCACTGCTTCCATCTGTAGGGAAGGATGATATCCTCATCAGCGACCTCGAGCATGTGGAATCGATCTTTCAGCTTTGGAAGAACGTGGTCCGTATCGGCGGCCATAAGTGCTGCATCCTTTTCCAACTGGGCCACGCTGTCCACGCCAAGTACCACGTAATCAACATCCGAAGAAATCGCAAAGAGCAGTGCCAACCCCTCGATTGAAATGGCATGCATTCGGGCGAGCGTTGCCAGATGCCTGATCTTCGGCTCGGCCTCTGCGAGATGCCCGGCGAGCGAGGTGCCGCCCGTGAAGAATAATCCCTGGAGAAAAATAGAGCGCGCGTAAAGGGTGATACCGGAAGCTTGGAGTCTCTGGAGCAAATCGCCCTTGAGGAACCGCTGATCGAAGAGATTTAAAGGAAACTGAATGGCCGCTATATGGAATCTGTCCTCCCGGCTAATCTCAATTGCCGTCTCAGCCTCGTGCGGATGGTAGACTGACAAACCGTATCTCCCTACAAGGCCTTCCGAAACATATTGCTCGAGAACAGGCAGCAGAACCTCTTTAAAACGATCCAGTGACTTGAAGCTGTGCAGGAGCAGCACATCGATCTGATCTATACCCATAGTTTCGAGACTCGTGTTTATTTGCCTTTCCACGTCTTCGGCAGACCGATATTCTCCATCCGGCAGCTTGGTCACAACATCAAAGAGTTTGCCGTGCGATCTGAAGAATCTGCCGAGCACCTTTTCCGCTTCTCCGTAGCCCCGCGCCGTATCAATCCAGCAGATGCCCACGTCAAGTGCCTTCTCCAATATGACAAAGGCTTCTCTCTGGGAGAGCATCCTGTTATTTGCTATGCCATATTTAAACCCGAAGTTGGCTGTTCCGAGGACCAACTCTGCCGTCATCTCTTGTTGAAACACCTCCGTAAAGTCTTGATAACAGTGTCTGCAGTCTGATCGGTCATGCCTGGGTAAAGAGGTATGCTGATCTCTCTCTGGTAGAAGTCCTCGGCCGCAGGGCACACCCCTTGTTTGTAGCCCATCTCCCGGTAGTAAGGGTGAAGATAGACGGGGATATAATGAACCTGGACACCTATGCCTGCATTTTTGAGCGCGTCAAAAATTCCATTTTTTTTCTTCCTGAGCCCGTTTGAAAGCCGAATAGAATAGAGATGGTATGAAGATCTCGCGTAGCTCCTCTCGGGAGGGATTGCAAACCAGGGGTTGTCAGCATACGCTGTCCTGTAGCGTTCTGCTATCTCCCTGCGCCGCGACACGAACCGGCCAAGTTTGCGAAGCTGTGACATGCCGAGGGCAGCATGGATGTCACTGATCCTGTAGTTAAAGCCCAGGGCATGCATCTCGTAATACCAGTCGCCAGCAGGATTCCGAGTTACGGGTTCCGAGTTACGGGTTCCGAGCTGAAACTTTAAAGGGTCCTTGGTTATCCCGTGGGTGCGAAAGAGGCAGAGCTTTTCATAGTAATCGCTTCGGTTAGTGAGCACTGCCCCACCCTCCCCTGTGGTAATCTGCTTGACCGGGTGGAAGCTAAAAACCGTCATATCCGAGTGTGCGCAACTGCCGATCTTGCTCCAACCGTCTTCAGAGTCCTGGGTCCGGGGTTCGGGGTCCAGCCTTTTCAGGATCGTGTCTTTTGGGCCTTCCCTGGCCACTGGCCCCCGGCTCCCGGCCCCTATTGTTCTATATTCTGCTCCTAGCGCATGGCACGCATCTTCGATCACCGCGAGCCCGAACTCTTTTGCTACGAGAGATACGGCTTTCAGGTCAACAGGATGGCCCGCATAGTGCACGGGCACGATCGCCTTGGCTCTCGGTGTGATAGCCTGCTCCAGGCTCGCAACATCCATATTGCCCGTGTCAGGTTCTACATCCACAAAAACCGGTGTTGCACCGAGGTATAGCGCAGCATTTGACGTAGCTGCAAAGGTGATGGGCGAGGTAATTACTTCATCGCCCCCGCTCACGCCTGCCGCAAAATAGGCAGCGTGGAGGGCCGCCGTTCCGGACGAAAAGAGGACTGCATATCGTGTCCCTGCATATGAGGTGAGGGCTGATTCGAAGGCTGCTACGGTTGGTCCCTGCGTTAAAAAATCTGATTGTAGTACCTGAGTCACTGCCTCGATATCATCCTGTTCTATGAGCTGTCTGCTGTAAGGTATCATGTCACTGCGACTCAAACTCCTTCACAAGATTGGCAAGATCCTCTTCACCCAGCCAGCGGTCATTCGTGTCGCTACGATAAGAGAACCCCTCCTGCATTCTGGGATATTTGCTGTACTTATGAAACTTCTTGCTGCCATTGGCGGAAAGAGGAAGAATCACATAGTACTCGTCCATATCGACCGTATTCCTGCCTTCATCCTTCGAAATCAGGCTCTCGTGTAGCTTCTCACCGGGGCGTATACCGATAACTTCGTATTCGCATTCAGGCGCAACTGCTCTGGCTAGGTCGAGGACCTTCATGCTCGGGATCTTTGGGACAAAGACTTCTCCTCCCACGGCCTCATGCGTGGCGCGGGAGACCAGCTTAACCCCGTGTTGAAGCGTAATCCAGAAGCGCGTCATGCGCTCATCCGTTATAGGAAGTTTCCCTCCACCGTTGTTCAAGAAGCCCTTGAAGAACGGTATGACACTACCCCTACTGCCTATCACGTTCCCATAGCGTACAACCGAGAAACAGGTCTCTTTCGTACCCACGTAGGCGTTCGCTGCGATCATCAGCTTTTCCATCGCTAACTTGGTAGCCCCGTACAGGTTGATGGGACTCACCGCCTTGTCTGTTGAAAGTGCTATTACCTTCTTCACCCCTCTGTCGATAGCTGCGTCTATAATGTTCTGCGCACCAAGGATATTCGTCTTGACTGCCTCGAAAGGATTGTATTCGGCTGCGGGCACCTGTTTGAGCGCAGCAGCGTGGATCACATAATCGATGCCTTCGAAGGAACGATAGAGCCGTTCCTTGTCTCGTATATCTCCTATGAAGTAACGTATTTCATGCTCAGGCTCATGAAAGATGGCGGACATCTCGAACTGCTTAAACTCGTCGCGGCTGAAGATGACCACCTTTTTCGGCTTGTAGTTTTCGAAGAGATAGCGGGTAAATTTCTTCCCGAAGGACCCTGTGCCGCCCGTTATTAGAACTGATTTGTCGTCAAACATGACGGTTCACTCCCGGTTTTCTGACATCAGACGCGACTGGGCTGCAAGCTCGAATCTCCCGCAGTTTCCAACTTGCCTTTATTACTGCGTGTTTCATCTCGTCACCCTCTCGTGCCGAGGCTACATGACTCAGTTATTGGGTTGTTATTGCTAAGCGCATGCCAAAAGTAAGGGCCAGGAGGAGTAAAGTGCCAGAAGTAAGTATTTAAAATCACTGAGAACCTCTTTTGCTGGGGCCGAGCGATACCGGAAGTTTTTACTGGGTAGGAAAAATTAAACCCTCGAGCTCCAACGCGCCAACTCGAGGGTACATGGCAGGCGGCCAATTGTGTGGAAAGTGGTCGCATCGCCGCCGACGCTTAAGGGTGCTACTCAAGCACTGCCTGGATGCCTATCTTCAGACGCGAGTTAAAAAGCAGCGGGCCTTTGAGATTGGCGAGGACTTGACCTTTTTCGACACGAACTATGGCCAGTATAGCCAGGTCTTCTTCGGTATCCAGCAGTAAGGCCTGTCGTGTTGTTGCATCCAGAGGAATAGTGTAGTCTTGCACAAGCATCCTCGGCTCCATGACGATAAAAGCAACATCAGGATCGTCGATCGCCTGGAGCCACTTTATCGGCGTATCCTCGTAGTCAAGGAGCACATACCTCTTGACCTGAGGAAAACCAAGCAGACCCGCAGGGAACTCGATCACCTTGTCTTCTGCTACTTCCAGTTTGCCGAAGCGGGATGTCTCAAATCGTATCACTTATTTCAGCCTCTCCCTGATCTTCTTGAAGTCATCAACGGACAATCCGGAAGACATAAGATTCTCAGCCCTTATCTTCTCATACAATTCTCTGCGATGAATGATGATGTTAAGGGGGGCCTGGATGCCGAGCCGGACCTGGTTGCCTCTTATCTCGAGCACGGTAACGGTGATCTCATCGCCGACATTTATCGCTTCTCCTGACTTCCGTGTCAAAACCAGCATCCTGCTCCGGTACCTCTTCCTGCTATTTCAAGCGATTCCGAACGTCAACCGCACCATCCTCTGGTTCACTTCATGTAATCCAAGAGCGACAGATTCTGTATCTTTGCCATGGAGTAGAGCAAGGCCTGGTAGCTATTCATCAGTGTGGTCAAGTCCGTCGTAAGCTGAGTAAGGTCTGCATCCGTCATGGACGACATCATCGTAGTATATAAATAGTCCCTATTCGAGTTTTGTTGCGTCAAAGTATTCACCTTGCTATTGAACATGCCGACCTTGGTTATATCTTTGTTCAGGACACCAAGACTGAGGTCCATATCCTGAATGCCGCTGCTGATCCCTGTCGTGTTATTATTTTGGAGGGAATCCTTTAGATTCTTGAGAAAACCGAATATGTCAACATCCTTGATTTGAAAGTTGTCGTTTGCCGCCAGAGAGCCGCCAGGGTCAAACGCAATTTTAAGCCGATTGTTCGTCGAGTCGGCGCCGTTTGCCCCATTGATCATCATTCCAGCATCAAAAGTGCTTATATCACTGCTCCCATTGGCAACCGTGCTATCGCGGTTGTCGAATCCGAGCATGGCGCCCAGTGTTGTGCTGCTATTTGACCAATTGAAGGTGACGGGAACTCCGCTGTTGTTCACAATCGCAAACTGCCGCAAGGTCGGATCGTACGAAACCTGGAACCCTCCGCCAAGCTTTGTCTGAATTTCGGCGGCTAGGCCTTGGGCGGTGTAGGTGCCGGCATCGAGCGTCACCGGAAGTCCGTCTTTATAAATGGTATTTCGCGGATCAGTCGCAAAATTACTTGTGGAACTCCCGCCCGGTGCAAGCACGGTATCAGCAGCATTGTAACCAAGAAGCGTTCTGGCTGTTGCATTGTTGCTTGACCACTTCAGAGTATACGCAGCGCCCCCCGTATTCTGAATGGTAAATTGGTTGGTTGCTCCATTGTATGAGACCGTGAAAAGACCCGCGCCGAGAGGCGTGCTGTTCAACTCCGCCTGGACCTCCGTGGCAAGTCCAGCCCCATCATAGGTGCCCGCGTTCAGTGTCACCGTGTAGTCATTCACACCGTCACTGACAACCAGTTGATTCGTTGTGGAGTCGACCTGATATCCTACTTCCATGATCGCACCCATGTTTTGACCAGCCCCAACATCACTTGTACTACTGTTCCCTGTTGCAAGTTCTGTGTCCTGCGTATTGAAACCCAATAGAGACGCCGCGGTAGCCCCGGAGTTAGACCAGTTAAAATCAACGTTATTGCCCGTGCCGTTGGTGATGGTAAACTTCATTGTCGCCGCATCATACGTGACCGTATGGCCAGCCTGAACAGCGTTGAGCTGCGTCTGTATCTCGGTAGCCAGAGCTGCTCCCGTATATGTGCCCGTGGCAAGAGTTATGGGAGCGCCATTTTCGTACATGGTATTATCCGTTGAATCGACCACAAACTCTCCTGCTGTGCCAGCGGGTCCACCGTTTGCTATCATCTGTTGAGCCGACCAGGTCTGACCGCCATCCAGCGAGTACGTGTACCGTGCCCGCTCCTGCAGCGGCCCCGTTGTGTTTCCGTTCTGTATGATCTTGATGAGAATCGGGTTGCCGCCGGCCTCAACGTCGCTCGTATCGCTGCCACCCTCGTTGACCGTCGAGTCAAGGCGGTCGTAGCCGAGGGTCGCCGCAGCAGTCGCGCCCGGATTGGACCAGTTGAGGGTGACTGTCTGGCCAGTCTGGTTCTGTATCGCAAAGCGACCCGACGCACTATCAAATGTGACATAGTATCCCTGGCCCAGCTTCGACTGGATCTGATCGGCGAGTTCCGAGCCCCGGTAGATACCCGCATCAAGCGTCACCGGGGACCCATTCACGTACAGCGTGTTGTTGCGAGAATCGATCACAAAAGCGTAGTAGCTTCCGTCAGTATACGCATTCCCCGTAAAGGAGTTGGCTGGATTTGCCGAGAGTGCCTTGGAAGTGTCGTAAAAGAGCTGCTGACCGGAAAATCCCGTCGTACCCATCTCTCCCTGGTCGACATAGGCGTTTACCGGCTCGCGTGCCTGAAGCGGCACGTTGTAATCAACCGAATAGTCGGGATTGAGCTCAAAGGGAGCCTGGTTTGCTTTTGTGCCACCAAAAATATACGTGTTATTCACCTTGGTGTTTCCCAGCGTCACAAGCTGCTCAATGATATTTTCGACCGCTTGCACGCCCGTTTGCCTGTCGGCTGGGGACATGGTAGCATCCGAGTAAGTGAGGGCCAACTGCTTGGCTTGGGTGAGGAGGTCATTGACATTGTTGAACGTGGACTCGTACATACTACCAAGCGTCGTGATGCTCGCCAGATTGCGGCTGAGCTGGGTATTCTGGCTTTTCTGGGCATTCATCAGTGTGGCTTCGGCATAAACCACAGGATCGTCCGACGGAACATTAATTTTTTTTCCGGAGGAAATCTCGCCCTGAATCTTGTTAACGCCGCTCATGGCGCTCTGCAGGTTGGCCTTTAACTGGTCAAATATTGATTTATTCGTTACTCGCATTTACCCTCCCTACCATCCCTAGCAGGGTAATCTATGCTGTAGTGGCAGTAACATTAACCATGTTAAGCACGGTGACCAGAAAATCGTCAGCGGTCGAAATCAGCTTCGCTGATGCCTGGTACGCGCGCTGGTACTGCATCAGATTTGTGAGTTCTTCATCCAAAGAGACACCGGAGACCGCCTGCTGTTGTTGCGTCAGAACGCTCATCGTGTTGGTCTGGTACGTCGCCAAGTCCTGGGCGTTCTGCGTCAGTTCGCCAACACTGCTTACCATGGAGGAGACATAATCGGCAGGCGTTGTCTGCGCTGTGGTACCGTTCACAGTGAACGGCAAGTTACCGTCTGCCAATCCGGCTATACCAAGGGCGATATCGTTATTGGTTGGCTGATCGAGCGATGAAGTGGATGCAATGTTACTTACATCGTTCTTCACGTCATCGCTCACGTCCATGTTTGCGGCATAGTTCTGGGTCAGAGGCTTGAAGAAGTCCACTCCCGTGGTCTGATTCAGGTTGTATCCTGTTTGATGAATCTGATTCACCTGGGTCATAATCGTCTGAGCCAAAGCATTAAGCTGGTCAATGAAGCCCTGGGCATCCACATCCCGCTCATGGAGCAGGGACCCCAGCGTGCCATTTGTTATGCTACTGGTGATGTCCGAGAGATTACCGCTTGAATCCTCCCAGTTGACTTTAAAGGAGCCGGTTGCCCCAGGGTCAGACACCTGAAGATTCCAGTGGCTGTAATCATCGACCAGTGCATTACCATTCGCCGTCAGCACCGTGACCCTGCCGAGGTTGTCCTTGAAGGAGACGATGCCCAGTTCTCCCGAAAGCTGTTTCAGAAGCTCTGTCTGCTGATCGAGGTAGTCATTCGCCTGTCCACCATCTTGTCCACCGTCCGCAATGCGCTGGTTGAGGTCGGCTAGTGTAGTCGTTATTTTGTTGATGTTATCGACTTCCTGGCCCACGGTATTGTTTATCTCATTCTGCAGCCCTCGCAAGTCACTGTAGACACTGCGTATGCTTCCTGCCAAGTTCTCGCCCTGCGCCTCGACTGCCACTCGCGGCGGAACGCTCGCAGGGTCTGTAGAGAGGTCCTGCCACGCGTTGAAAAAGCCGCTAAGGTTCTGGGTCAGCTGCGAGTTGTCTTCATTCAGTATGCTCTCCATCTGCTGCAGATATTGCCCGGACGTCTTCTGGAACTGAAGGTCTGTGTTTTTTTTCTGTATGGTGTCGTTAAGATAGTTGTCGACAAACCGTCGTACCTCCGCTACCTTCACCCCATTGCCTAGCAGGCCCACAGGTGAAGGCATGGGCGTGGAAGTTTGAAGTACTGCCTCCTCGCGCGAGTATCCTGGCGTGTCGACATTTGCTATATTGTGAGAGACCGTCTGGAGAGCTAGCTCGCTGGCTAAGAGCGAACCTTTCCCGATGTCAAAGATTGACCGTACGCCGGCCATTTACACTTCCTTCGAAAGCACCATTGAGAGCGCTTGCGGGTGCCTTCGGTACGATGACCGGTTGACGAAGCTGATCATTTTCTCGATAGAACATTTCACGTGGTCCATGGAAAAGGTGAGCAAGCGCATATTCTTCTCGAGTGCCGTCTTCACGTCCTTTAACGTCTGCTCAAAATCCTTGCGCAAAGCAGTCCATTCTTTCGAAGGGCCGTCCGCGGAGAGACCATCGGTCGCCATTCGCTCCTGCTCTTTTTCCAGGAACTCAAGCTTTTTCAAAAGCTCTTCTTTGACGTTATTGGCCCGGACGATCCCCTCCAGGGAAAAGGAGATGATCGCATCGCGCTCCTCGGTGAGGACCCTCAGGAACTGTTTCAGCACACCGAGTTGGGTCCCCATTAGCTCAAATAAAAGCTGGTTAGTCATGGCTTCAGAGCTTCATCCAGAACCTGGTTTTTTAGGATGCTCCGGGCAACGTCTTCGCCCTTCACGTTGTAAGTCCCGTTGTCGATAGCCTGCTTCACCGCATCTATTTTGTCCTGTCTCGTTGCAGGGGCGGCCTTGACTTTCTCCTTCAGTTGATCGATCTCGGTCTTGCGGCCGGACAGTTCCACCTTATCGGTGACCTGCTGCTGGCTGTCCTTCTGGCCTACAGTTCCCTGCTTTGGCTCTTTCGCATTCGGCGATTTGACAAGGTGATCCAGCAACTGTACCTTGTTGTTGTTCTCAATTTTCATAGACTCCTCCCTTCTGTTCTTTCATCTATTATCGGCCGTTCCCGCAGAAACTTTAGAACTTTCACGACGTTCGAGGTAGCGCATGAGCACGTCCTTGATCCCGATACCCTTCTTGGCCACGAACTCGGCCACCTTTTCGTGAAACATGGAAAAATAGGTCTGCTCTGCATAGCTCTTTTCAGAAGAACCGGTCGTTTTCTGAAGCTGGTTGAGCATGGTGGAGACGAGATAGGCTTCAAATCCCTCGCAGGCCGCCTTCACGTCCTTGGTGCTTCGCCCCTTCAGCCCTTTTAGCGCATTTTCCTGGAGCCAGACCCCCTCCATCGGAATCTTCATTATAGGACCTCCAGCTCTGCGTGTAAAGCACCAGCCGCCTTGACCGCCTGCAGAATGGTTATCACATCACGTGCTGAGACACCCAAAGCGTTGAGGGCGGTGACCAGATCTCGTATCGTAACTCCGCTGTCCATTACAAAAAACTTACCCTTTTCTTCCTCTACCTTCATCTTGGTGCTTGGCGTAGTAACCGTCTGTCCCTGCGAAAAAGGCAGAGGTTGGCTTACCGTCGGTTGTTCCTTGATCTGTATGCTGATATTACCATGAGAAACGGCAACCGTCTGAATCTTAACGTTCTCCCCTATCACAACCGTGCCTGTCCGCTCGTTCACCACGATCTTGCTGAAGGTGCCTGGGTCCACGTCCAGATTCTCCACGGCCGATATGAAGGCTACGGGGTTGCTCTTAAACTCCGCTGGGATACCGATCATGACGGTTGCTCCATCCTTTGCGGAAGCGCTGCCACGAAATGCCTCATTGATGCGATCAGAAATCCTTTTTACTGTAGTAAAATCAGGAGATCTGAGCGATACGACCACGGAATCCGTGTTAATTGCCTGATAACTCAGCTCCCGCTCGATAGTCGCCCCATTCACAACTCTGCCCGTAGTAACAGCATTCTTCTGGACCTGGGCCGCCTGCCCTGTAGCCACGAACCCGCCGAGGAGAACAGGGCCTTGTGCCACGGCATAAACTTCGCCATCGGCTCCGCGCAGGGGGGCAAAAAGCAAGGTCCCGCCCTGGAGGCTCCTGGCATCACCGATTGAAGAGACCGTAACGTCTATTTTGTTGCCGATTCTGGCGAATGGCGGAAGATCAGCAGTAACAGCCACTGCCGCAATATTATTCACCCTGATGGTTGTCGGATCTACCCTGATGCCCATTTTTTCCAGCATGTTGGTTAAGGATTGCACTGTGAAAATCGTATTGGTAACTCTATCACCTGTATTTTCAAGCCCGACCACGAGCCCATAGCCTATAAGCTGGTTAGGCCGGAGACCGTTAATGTACCCTATGTCCTTTATCCTCGCCGCCTGGACAGAGCAAACTAGAAGAACAGATGCGAGCGCTGCTGCAATAGTTATCTGCCGAGCCTTCATCTTCATACGGTTCTCAGAACGGCCAAACACCATCTAGTATCCTGCTGAACCAACCGGGCCGCTGCTTGTCGCTGACGACACCTATGCCCGTGAGAATGATTTTGGCATCTGCGACCTGCGTAGAAAGAACCGAATTGTCACTGGCTATGTCCTTGGGCCGCACGATGCCCTGCAACAGGATCTCCTTTTTCTCGTTATTGATGAAGATTTCTCTCTTGCCTTCTACGGCAAGGTTCCCGTTCGGAAATACTTCTACAACCTTAGCCGATATCGTCGCAGTCACGGTTCCACTTCTTGTTGTTTCGCCAGTGCCGGCAAACGTATTGCTGCTATTGGCCTGAATCAGGTGTGCCGGGTTTGTGTTTTGAGGTGCCGTCGCCCCGGGCCACCCAAAGAAGAACGGGATGCCGTAATCTTGGGCAGAGGTCCGGCCGGTGTCCGTTGTGGCTTTCTCCGAAGCCGTTGATACCTCTACAACCTTTACCGTGATGAGGTCACCCATGGCCCCGGCCCTGTGATCGCCAAAGTACAGGTTGCCGTTGTAGCTTGCCGGCCACAAGCTGCCCGTGGGCTGTTTATTCAGGGTTGAATACCTGTAGACATTGTCAGGCACGAAAGGCTGGTCTTTGATGTGCGACTGTTCAAAAGGAAAGCAGCCAGCAACGGTCAGACCCACCATAACCACCAAGAGAATTTTTTTCATATGCTCCTAAAACTCTACGATGACTGTTCCGTCACCGGCCACTCTGCCCACTACTTCACGATCTGAGGAAAGGTTCTTCACCCGTATCCTCTCTCCGACTTTGCCTGGCTCTTCAGCCTTCCCCTTGGCTTTCACGAGGAGCTGCCTGTTCTCTACCATGATAGTCACCATTTCTCCCCTGCGTATCACCTGGGGACTATCAAGAATTAAGGTCGTAAGAACCGTGCCTGGAGCAACATCCCTCTTGACTATCTTTCCAGCCACATCCCGCAGATCCTTCGGATAAATGAGTTCATTTTCGCTAACGTAGGTTTCCTTACTTCCGACCTCGTCCGCAGAGATCGGACTCCCTTTGGGCAGAACTCGTTTCACATAAAAGAGTCGTATCTTCTCGTAGACCCTAAACGGAATATACGAAGTCCGGGGTCTCCCATCTTCTCCCTCAAATTCCATGACAGCAAGCCCTTTGCCGCCCACCTCCGGCATCGTATACACGTTAACAGACCTCACCTTTATGTTCTGCTTTAGAAGGGATGGAATACCATCCAGTTTGACCTGTATATCCCGTGGACCGTATGCTTCCTCCAAGAGACTCGTCAATCTTTTTTCAACCACACTCGTCTGCTCCCCAAAGCATACTCCACTGGGCAGAACGAATAGAAACAACGAAATGACTATCAGCAGGACTCTCATAGCTTAGCGTCTCACGTTATTTGCTATCTGGAGCATATCGTTAGCAGCCTGTATGGCTTTGGAATTGGTTTCGTAAGCTCTCTCGGCGATGATCATGTTAACCATCTCCTGGACAATGTCGACGTTGGACATTTCGAGGTAACCCTGTTGCAGAGTCCCTACGCCACTCAGACCGGCATTGCCTACGATAGGCGTCCCGCTCGCGTCTGTCTCAATGAAAAGATTCTTACCTATAGCAGCTAAGCCGGCTTGGTTCGTGAAGGTCGCCAGTTGAATTGTTCCCAGCTGCTGAGGTTTCGACTGCCCTTGGACCGTGACCGAAACCGTTCCGTCCGGCAATACCGAGGTGGCTGTAGCACCCTGGGGTATCGTGATAGCCGGTTCAAGGAGGTAGCCGTCAGCTGTGACAACGCGCCCCTGGGAGTCCGTCTGAAAGGAGCCGGCCCTCGTATATGCCTTGTCACCCGTGGGAAGAGTGATCTGGAAAAATCCGGCACCCTGTATAGCTATGTCGAGTGGGTTTTGTGTCTGCTGAAAGTCACCTTGTATGAAGAGCTTCTCAACAGAAGCCAGGAGCGCACCCATCCCGATCTGGATACCGGTCGGCACCTGATTCCCCTGCTCGGTACGCGTCCCTGCCATACGCATGGTCTGGTACATCAGTTCCTGGAAGCCTGCCCTGCTCGTTTTATACCCGCTGGTGTTCACGTTGGCAATGTTGTTCGCTATCACATCCAGATTTTTCTGCTGGACCACCATACCTGTTGCCGCTGTCCATAGAGACCTGATCATTTCGCCTCCTTAAACTCTTGCCGCTTCCTGCAGCTTGCTGTCCATGTCGCCAAAGGCTTGCTGGACCTTGCCGTATGCTTCATAAGCCCTCGTGCACGCGATCATGTCGATCATCTCCTTGAGCACATCAACGTTTGACCCTTCGTGATACCCTTGGTTAACCGAGCAGTTGGTTGCGGGCAACTCCTGGTCCGCCGGATTTACGTTCTCAAACAGGGAGTTCCCGACCGGGTGTAAATTCTCTTTGGTGGCAAAACGGATAATCTTGAGCTTTCCTACAGAAACCTTGTCCACGAAGACCGAGCCATCCTTCTCTATAGAGATCTGTTTTCCGTTTGCAATTATATCCCCGGTTTCACCTGCCACGGTATTTCCGTCGTGCGTGACTAACTTGCCCGTCGCATCGAGGGCGAACTGGCCGTTGCGGGTATATCTATTCCCTTGTGCGGTCTGTATCACGAAAAATCCGTCTCCTTGCAGGGCTACGTCCAGTTTATTTCCTGATTCAATAAGCGGACCTTGAGCGAAGTTTGTGTGCGAATCATACGTAGCGACAAACGTGCTGTCAGCCTGATCGGTATCTATAATACTGCTGGAGAGGATTGCTTCAAACACAGGACTGGACGACTTATATCCCGTAGTAAGAGCATTGGCCAGGTTGTTACTGATAAAACCGAGCCTCTTCTCCTCCGCTGCCGCCCCACTCACAACTGAGTATATGCCCGCCATGAAAACCTCTTCGCTCAAGTGAAGCAAATGATGTGCCACACTGGACCGCTCTTTGGTCTGTCTCATCTATCTAGTCCATCCGGTCTATTCGGTTCCTTGGTCCGTCTCGTCTATCTGGTCTGTCTGGTCCAAAAGTATTGTTGGGGGTTCCCGTTGTGCCCCAACGGAAAAGGCATCAATGAAGGACAGCAATGGGCGGGATAGGCAATAAGTACCATCGAGTAGCGACGCGGACAGATTAGGCCAAATGGACTAGATAGACGAGACGGACCAAAGAGACCGGATAGACGTTATCTTCGATGGGATGGTGGGAAAAATTTTCCGACCCTGAAAGCTTCATACGGTAATATCGATCGTTCCTTGCTTTTCCGAATCCGCATCATCGGACTCGGATGGGGCAGGCCGTTTCGAACGGTCCTCCCTGCCGGCACCATTACGCCGTTCGTGCCGCTTGTCGAGTCCTGACAGGCGCACTTTCTTATCCACTGAAAGGATCTTTGGAATGAGGTCAACGTCAAACAACCCTGCCATGGGAACCTCCTTTGATCACGGAGAATACCCTCCTATCCAATTTCACCCTGGTGACTCGCCCAATGAGGTGCATCCTTTCCCGGTCTCTTCGTGTGTTATAAACATCTTCTGAAGATTCAGCAGAATGAGGAGCCTGTCATCTACTTTGCAAACGCCATAGACATAGTGGGACTGCGCGGCTCCGGCAAGAGTTGGTGCCGGCTCGATTGAGCCTTCAGGCAGCTGTACCACTTCTGATACGGAATCAACGAGAAATCCAGCCAGCACTTCGTCAATCTCGATCACAATGATCCTGCTTTGTTTGTCAGCAGTCCTGGTGTGAAAACCAAGCAGCCTACGAAGATCCACCACCGGAATGATCTTGCCCCGCAAGTTCATGACCCCCTGGACGTGAGGGGGTGAGTTGGGAATTCGCGTGACTTCGACAGCCCTGTTGATCTCCTGTATGCTCCCAATATCTACTGCGAACTCCTCGGTGTCTATCCTGAACGCTACAAAGGAACGCATACCCCTATCCGCCATCCCTGTATTCGCTTACCCTTCTAACGGGTGATCGCTTACCCATTGAAAAACTTAAGTTTTCTATGCAAAAAGTGTGCTTAAACGGGTTTTTCTCGTTTTTCTGGTTTGTCTGGTTTCTTTCGTTTTAACCAGAGAAACCAAATAAACCGGGGAAACCGGAGAAACCGTTTTAGGCTGCGACCGGTTGTCTGCAGAAATGCGCAAAAATCTCAGGAAGATCCAGCATCAACACCACCCTGCCGTCACCCCGGATAGTCGCACCAGCGATCCATCGCACGCTCTTCAGAAACTCTCCGAGCGACTTGATGACTACCTCCTCCTGGCCGATTACAGAGCCCACCAGTAAACCTATGGGCCTATCTGCTGTTTTGCAGAGTATGATCGAACATTCCTCAGCCGCCTCTTGCCCGCCGGAGACGACTTTAGAGAGTCTAACCAATGGCACGACCAGATCTCGCAGCACCAGCAATTCGTGGCCTTGAACCGTTTTGACTTGTCCTTCTTTTCGTCTGATCACTTCGAGCACGATGTCGAGCGGAAGCGCATAGAGCTCTTCGCCTACGTTGACGAGTAAAGCTTTCATGATGGCCAGGGTCAGGGGCAGCGTAATCGTGAGTCTTGTCCATTCGCCTTGCCGAGAATTCACGTAGACATGGCCGTTCATACGTTCCACATTCGTTTTGACCACATCCATGCCCACGCCTCTACCCGAGATAGATGTTAACTCCTTCGCCGTGCTGAAGCCCGGAACAAATATGTAATTAATTGCTTCTTCGGTACTAATCTTCTCAGCCTCACCAGGGTGTATCAGGCCTTTTTGTACAATTTTTTCCTTGATTGCGCTGACGTCTATTCCTTTTCCATCGTCGAAAATCTCTATAGCCACCTGGTTACCTTCGCTTCGTGCTTTCAGAGATATGGCTCCTTTTGCTGTTTTGCCTTTTCGTACCCGTTCGTCCGGTGTTTCGATCCCGTGATCTATGGAGTTCCTTATGATGTGGGTAAGAGGGTCGTGAAGAGCCTCGATAAAGGATTTGTCCAGTTGAGTTTCACCACCCTCTATTATGAACTCAACCGTCTTGCCGGATGCCGTGCAGAGGTCACGCACAAGCCTAGGGACCTTGTTGAAGAGCCTGCTGATAGGAACCAGGCGGGCTTTCATGACAGCCATCTGCAGATCGTTCGTGATCATTTCCACGTAGTGCGTGGCCTCCGTTAGGCTGGCTATTAATGAAGCGCCCACTTGTGTTCCTCCTTGGGTATCGCTTGCCGGATACGTGCCGTGGTCTTCCTGCAAAGAAGCGTTCAACAACGCGAGCCTGTTCTTGCCAAGCACCAGTTCACCGACCAGGTTCATCAGTTCGTCGAGCTTTCTGACATCTACCCGCACTGTCTGCTCTTTCCTCGGAGGCGCAACAAGTGAAGGCTCACCCAGGCCAACGACCGGCTCTATTGGCAAGGCTTGCCGCCTGTGGAGTGATTCCGTTTCTTTTTCAATCGCCTTACAGTCGGGTATACCTCCTGCGCCTTCGAGAGCAGTCTGGTCCTTATTTTCTGCAATACCCTCCAGCTCGGCGAGCAGACAACTAATATCTTTTCCTTCCCTGCCATTGTTGCTTATGTCTTGGACGAGGAGCTTCATGACATCGAGTGATCTCAGGATAGCGTTGACGACATCAGGCCGGGGAGTGAGCGCACCACTTCGCATCTTGCCCAACAGATCCTCAGCCTTATGTGCGAGACCGGAAAGAGTATCGAAACCCAGGAACCCCGACGTACCCTTTATGGTGTGCACGCATCTGAAGACGCTGTTGATCGCCTCAGCAGATGGATCCTTCTCCAGACCCACAAGGTCACGTACGGCACCGTCGACAAGATCTGCGGTTTCGGTTATGAACTCGCCTATGATCTCCTCGAGTTCATCCTTGTCAATCAGCTGATCTTCCATCTGCGCGCTCCGACAGCAAAGACTCAATCCGCGAAACGAATAGATCCGAGGAGACAGGCTTGGCGAACAACAGGTCAACTCCCGCCTCCAGCGCATTGCTTTCTTCCTCCTCATCCAAACAATCGCTGACCATTACGACAGGCGTATCCAGGAGATAGAAGTTGTTTCTGACGCTTCTCACAAAGGCCATACCGTCCATATTCGGCATGTCTCGATCCACAACAACGAGATCAACCCTCAAGGCGGTCAGTTTTTCCAGGGCATCCAGCCCATCCTCAGCCTCGAATGTGACATAATCATTGCGCTTGAGCACCAGAGAGATGAATTTGCGAGCGCAGATTGAATCATCCACAACAAGAACTTTTCTCACGCCGCACCTTTCTGGTATACAACGGTGCCTGGCAGAACGATTGGCTTTAAGGCCTTACTGACCGGATAGAGATACTCGGAATGGCCTAGAAAAAGATAGCCTCCAGGTTTCAAGGTATCATGGAAATGAATTGCGACCCTTTTCCTCGTATCTTCACCGAAATAGATCAGCACGTTACGACAGAATATAATGTCCATGCGGCCCAGTTTCCTGTACGATTGGGCATCATTCAGATTCATGAACTCGAACTTGACACAGCTCCTGATTTGGTCGTTCACGGCAAAGCTATTTTTCTTCTTTATGAAGTACTTCTCCCTGATAGGTGCATCTACGTGACGCATTGCGTAGCCGTTAAAAATGGCAGAATCCGCAGTACGTAAGGCTTTCCTGCTTATGTCGGTTCCAATAATGATAAAAGGACGTGTCTCGCGCAGAGCCTGTTTCTGTTCCAGAATAGTGATGGCGATGGTATAAGGCTCCTCCCCGGTTGAACAACCGGCGCTCCAAATCCGCAACGTCTCGGATCGCCTAGCACCGTTGAAATACTCGGAGCTCAGGAGGGATTTGAGCATCTCCAGCTGTGGTTGATTCCTGAAAAAACTCGTTTCGTTGGTAGTAACCGCGTCGAATAAATTGAACAGTTCGTCCGATGCCTTTTCACCGTATTGAAGGTAGTAATAGTAATCCTCGAACGTTGAAAGATTGAGCTCATACAGCCTGTTCTTAAGCCGGTTTTCCAGGAGATAGGCTTTATTGTCCAGGAAATATATCCCGGACTTTTTGTAAACGAGGTCGCGCAAGGAGATGAACTCTTCCTGTCTCATCGCCGTCCCTTTCGATTTTTTTGCTTTAGTTGTTTGAGCGCTGCGTTCGCAGCGGACCGGAGAGCCGCGTCATGGCTTCGCACAAACGAAGCCACATGAGGGAGAGCGGATGGATCTCTGAGGTCTGCCAGGGCCTTGATGCTGCCGATCTTGATCAGCGTGTTCTCGTCACGGAGACCGTTAATAAAGACGTTAAGCAAGGAGTGCTCTCGAAAAGAAGCGAGAGCCGCCAGCGCTTCATATCTGGTCCAGACATCCCGGTCAACGTCAAAGAAGAGTGTGATTAGTCTGTCCATGAAGGTACTCAGCTTTCTTTCTCTTATGACCCTCAACAGCTCGTGCAGGAAGGGCCGTTCAATAAACAGCCTGCCAAGAATTTCCAAGTACCGGTCGTCCTTCTCAATGAGTTTCCCTGTCGTGTATATGGCGGCTCGTACGACGGTTTCATCCGGATCAGAGAGAAGCCTTTTCATCGCGACGAGACACCTTTCTTTGTCCAGATGCTCCAGTACTGTAAGGGCTACTTTCTTGTCCTCGACTGAGCCCACGGCAACAAAGCTCTCGACAAGGCCTGCAGCGCAAGTGAGGTCTAGGCTGCAGAGTGACTCCAGCGCTTTTTTTCGTACGTCGAGATAACCGGCCCTGGCGAGGTTTAAGATTTCAGGCACAAGCCTGTTCAGGTTAAGTCTGGCCGACGCCAGCGCCGCGTCTCCCTGTACATGGCCATCTTCATCAGAGAGTGCCCTCTTAAGTAGAGCGGAGCCGTCCTTTTCATTCACTGGGGCTCGCGTCGCCCCCTCCACCGGCGAAGCCGTCGGAGCCTTCCCCTCTCGCTCACTGTGCTCGCTAGATAGATGTCCACTCGCTTGGCCACGGAAATCTATGATATTCGGGAGTTGACGTATGATCTCTCTCTTGAGGTCGAGAGGGGCTTCTGAAAAGAGCCGGTCAAGAGGCTCGCCAGCTAATGTATGCCTTGCAATACCACACGCCCGTATGAAGGGTAACAGAACTGGCGGATCCATGCTCACATATTCGGCCGCCTTGCAGGCCCACACAGGTTCAAGCTCCGCGAAGAGTCCTATCAGTTCATCAAAGCCTTCTTCATCTGCGTCTCTCTTTCTCAATGCATCGAGGGTTATGTCACATGTCTCTTGCCTCTTGAATCTGCCCAGCAGCCTCATCACCTGTATCGATGTCCTCGTGTTCGATCGTACGAAGCGAGCCAGGTGCCCAAACAACTGCTCTCCCATGGCCTCATACAGCTGCTCGAGAGTTGGCCCATCGTCCTTTTCCAGAATGGTCCTGACAAAAATGTCGCGCCTTTGTTCCGTCCACCCCTTGAGAATAGCGAAAAGATTGTTTAGGATCTGGTGGTCCTTAAACGATAGAAGGACCTCGCAGGCCATAAGGGGTAGTACCCCTTTTCCGTCAACGAATACACTCCAAAGCTGGGGTATTACTTGTCGCGACGCAATCTTACCCAGAGAATAGATCGCAGAGAAAGCGATTGGCTCCTCGTCGTCCAGAGCTCCAAGAAGCCCCTCAACTGCCGTGCTGTCCTGAAAATTACCCAGTGCCGTGCACGCTGCATTCCTCACGTTGGGATCTCCGTCCTTGACACAGGTCAGGAGGTGACGCAGTGCCTTCCGGTGGCTGACAGCGCCCAGTATCTCACAGGCCGATATCCTCACAGCAGGCTCTGGCTCGCGCAAAAGCTCAATCACTTCGTCTACAGCGTGTGGATTAAACCTCTTGAGCAGCTCAAGCGCAGCCATTTTCGGCTCTGTCTCTTTTCCCTTTAGCAACCGGATCAGAGAGGGAATAACGGCTTGAGAACGTGAATGAAGAAGTGATTTAGCCGCTTTCTCCCCTTCGAGACTATTAAGACCCGTAGCGCTCCTGATAAGGCGCTCTATTTTCTTGTAATCGTTCTTGTCGGTGCGGTGAGATGTCTCTGCTGCTCTCATAAGGCCCCCATAATCTCTTCCGCTATCCCATGCACCGGTAAGATCGAATTTGCGAGTTGAGCTTCAACCACAGCCTTTGGCATGCCATAAACAGCCGACGTCTCCTCGTCCTGTGCAATCACATAACCATTCCTTGCTCTTATCTCCCTTGCCCCACCCAACCCGTCGGTACCCATGCCGGTCAGTATAACGGCTATGGCTTTCGATTCGTAGACACGGGCTACACCGGTAAAAAGCAGATCGACCGACGGCCTGTACACGTAGTTCTGATCTTCGATAAATTCAACGATCACCTCACGGCCCCTACGGCAGACGCTCATATGGGTGTCCCCCGGGGCCAGCAATGCCAGGCCGGGCCTCAAGTTCTCGTTGTTTTCAGCCTCCTTTACCTCGATCTCTGTGACCGCGTTGAGCTTCTTCGCAAAGGATTGCGTAAATGCCTTTGGCATATGCTGGGCTATGGCGATGGGAACCGGAAAGTTCTTCGGTAGTCTGCTCAAGATGTACTGTAAAACCCGCGGTCCGCCAGTAGAAGCTCCTATGGCCAGAACGGCGCGCAAGGCCTTGTTTCCGGTCGCGAAAGCCAGGGGCTCCCTTGCACCCCCTTGTCTCAGAAAGAATGATCCTATGCGTTTCTTTGCAACGGATTTGATTTTCCGTGTCAGCTCTTCTTCAATCCTCGTGATATTGAGCGTCCCGCCTGAAAGATCTTTAGGCACGAAGTCACAGGCACCTATGCTGAGCGCATCAAGCGTTATGTCGGCACCCTCTTTGGTTGCTGCGCTCAGCATGATTACTGGCAAGGGCGCTCGCGACATGATGTGTTTCAGGGCCTCGAGCCCGTTCATGCGCGGCATTTCAACGTCCATGGTGACCACGTCAGGTTTTAGTGTCTCTATCCTCTCGAGAGCCTCTTCTCCGTTTTCCGCCGTGCCAACCACCTCGATGAACTTGTCTTTTCTGAGCATGCGCGAAATGATCCGCCTCATGAGAGCCGAATCATCAACCACAAGAACCCGTATCATGGTCGCCTGCTGTGACTTCTATAAGTCCTTGAGCATTTTTGAGTGAGTCGTAGGCTAGGGATAGGAATCGTACTTCGTCATGCACCGTGATAGCATCAGTGGATCCGTTTACAGCCTCGCAGAAGTCCCGGTGGCGCGTGGCAAAATCGTCGAAGCACTCCAGGTCTGTGTCCATATTAATCCGTTTGGCAAACTGGTTGGCAAGGCAGGTCGCAAAGGCGCTCTCTCGGTTTTGCGGAGCCGCACCAGGCGTATGGTGGTACCTGACCCCGTCGCAGATGGCAGATGGCAAGTTCCACAGCTCAAGAAGAGAAGCCCCCACGTACCCGTGGTCAACTGAAAAGATTGCCCGTTCGGCTTCAACCGCAGGCATGTGCCTTTCCCTGATCAGCAGCAACATCTCCTGCCATTCTTTTTTGAAGTACCGATACAGAATGATTCTGCCGATATCGTGAAGGATACCGCTGATGTAAATCTCGTTGTGGTCAACGGCAACTGTTGCGTGGGAGCCTATCAGTTTTGCGAGACTGCCGCAGACAATAGCGTGCGTGATGAACAATTTTCTGTCGAAGGTTGTGTCAGGCCCCTGTACCAGGGCCAGAAAGGGCATCTGAAGAACAACGTAGCCAAGATGTTCATAGCCTATGACGGCTATAGCCCTCTCCATGGTCGTGATGCTCCTGAAGTTACGCGTACCGAAATAGGCTGTATTCGCGACCCTCAAGACTTCACCTGCCATAGAGGGATCCATGTGCCGCGCCAGATCCGATGCTGAGCTCATGGGATCGTTAATCAGCGTAAGTATCTCGCTCACAATCTTAGGGAAAGTCGGCAGAATCTCAATATGGCGCAATTTTTTTACGATATAGTCCTGATTGCCCATGAAGCGCCTCACTTATTTATCGCTCAATTTCCGAGTGACCTTAACAATTACCGTGCAGCAGAAGCTGCGAAACTCACATAGACCGTACCACACCATTTTTTTCGCTAGTCACCTGAAATCCCGGCTTCGGGGTCCCAATAAATTTTTTAACGTCCAAATGGGCCGGCTTGTGAAACCGGATGGTATATAAGACCGTTCTCGCGACATTTGAGATTTGTTAAGCGGAGATTGTTTCTGATACGGCTTGCGCGTAATTGACCCTGCGAACCTATTTCGTGCGCTTGTTGAGGAAAGTCCGGAGGCTTAAGACCGCCTGGGAATGGATCTGGGAGATTCTGGCCTCGGTGATGCCAAGCACTTCCGCGATCTCTTTCATGTTCATATCCTCGTAGTAGTAGAGACTCAAGACCAGCCGTTGCTTTTCTGGCAGTCGCTCGATCTCACGACCAAGAAGCGCCTCAAGCTCCCTCATTTCAGCGCATTTCTCGGGGCTGGCCCCTTCCTCCATCACATACTTGATGATGCCATCGCGGTCCATGCCCGACACCTCAGAGATATCTTCGATGCTGAGGATCGAAAGACTCCCGAAGTCCTTGAGCATTACCAAGTACTCATCAATGTCGACTTTCAGCTCTTCAGCTACCTCCTCCTCTCGCGGGTAGCGCCCCAGCTGCGTTTCCAGTTTTCGTATGACCTCCTCCAGCTTCTTTGCCTTGGTTCTCGCGCTTCTCGGGAACCAATCGCGCTTCCGCAGCTCATCGATCATCGCGCCCCTGATTCTCAGGTAGGCAAACGTGTTGAGTTTGATGCCTCTGCTCGGATCAAACTTCTCCATGGCTTCCAGCAGACCGAGGACACCGGAAGATATGAGGTCTTCCGTGATACCGTCGTCATCAAAACCCCGCGATACCTTGAAAGCCAGGTGTTTTATGATTGGGAGGAATTCTTCGATGACCTTCTCTCGTTCATCGACTTGTTGTTTTTTGTAGGCTTTCTTGAGCATGCTCAGGCTACCAGCCTGCTACAGATTCGCGCCAGAGCCTTCGTCGCGTTTGTCTCCGGAAAGGTCTCTGCCCACAGTTTCTGTTTTTTTACCGCTATATTCACGTTCTTGTCGATGGGAATGTACCCTGCGAAGTCAAGAGAAATATTGAGGAATCTGTCCGTGACCAGAAGAATCTTCTTGTACATGTCAAGGGCTTCCTTCTCATCCCTCACCATGTTCACGATGATCTGGAAATCCCGACGCCCGGTCTCTTTGCTGAGCACTTTCACCGTCGCATACGAGTCGGTGAGGCTGGCAGGGTCAGGAGTTATGATAACCAATACATCCTCGCTGATAGCATTGAAATAGACCACATTTGAAGAGATACCCGCGGAAGTGTCCATGAGGAGAAAGTCATAATCGGGGATATCCTGAAAGGAGGAAAGCAATATATTCTTCTCCTCCATCGTCAAGTTAGAGAACTCGGAAATGCCCGAGGTAGCAGGTATGATCTTGATGCCGAAGGGACCCTCTACGATGATATCCTTCATGGTCTTCGTGCCGTTTATCAGGTCTCTAATGTTGAATTTAGGCACCATGCCGAGCATGATATCGATGTTCCCCAGAGCAAGGTCCGCATCCAGGATATACGTCGATTTTCGCATGGCGCTCAGAAGATATGCCATGTTCGAGACTATGGAGGACTTGCCGACCCCTCCTTTTCCGCTCGTGATCGCTATTGTCCTCTTTCTTCGCGCCTCCATACATTCTCCTCTAAGACTAAGTTATAGAGTGTTTCCTGATCAGGTAGGACAATGTCCTGGATACCCATACCCGTAGTGAGAAAACAGACGGGCTTGTCGAACATCACCAAATCAGCTACCACGTGACCGAGGCACTTTTCCTCATCAAGTTTGGTAAAGATAAACCCAACCGTACCCGCTCCGTTGACCTGGCCGCAGTAATCCTTGATTTTTTCGCTCCTGATCCACGAAGGAAAAATCAAGAGCTTCTTGCTTCCCTTCAATCTCTCCATGGCCTTTTTTTGCAGCAGCTCATTGCCCGTCACGTCAATGATTTTCTTACGCGTCTCTCTTTGAACGATGAAAGGAAGATCTTCATCGTTCACCGTAAAATAGAATGGCACACCGGTATGTTCAGAGAAGATCATCAGTTCGTTGTATCGCTCTCTCCTCTGTGGCTCGTATGCTATTATAGATACAGGCACTCCGGCATCCATAAACCGTTTTGCCAGTTTCTTCGTCGTTTCGGTCTTGCCGGCGCCACTCGGGCCAAGCACAAGAATCGGCTCATTGGAACTGTCGATCGCGCTCACTTTGATCTTTTTTGCCAGAATTTTTTTCAGGAAGTAACTCACCTTACCCGAATCTTCGGCAAACTTACCGGTCTCTGCATACACTTCGGCAACCAGCGTGAAGGCCAGCTTGGAATCGAGGCCAGTTTTCAACATCTTTTCATAGAAGGAGCGCAAGGTTGGTGGAAAGGCCTCAACACGGTATTTCAGGGTGTCTGATTCCATGGAACCCATCCGTTCGCTCAAAGCCCTGACGGTCAGGTTAATCTCTTCGATCCTCTTCATGACCTCGCTCGCAGGAGCATCCGGAGATGTCAGTTCTTCGTCGATAGCGATGAGGATCTCGTACCCTTTCCGTGCCGCGTCCATGTTTTCTTTGATGTCTATAATGATCGCGTCAGGACCATACTCGCTTTTGATCCTCTTTATTCCCTCCTTGACGCTTTCAAAAAAAAGCCGCTTAACCTTCATTGGCTCTTATCACCCCCACCGATTTTATTTTGATCTGTTGCGGGATCTCGTTGTGGGATATCACGGCGATACCCTGGATGTACCGTTCGAGGAGTTTTCGGAGCCTGGAACGGATTATAGGGTGCACGAGCAGGACCGGCTGAATATTCTGTACCATCATATTTTTGAGTTCATTGCTAATCTTATCAATCATCTGTTGAGTAAATGCCAAATCCAGTGCAAGATACGTTCCTTGTTCCGAGTTTTGGAGGCTGGAAATCAATTTTTCTTCCATCATCTTCTCGAAGATCAAGACATTGAGCACGCCATCAACGAGATATGGCTTAAGAATGCTCCGTGCCATGCGCTGCCGCACAAACTCCGTCAATACGTCGGGGTCCTTGGTCGAAAGCGCGTGATCAGCAATGGTTTCGAGGATGGTGACGAGATCTCGGATGGAAACCTGTTCGCGCAGAAGATTTTGAAAGACCTTTTGAATGACCCCGATATTGGCCCCGTTTTGTGTCAGTTCCTCAACCACCTTCTGATGGCTTGCTGACACATTGTCGAGGAGCCTCTGTACCTCCTGTCTCGTCATGAGCTCGTGTGCATTGTTGCGCAAAATCTCTGTCAAATGCGTAGCGATGACTGTCGCATGATCGACAATGGTGAAGCCTTCAGAGATGCATCGGTCCCTGTCCTTCTCTTTGATCCAGGCAGCCTCGAGGTTGAATACGGGTTCCCGGGTAGGAATGGCGTCTGCTATCCTGTGGCGCTCGTCAGCGCCCATGGCCAGCAGATGCCCGAGCAGCAGCTCACCTTTGCCCATCTCGATCCCTTTGAGGAAGATGGCGTATTCCCCTGCTTTAAGCTGCAGGTTATCCCTCACCTTCATGGGCGGAACCACGATTCCCAGCTCCCCTGCCAGCTGCTTCCGGATAGCCTTCAGCTTTTCCAGCAACTCGCCGCTCTGCTCCGTGTCGACGATAGGAATGAGCCCGTAGCCAATCTCGACTTCCAGGATGTCCACAGGCTGAACGAAGTCGGCTTTTTCTGCGGCTTCCTGAGGTATTTCGGGAATTTGCAAAGCCTCTTCTTTCTGGGCCTTGGAGATCACGTACCCGCCCCCGGCCGCTATTGAGGCCAGAATCAAGAAAGGCATGGCGGGTATGCCGGGCACCATGCCTATGGTCACCAGTATGACGGACGCGAGTATCAGCGCCCTGGGCTGCATGGTGAGCTGGTTCATCACGTCGCTGCCGAGATCTGACTCTCCTGCCGCCCTCGTCACGATAATACCTGCCGCCGTAGAGGTCAGCAGTGCAGGAATCTGGCTGACAAGGCCATCGCCAATCGTCAGTATGGTGTAGACCGAAAGAGCATCTAACACCGACATTTCTTTTTGTACAACTCCTATAATGAGGCCACCCAGTAGGTTGACAAAAATGATTATCAGGCCCGCAACAGCGTCTCCTCGAACAAACTTGCTCGCGCCATCCATAGCGCCGTAGAAGTCAGCCTCCATCTCTATGCGCGCACGCCTCTCCTTGGCCTGCATGTCATCGATCAACCCGGCGTTCAGGTCTGCATCTATACTCATCTGCTTGCCCGGCATAGCGTCCAGAGTGAAGCGAGCCGCCACCTCGGCCACGCGGCCGGCGCCCTTCGTGATGACCACGAAGTTGATAATGATGAGGATGAGGAATACGATCGCGCCGACCACATAGTTGCCCCCGATTATGAAGGTGCCGAACGCCTTGATAATGCGGCCTGCGGCCTGTGTCCCCTCATCACCATGCAGCAGGATCAGCCTGGTGGAAGCAATGTTCAGAGAAAGCCTGAAAAGGGTCACGATCAGGAGAATTGAAGGGAATACGGAAAAATCGAGCGGCCGGTGAGTGTACATGCCGAGAAGCAGGATCATGAGCGACGTGGAGATGCTTATGGCGATGAAGAGATCAATAAGAAAAGGGTTGAGGGGGATGATCATGATGAGGATCACCACCACCACACTGGTGGCGATCACGAGATCGCTTTTCCCTCTCAGCCATGTCAGTACATTTTCCATTTAAAGACCGACTTTCCTTCTCCGTTTATAGACCTGAGCAAGAAGCTCAGCCACGACAAGGTAGAATTTTTCCGGGATGTAGTCCCCGATCTTGACGCCGTAAAAGATTCCCCTGGCAAGAGGCTTGTTCTCGACGATAGGAACTCCGTGGAGTCGGGCAACAGCCTTAATCTTATCAGCTACAAAACCGGCTCCTTTGGCCACGACCTGCGGGGCGGGCATTTCCTTAACCATATACTTGAGGGCTACGGCAAAGCTTGTCGGGTTGGTCACGACAACGTCCGCCTTCTTCGTGTCCTCCAGCATGCGTCTGCGTGCAAACTCGCGCTGCAGACTTCTGATCCGCGACTTGATCAAAGGGTTACCCTCGCGCTCCTTCATTTCCTCGGTCACTTCCTGTTTGGTCATCATCATGTTTCGCATGAACTGCCATCTCTGGAAGAGATAATCGATACCAGCCAGGAACATAAAGATGATGCCAAGCTTCAGGGCCAGCCTGAAGCCGGTCTGGCCCAGATAGCCGACCGTAAATTTCACGTCCTTTTGCACGAGGGAAAGGATGGTTGGAAATTCGCTCCTGATGATTGAATAGCTGATGTAGATCAGAACGAGAATTTTTGCTAGCGATTTAAGCACTTCCTGTAATGATCTGACGCTGAAGAATCTGCCAATGCCTGCTATAGGATTAAGCGCGTTAGGGTTGAAATTGAAGACTTGCGGGCTCCACATGAAGCCAACCTGAGCAACTGTTCCCGCTATGCTGAGCACGGTTACGAGTCCGAAAAGGGGCAATACCAGCGCTAGCCACTTAAACACGCCTGACGAAAGAATCCCGTGGATGCTCGCCACGTTCACATCCGTATGCATTGTCTGCACCGACACCACGTACGATTTGAAAGCCTCCTGAAAGGTGTAGGACATGCTGAAATAGAGGAAGATGGATGAAAAAAGTATGATCATGCAGGAGCCGAGTTCAGGTGACCTGATAACCTGCCCCTTTTTCTTTGCTTCTTCCAGCTTCTTCTCAGTCGGCTTTTCGCTCTTTTCCTGGAAACTCTCAGCCATGGTTATCTCAAAATCCTCAAGACTCTCATGAATTCCCCATCAATCCCCTTGAACAACGTTCCCAATGCCGGCGTCATGAAGCTGAGAGCGAGGGAGAGAATGGTTAACGACACGAAGATCTTCACAGGCAGACCTTCGACAAAAATGTTCATGGTCGGGATCATCCTCGACAAGAGACCGAGCGAGAGTTCTATCAGAAAGAGAGCCACGACAAGGGGCGCCCCGAACTTGAGACCCAGGCCGAAGATCTTGCCGCTTGCAGCGGCGAAATAGCTGAACAAGCCGCTGTTCACGGTCGCAGTTCCCAGGGGTAGTTCTTTGAAACTCGCATAGATGCCCCTTACCACTATGTGGTGCGCGTCAACTGAAAAAAAAATCATCAGACTGAGCATGTACAGGAGCTCCTCGAGAATTGACGCCTGACTGGAAGAGAGGGGATCAACCATCCTCGCAAACCCGAAGCCGGTTTGGAAGCCCACGATCTCACCCGTTGCCTGGACCACCGCAAAAAGCAGACGAATCGCAAAACTGATGCAAAGCCCGATTAATATCTCCCTGAGAATGGCAAGCAGCATGGCATAGCCGTCAACCGCCAGTCCGGCAGGATATGAAACAACCCCAGTCATGAGAAATGCCATGAGCAAGGCAAAACTGACCTTGAAAATAGCTGAAAGGCCCCTCGCTGAAAAGACGGGTAAGAGCCAGAGAATTGCCAGCACCCTAAAAAAAATCAATATATATTTTGGGGCGTCTATGATCATCGGATCTACCGCACATATGTGGAGAGGTTCGAAAACAGGGCGGTGGTGTAGGTCACTATATGGTTGAGCATCCACGGGAAGAGAAACACGAGGACTAAAACCACGGCAAGTATCTTTGGAACAAACGTCAGAGTAACCTCATGTATCTGCGTGGCTGACTGGAAAATACTGACGAGCAGTCCAACCATCATGGCAGCGAGAAGCAGGGGAGACATGATCAACATTCCCATTTTGAGCGAGCTTCTAAATATCTCCAGCACCAGTTCCTGACTCATGATGCCACTTTGCCTTCAAGCGCAGACCTTCGTTGCCTGCGCCCTGCCTCGCTCCGACGTACTTCGAGTACGCCTCCGTTCGTCACGGCTTGAGCGCCTCGGTCTGCATCTTGAATCCAGAGTGGCACAAGAATCCCGCCTGACAGTGTCACCATGCATGAATTTTGAATACTGATTCTCCTATCCATGCCAAAGACCTTTCCTCACTATAAGAAACCCTTGACTAAGGAGCCGACCAACAGGTTCCAGCCGTCGACGAGAACGAATAGCATCAGCTTGAACGGCAGTGATATAAAGATGGGGGGCAGCATCATCATGCCAGTTGACAAGAGTACGCTGGCCACGACCATATCGATTATGAGGAAGGGTATATAGAGCAGAAATCCTATCTGGAACGCCCTCTTCAGCTCGCTGATGGCGAAAGCGGGTACAAGAACACGGAAGGGGATATCGCTCTCGTTTTTGGGACGCTGAAGCCCCGCAATGTTCGCGAACAGGGCCACATCTTTGTCCCTTGCAAACCGAAACATGAACGTACCCATCTCTTTTGAAGACTTATCCACAAACTCATCGTACGCAATCTTGTTGTTCATATACGGAGAGAGGGCGTTGACATGAATCTTTTCGAACGTCGGGCCCATGATAAAAAACGTAAGGAAGAGTGATAATCCGACGATCACCTGGGTGGGAGGCAGCGTAGGCATACCGATGGCCTGCCTCAAGAAAGAAAGGACAATGACAATCCGTGTGAAGGAAGTCATCAGCAGCAGAATGGCCGGCGCGAAACTCAGAATAGTAAACATCAACGCGAGATTCACGAGATTCCTATTTCCCTCTCCCCCGGCGAACATGTTGATGAGGTCAATTCTTGCCGGAGCTTTGTCACTGGTCGCATTCTTAGCCCCTGCCATGCCGGGGACGAGGACTACAGAAAAAACCAGGAGGAGAACTAATAGCAACTTCACTGTGGTATCTCCTCCTTTTTCATTCGGGCAAGTAACGAAATCGCATCTTGTCCCACACCGATAACAAGCACCTGATCCCTGATCTCCACTACGGAGATGAATTTCTTGTACCCGAGAGGTATCGTCTCGACCCTCCTGAGCCCGTAAGTAGCACCCTTTGAGTTCCAGCTTCCTTTGTATTTCCCCATCACTTTGTAAAGAATTCCGAGGCAACCGAGCAATCCAAGCAGGACCAGGAGTACCTTTATGACCTCACCGTACATGCCTTCAATCATGCTAACTTCTGAACCCTCTCAACGGGCGCGACGATCTTGGCAACACGAACCCCCAGTCTTTCGTTGACCACAACTACTTCGCCTTTTCCCAGCAACTTGCCGTTGACATAAATGTCGACGGATTCACCTGCTGATTTCTTCAGCTCAACGATAGAACCCTTGCTCAAGGAGAGAAGTTCTCCTATGGTCATCTTGGTGCGGCCGATCTCGATAGAGATGTCTATTGGCACATCGA
>Ga0335070_10001191_pt1 | contig 29828 bp, 39 predicted proteins | sample Lox_Sample_13_FD_206722 | JGI IMG/M metagenome (GOLD analysis project Ga0335070, IMG submission 206722) | Soil microbial communities from Loxahatchee National Wildlife Refuge, Florida, United States - Lox_Sample_1.3 | ecosystem: Environmental > Terrestrial > Soil > Wetlands | place: USA...
TGCATCGATCTTGACGTTTCCGATTATGACCACCCTGCTCACAAGCCGTACCGGCACACGCTGGCCTGACCGGTCCATCTGCTTTATCCAGACAGACGGTCCGTCTCTCATTACCCTCACTCCCTTGTATTCACTCAGGTAAAGGGTCCTGCCCATCCATGATCCTCCTTGCGAGATTCCTCACCTCTTCTACCCACTGGGGTCTCATCCCTCTCGCCCACTCTTCATATGCCGGGTAGAACCTCCTTCGGCTCCCTTTCTTGAGGTAGCAGCCCGGCCTCTCATCATCTTCAGCAAAATCCCTGGCAGTGAGGTGTCTTGTCCTGAACAGCTCGTAAACGAACGTGTCGACATCGGGCCTGTAAGGCTCCACAAGGTCGCACGCGAGGGACTCCCTGCCGTAGTCGAACTGATGATAAAAGCCGATGGTCGGGTCGAGGCCGATGCTCTCTATCTCTCTCACCATCTCGTAATGGAGCAGGGTGTAACAGAGTGAAAGCACCGCGTTCACAGGGTCTTCAGGAGGCCTCCTGTTCCTCCGCTCAAACTCCAGAGACTCAGGGAACATCGTTACGTAAGCTGAAAAGTATGAAGCTGCTGCTCCCCCTTCGAGGCCCCTCAGTGTCTCGATCTCCTGTGCCTGTCCTGAAAGTGTCTCGATGATGCCTGCCAGGGTATCAGCTGCCGAGGCGAGTCTCAGCCCCAGGTCGGGTCTCTCCGTCTTGATATGAGCAAGGAAATTCCGCTGTTTCAGGACCTTTCAGACCACGATATCCCTGGAAATCTCAGCACCAAATCCGGCAAGAGACTTTTCGTACTGCTTCAAGCGGAGGAGGCCGTTGTTATGGAGCCTTCCGTGGAGCATGCCGCAGAACCTCAGACGCTTTCCGGAAAGAAAGACCACCGTCACGTTTTCGTCTGCGAGCCTGTGAAGTACGGGCGTCTCGAATGAGACATTGCCGATAACCACAACCCTCTTGAGAGGATTGATAGGCACAACCCCCTCCCTGTCGCCACTTGCATAAAAAGCGATGGCGCCGCCGTCGAACTTGATATGGAGATCCCGTCTGTCTATGTAGAGCGTTCCCATGGCGTCATCCTATGTAAAAATAAGAGGGGTCTTTGGGGTTGAGGGCAATACCCAGGACGTGGGGCCTGGATCTTGCGTCCATCTGGAAGATATGGACTCTGTCCTCAAGCCCGAAGATCATCCTCTTGAGTTTGCTCGTGACAAACTTCACTTCACCTTCCGTCAGAAAGCACTCATAGACCGACTTCTGCCCGCCGGTGCTGTAGCCCTTGAGGAATTCCCGCACGTTCCTCAGCCTCTTCTCGCTCGTGATGTCATAGGCGATGATGTAGAGCGTCCTTCCCATAAGAAAAGGATAAAAGGGATTGGACCGTCTTGTCACGAAAAGAAATATTGCGACAATATTTCTTTTCCCAGAGTTGTCAAAGAACGAACAAACTACAGGGTGAATACTTTCAGATTGACCACACTGCTTATCCGGTCAAAATCTGCATCGCTGTGCAGAAGATAGACATCATTTTCGATTGCCGTCTGCGCAATCAAGCAGTCAATGGTGCTTGCGACTGTAATCCCCCGTTTCCTGCACTTAAAGTATATTCTTGCGGCGGATGCAAACGATTCCCTCTTGTCTTTCAAATCATAAAATCTCTGCGTATCGAGATACTTCTTGACCTTTGCAAAGTCCTTTTCCGACATGACGCCCTGGAGAACCTCCTGATAAACGAACGCATTGATCCCAAAGGGGATGGCGCTGTCGAGGACGTATTGAAACCTTTCGACGGCATCGTTCCGGTCGCCGTGCAGATAGCCGATCATGACCGACGTATCTACGAGAACCATCAAAGGCCTCTCCTCAATGACTTATAATCGTAGTCGTGTCTGAACCCGATCTTTCCTCTCAGGGCCCTGAGGTCGAGCCTCTCCTTCGCGGAGATCAATTCCCTCAGCGCTTCATCCACAAGCTCCCTCTTCGTTCTCGCCTTTGAGTAACGGAAGGCCTTCTTCAGTATCTTGTCATCAATGACGATATTCGTCCGCATATTATACACCTCCCTATACACACAGTATAACACATCGCCTCAGTCCGGACTATGATCGAAAATAACCACATCCCCCGTCACCGGGCTCCGGTATATCAGCTTTCGCGCCTTGCCATGCAGGGCATGGGCGATCTTCAAGTAGAGCCATACCGGACCCGCGCCCGTGAGAACAACGTCGTTCCCCTCACCGGCAAGGGCCTTGGCCTTCCGGACGTAGGCATCGAGAGCGGAGAGCCTGGCCGTATCCTTGTAAAAGGACTCAAGATCGAGAATAATCTGTCTCATACAATCCCTTGAAACCTCGCCGTCAATCTTTCCCGTATATTTCTGACTTCATCAATCGCAAGTATCTCGACGTCATAATCCTTAGCCCTATTTCTCAAGCTTTCTTTCATTTCCTTCTGGGTTGTACATATCATCGCGCGCTTATTGCCTTTCCCCAGTAAAGTTGATATCGCCCCTTTCTTATAAATTTCATCACGAACGATGTTCTGTTCTGACTTCTCACCGAGAGTTTTGCACTCTATGTGATAGAAAGCATTTTCCTTCACAAAAGCGATATCGAGTTCACTGTCGGACCCGTAAATACTTTTCAGCTGAACTTTGATCAAGCCATCATCGAGTATTTTTTCTGCAACGAGGTCATCAACAACTGTAAATACATATTCTTCCAGCCAGCCCCCCGTGACATATCCTATTTCGTCCTTGGTCATCATCTTCGACACCGACGAACCACCATGACTGAAAGCAAGCCTTTCCAGCAGTTCTTTTTCCTCGTGTGAGAACGCCCTGTTGAATTCCCCGGAGAAGTGGAATCTCGCCTCGTTTCTTTTGTTGCCGATATTCTTGTACAGGAAACCGAGCAGTCCCTTTAACCGTTCATAGTTGCTCAGAATCCATACTGAGGTCTCCACTCTTTTTCGCGATACCTGAGCGTTTCTTGCCAGATGTTTTTCATTATGTATGGTAAAACCGTAACAGGCCAGGTAACCCCTCAGGTTCAACCTTTCCCTAATAGGTATAACTTTAAACGGTTTTCTTCTCGGATAAACCTGAACGAAGTCGCTTTTGCCGAGAGCCATATAGCCGATAGATACCTTTTGGCCTATATTTGTGAAAACCTCAAAAGCGCCGAGCGCCATTATCTTGTTTCCTCCGGTAATATTAACGACGTAGTTGGCCTCATCCTCTTCCGAATCGACCATCCGCTCGATTCTTTCGATACAGTCCATAAGAGAATCCTGATCAACTTTCTCAACCCTTGTATTCTCGGGGTTCAGATTATGCCCTCCCATGAGGGCATAGCGGATGCTATGCTCGCGAAAAGCGGTCAGGAGCTTTGAGAGAGCGAGTTTGAAGTCCATGGATTTTATTGAATTATCTCAAGCATCGCCCAGCCGAAGGGAATGGGGTTATTGTTTTTCACCCAAACCCTTCTCGACTTAGGCGCAATGTCGTTGCCTCTATTGAGCCCTGCATAATTGCGAACCTTCTTTCTCAAATTGTCATCCAGAAGCATAGCTATAGTTGTGGATACCATTCCTGAGCCAAAGCCGATTCTGAAACTGGAGGTATTATTTTTATACCAGCTTTCCAATCCATGTCCTCTTGAAAACTGCTTTTCAAAATCAAAAACATCGCCTGACCATTTAGTGATATTATCAAACACGGCCTTTAGACTATCCGGAAGTTGAAGGTTCTGGTTGTATCTCTTAAAATCCTCAAAGAGTCCTTTATCCCATACTGCCTCAAAATCAAAAAATGTATTTTCCGCTACGCACTCAACCCATAAAGCAGTGTTCTGTCCTGAAATACTCTTTCTTGTATGTCCATGTGTTTTCTTTCTTAAGAATGTTTGCAGGGGTAAGAACTGTCTCAATATTATTTGATGAGTAGGCGTCAGATATATGAAGCATCCTCAGCCAGTCAGTATTGGGACAGCGTGTTTTTGCTTTCCGGTTGCTATCGATTCTTTCTAATACAAAATCTTCGAGCCATTTTTCAAAGCTTTTCGGCATATCTCCCTAACCTCCTAAAAAAATTCACTATTCAAACACCCAAGATTCACAGTCAGCTATTAAATTTTGAATCTTGAATCTTGAATCTTGAATTTCCCCAGCCCCAACCCCGTCCCCTTCCCCACATGCAAAATCTCTCCGGCCTTTATCAGCGGCATGAAAGGCTCCACATTCCCTTCAAAAGAAATCTCCCCCACGAACCCTCCCATCTTCATCCTCGTATCCTGCCTTGCCGAATACCTCTCCCAGTCATACCATTTCAAATTGCAGTCTTTCACCTTCACCAGCTTCGCCGCTTCGATCATCCTCTTAAAATCGATGCCCAAAGGATCGACCCCGCAATGAAAATAGCCAAGAAGGGAAAGCCTTCTGAGGATTTGTCGGATCAGCACGTGAAACTCGAGGTCGAGGGTTAGATGCCCGTCATACACAAGTCTCGTGGGAGTAAGGAAGGAAAGCGTCAAGAGTGGGGACAGTCCCTTTTCTACCACCTCACTCCCCGCGGTCGGTAAATCTTGGGACAGTTCCCTTATGCCAAGTTCAACATTCAAAACATATCGCTCAAAGGATTTGAGGGTCTTCGTCTTTGAGTTATAGATTTCACCCTCCCCTGCATCCCCTCCCCTCAAGGGGGGGAAGAAGGGGGGAGACAGAGACCCTGTCAAGAAAGTACTTCCCCCTGCCCTTCCCGAGACCGACCTTCCCCAGTTCGTCAAAGGTATAAATGAAATAGGGAAGGTAATCAATCGCCTTGCCAATCAGGGTAAGCCCAAAAGTAATTCTTTCTCCCTGCGTGTAGGCATGCCTCTTTTCAGGTGGTGGCTCTATGATAAAAGGGTGAGGCGCCGATTTATACTTCCGCATGATTTTGGTGTCCCGGGGTGGTGGTGTTTCAAAAACATAGGAATAGACACACTTCTCTTTAAGGAGGCAGTCGAGGCAATCATTTTTCTTGAGGGCACAGACTACTCTTCTGAAAGCATTTCCGAAGCCGCCCCTCAATGTGGAGCCTTTGTAGGAAGGCAAAAGTATGGTATCTTTCGCTTCCAGGGAAAAGGAAAAGGATTGATACTCGATAAGCAAGCACCCTCCGGACCGTCTTTCTCGTTATCTTTCGGGAATGTTATCACATTTCAGGTCCCTTGTCCAGAATTCGTAAACGGATTGGACGGGCGTCCGGCAGCGAAGGCCTGCGAGAGCCCTCTTGAGTCTTGCCCCCCGGGGACCAGCCGAGGTTAGTCTTCTATGACAATCGCAACCTCTTCCACGCGAGCCTCCTTGATGAGAAAGCCCTTGACAACAGCCATGTCTTCGGCAAGGCTGACGATGACATAGTCACAGTCATCATAATAGGCGAGGCTCACGTCCTTATTGGAAGGGAATGGGGCGGAAGCAGGATGGGAATGGAAGATGGCAACCATGGCGAGGTCCTTCTCCCTCATATCCTTCATGGCCTTGAATTGTTCGGAGGGGTCCATCAAATAACTGACGGGGGAGTTCTCGATATTGGTCATGGGGTAGAGGGCCGAGACCTTGTTGCCCTTGCCGGCAAGAATGCCGCACGACTCATTCGGGTATCCCCGCCGGCAATGGGCGATCATCTCATCAAAGATCCTGGCGGGGACTCTTATCTCAGACATTTCCTTGGCCGGCCCTCAGAGTATGCAGTAGTCAGCCTCGTAATCCCGGAGCTCTGTGATGGTCGGGTTGTCTCCGCAGACCGGACAATCGGGGTTCTTCGGCACCCTGACACGTCTGAATGTCGTCTTCAGGGCATCGTATATCAGGAGGGTGTTCTTCAGGATTTCACCCTTGCCGAGAATCAGTTTGAAGACCTCGATGGCCTGAAGGGAACCGACAACGCCCGGTATGGCGCCGATGACACCGGCTTCCTGGCATGTCGGAACGAGGCCTGCCGGCGGCATGTCCTCGAAGAGACAGCGGTAACAGTGCCCTTCTCCGGGGACAATCGTGGTGACCTGGCCTTCAAATTTGAGGATCGCACCGCTCACGAGGGGCTTCCTCAGAAAAACGCAGGCATCGTTCACAAGGTACCGCGTAGGGAAATTATCACTGCCGTCCACCACCACATCATAGTCCCTGATGAGATCAAGGATATTGTCCTTGCTTATCCTCTCCTGCATCCCGATCACCTTCACATCAGGATTGAGCGCCTCGAACGCAGCCCTCGCTGACTCGACCTTGGGAAGGCCGATGGTCTTCGTGCTGTGGGCGATCTGCCTCTGGAGATTGCTCATCTCCACGGTGTCGTTATCAATGATGCCGATGGTGCCGATACCTGCTGCAGCCAAATAATATCCCACAGGACAGCCGAGGCCGCCTGCTCCGATAAGAAAGACCTTTGCCTTCAGGAGCTTCTTCTGTCCCTTGCCCCCAACTTCGGGTAGGATGATATGCCTGCTGTATCTCTGGAGTTGGTCTTCGGTGAATTCCATTATTCCTTCTCCTTCCTGATCTGGAGTATCCAATCGGTATCATTGATCTTCTCCACCTTCAGGACCTTTTGTCCATGGTCTTCCATTGATTTTGGGATGCTCCTTGAGGCCTCCTCGTAATCGAGGAGTATCTCCAAAACCTGACCGACCTCCATGTCCTCGATGGCGATCTTTGATTTTACAAAGGTATAAGGACAGGTGAGCCCCTTTATGTTGATCGACTTGTCCGGTTTTATCCCTTCCATCCCCTCACCTCCAAAACAGTGATTAACCTTCGGCCTTCTTCTCTATCCTTCCTTGCCCTCGACCCTGATGAAGTGGGTCTTGTCAGCCACAACAGGGAGGTGGTCAATCGCTTCGATTGCCCTGAGAACGTCTCGTTCCCTTGCCCTGTGAGTCAGGACTACAAGGGGGACGGCTCCGCCAAAACGCCTTCCCTTCTGGATAACCGATGCTATGCTTATATTGTTATCGCCGAGGATACCGGATATCTTCGAAAGCACACCGGGGCTGTCAAAGGCAGAGAATCTGAAGAAATACATGGACTCCACATCTTCCATCTTCCTTATCCTGAGGGGCGACGGCGTCGTCCTGATAAGAGGGACCCTGCCGGTGGAATTGATCTTCATGTTTCGCGCGATGTCGATGATATCGCTCACGATGGCGCTCCCCGTGGGCATATCCCCTGCTCCCCTCCCGTAATAGAGTGTCGATCCCACAGCATCTCCTTCTACGTATATGGCATTGAAGACACCATCAACCTTTGAGATGAGGTAATCAGCCGGGATCATCGTCGGATGGACCCTCAGTTCGACCTCACCGTCCACTGCCTTGGCTATGGTGAGGAGCTTTATCTTGTAACCAAGTTCCGAAGCAAATTCGATGTCCTGCGGCGTAATTTTCGTGATCCCTTCTCGGTAGACGTCCTTGTAGGCAAGGGGGATATTGTACGCCAATGATGCGAGTATGGTGAGCTTATGAGCAGAATCTATGCCCTCCACATCAAAGGTCGGGTCTGCCTCTGCGTACCCGAGTTTCTGTGCTTCCTTGAGGGCATGGGAGAATTCGATCCGCTCTTCCGTCATCCTGCTCAGGATATAATTTGAGGTGCCGTTGATTATGCCGTAAACATTCAAAATTCTGTTTGCCACGAGGCCTTCTCTCAAGACCTTGATGATGGGGATCCCGCCTGCGACCGACGCCTCAAATCCCACCTCCACACCCTGCTTCTCGGCCTCGCTGAATATCTCGTTCCCTTCGGTAGCAAGGAGGGCCTTGTTCGCCGTGACAACATGTTTCTTGTTCCTTATCGCCCTGAGAATAAAGTCCTTGGCAGGGTGTATGCCGCCGATGAGTTCGACGACAATATCAATTTCAGGGTCATCCAGGATCTCTCCAGCCTTCGTCGTCAGGACGCCTTCAGAGACCTTGATCCCCCTGTCCCTTGTGATATCAAGATCAGATATCCTCTTCAGGATGAGATCAAAGCCAATTCGTTCCCTGATGATGTCACGATTATTCAGAAGGATCTTCGCCGTTCCGCTTCCGACGGTCCCGAAACCTATGATCCCGATGGCTATGTTGCCTCCTGTCAAGATACCTCTCCCTGTGTTATATAAGCGGAATGCTCTATTATGCGCTAAAGACCCGCGTTACTTCAATACCGATAACGCAGATTAAACCCGAGTTCCGTGACGAGAAGACGTAACTCTCTACACCCTGATCCTTTGACTTTGTGGTCATTGTAGTGTATTGTAATACAGGAGATGAATGATGAGAACAGTATTGTCAGTCAGTCTTCCGGAAAACATGTCTGAAGAACTCGACAGACTTGCAAAAACTACTGGCCGCAATAAGAGCGACATCGTGAAGGAAGCCCTGGGCTTGTTTCTGTGGGAGACGAAGCTCCGGGCTGTCCAGAAACGGCTCGGCCCCAAGGCGAAGAGGGTTGGGATCGTCAGCGAGGAAGACGTGTTCAAAGCGATCTCATGATCGCGGTCTTTGACACCAATGTCCTTATCGCCACGCTGATCACCGAGGGCATCTGCGCGAAACTGCTGCACCGGGCGCGCGCCGGAGAATTCTCCCTTGTCTCATGTCCTTTTATCATGAAGGAAGTCCGGCGTATCCTGTCGAGGAAATTTCGCCTTGGAGATGAAGAAACAGCATCGGCAATGGAGCCCGTCACCGAGGCGGTCGACCGGATCATCGAGCATACCCTGAATGTCAAAGGTGTCTGCCGGGACGCTGATGATGACAACATTCTTGCTTGTGCGCTGGCTGCAGAAGCGGAGTATCTGGTTACGGGAGATGCGGACCTCCTGGAGCTCAAGAGGCATAAGGTCGTCAGGATCATCACCCCACGGGATTTTGAGGCGATGTTTTTATAGTAAGTCCGGCACAGGGGCTGCTTCAAGCATGTTGCTCCCATCCCCTGCCGCCGGCTTTCCTGTTCTCTTCGCAACAAGGCATATTACCTATCGAGTCAGAGCCGCCTTCGGGCGGATATACCGAGAATAAAGAGAACGGTTCTGTTTAAGTGGTAAGAGAGACAACAATTGACGAAGGAGAAATAAACAGAACCGTCCCCTTTATTTTTATTTATGTTGAGGTTATTGAACCCACCTGGTTCAGGGAAAGACTGAGAAAAGAATTTGCGGAGGCAGTGCAAATTCATTCATACAGACAAGGGCACGGCTTGAGACCGCTTACAGGAAGGGCTGATGGGGGCTAGAGAAGAACAGTATTTAGAGAGCGCATCTAATGAAGATAATCATCCATCGTGGCACTAAAGAGATTGGCGGTACGTGTATTCAGCTTTCGACTGATAGGACGACGATACTGCTCGATTTGGGGCTTCCCCTAAGGAAAGACAGCAAAGCCCTTAACCTTTCAGGAATAAAGAAAGATGCAGTTCTGATAAGCCACCCTCATGCCGACCATTACGGGCTGATAGACACGCTGGAAGAAAACGTGCCGGTCTATATTGGTGAACTCGGGAAAAAGCTGATCGACGCAACAAGAATCCTGCTCAGCAAGGAACTTCAGAAGAACGATTTTCACCATTTCAAGTCCTGGGAGCCTTTTACTATTGGAGATTTTATCATAACTCCCTATCTTGTTGACCATTCCGCTTGCGACGCTTATGCCTTTCTGATCGAAGCTGATGACAAGCGGGTGTTTTACAGTGGCGATTTCCGAGGGCATGGAAGAAAGTCAGTGCTCTTTAGAAGAATAATCGAGAACCCACCGAGGGATATCGATCTGCTTTTCATGGAAGGCTCCATGCTCGGACGTAACAACGACGATTACCCCGACGAGAAATCTGTAGAGAAAAAAATCTTTGAGATTATCAAAGACCAGAAAAACATAACCTTCCTGATTTGCTCCTCCCAGAATATCGACCGCATTGTTTCCGCCTTCAAAGCCTGCCTGAAAGCTCGGAAAACCCTTGTCCTTGATTTTTATACAGCATGGGTATTAGAGCTGCTCAAGAACGCTGGCTTGAATGTACCGGCGATGGATTGGAACAACATCAGAGTCTTTGCCGAATATGGGCAGGATAAAAAGGTTAAGGCCAGCCCAGAGTATTTCGGAGACTTCAGGCAACGGGTTTATACCAAATATCGTATTAGGAAAGAGGCACTTTATGATCACCCGGAACGATATGTTTGTGTCTCTAAGATGTCAAGGTTCAGGATTGTTAATACATATAAGAAGGAAAAACCCGTCAATGTTATCTATTCTCAATGGAAAGGCTATCTTGACGATCCGGAACATCAGTCATTCGGATCAAAACAGATCGCCGACTATCGTGCCGATCCTATGGTCAATTTTACATATGCCCACACCAGCGGGCATGCTCCTGTTCACGATCTGCAATTATTCGCAAAGGCAATAAATGCTAAAATGGTCATTCCGATCCATACAGAGTTCGGAGACAATTTCAAACAATATTTCAGTAACATTGTAATCATTAGCGACCTGGAAGTATACTTTTTGTGAGAAGGAGGCGTAACGATGCTGGGAGATAAACATATAAGAAATGCAGAGATGGCTTCAGAAGTTTGGCTCAATCTTGAACCAAGTCAGAGGGACTCATTAAGAAAGTATTTTCACTTAAGACCAACAAGCTCAGGTGTTACAATTATATACACACTCCCGATCGCGCCGATGAGAGGGGTTGGCACGCGAACTCGTGATGAGTTGAGGGAGAGCTTACACAGGCTTTATGTTGAATTCCCCAAATTTACCTCAACTGATGATGAAAAGAGTCGTGAGGTACTCAAGAAACTTGACTTTAAAGCAAGAAAATGTGATCACCCTGAATTATTAGAAGAATATACGCAAGCGACTCTTATTAATACAATGGAGGACAATAAGACTTTGGAAAGTATCGTTAACAGTAGTGGACCCATAAAGTTCATAGCTTCGGAGTTGATTTTTGAGAACGGTCCAAACAGGATTGATATTGTTGGCTATGATAGCAAAGATCTGTACTTTTTTGAATTGAAAAAGGATAGGACCTCTAAAATAAAGCAACTAGTTGACTATGTGAAATATTACAAGAAGAATGAAGTTCTTGGCAGGCTTTTATCGGTATACCCAATTACTAGCGTAGAGAAATACGACGCTATAAAGCCTATAATGGTAATGAGATACGCTGAGAATTCTAGCAGTAACAAACGTTGGACTGACTTAGCCAATAAAGGGAAGATACAAATTATATTCTATAAGCCTTCCTACACTTTTGAATGATAATATAAGCGGCATCTTGATGCCTGCCATTAGCGATGTTTTTTGATCCTTCCCACCAATATCGTGTTATCAAAAAAAAATAAAGGGGACGGTTCTCTTTAAGTGCTAAGAGAACCAAGGTATCAATTAATCGGTAAATAGCCTAAACAAATCCTACGGATAGCTGATAAAGGTGGTGGAATAAATGAAAACATACATGTACTCTCAAGCACGGGGAAAGTTAGCAGACATCCTTGAGGAATCAAAAAAGCAGGAAATTGTTATTCGTCGCCGAAAAGGAGATATGTTTTCTATTGTTCCGAAAGCTCCTGTTCGCCGCTCGCCATTTGATGTATCTGGGTTAAGAAAGAATATTTCACGCAAGGAAATAATAGAGGCGATTCATGAATCTCGAAAAAGGGCATAACGCCTCCTTATTTACTCCGGCAATTGAATATATGAAACGTATTGTGGTTTATCATTCCGGCTTGTCCGGAATCTTTGTTTTTTCAGAAGGGTTCCCGACGCGCTCCGCTCGCGGGAATGACGGCTTTTGAAGTGTTTGCTTGCCGCGGGCAATAGATCACCTATCAGCGAGAACAACTCAGCGGACAAGATTCTTCCACCAGTCAGATAGCATTCCGCTCTGCCAAAGATAGATAACTCCGAAGATGGCGATGACTGCCGCTCCCGCGACAACAAGGAGCGTCCTCCGTTCAGCAGTCAACCAATGACCTTGAGTTGTCTCATCACTGCTGCAATTTCTTGCCTTATGTCCGGCTGTCCTTTTTATCGTCTTTTTCTCTGCTGTCCCAAGTCTCTTCTTGCCGATTTCAAGGTATTCAGCCTTCTTAAAGGCCTTGTAGGTAACTTCGACATCCCTTGTCTGAGACTCGGTCTCCGAAGGGCATTGATTACAGGGTTTCTTCTCTGTCATACCGGTATCATACTTCTGACACTGTTCCAGTGCCTAACCCTCAGATAATGAGCGATGTTAATCAATTCTCTCCAACGGGGTCCGCCCAAGCAGGGCCTAAGCGATTCCAAGGCATGCCCTTCAGATCCTCCGTTTTGTCTCGAAGCCCTTTGTCTTTAACTCCGAAACAATCTCATCGAAAAAGAGCTTCCCCCTCGTCTCGAGCGTAACAATGACACGCGTCTTTCCCACGGGAAGATCACTTGCAAGCCTGTCATGAACAACATCCAGGATATTGCCCCGATGGGAGGCGATAACCCCCGTCAGGGAGTGGAGGCTTCCCGGCGTATCGTCAACGGTCACCTCGAAAACACCGACTCTGCCCGTTGCGTTGAGACCTTTATGGATTATCCTGTCTATAAGGGTGAAGTCGATGTTCCCGCCGCTGACGACAAGAACAACCTTCTTGCCCCTGAATCGTTCCCTGTTCTCGAGAAGGGCGGCAAGGGGGACCGCGCCCGCCCCCTCAACAACGAGCTTTTTCCGTTCAAGAAACAGGAGGATCGCCATAGCAATAGAATCTTCTTTCACCACGACCATGTCATCCACATATCGGCTCATGATCCTGAACGTCCTTTCACCTATCCTCCCTACCGCAATTCCATCAGCAAGTGTGGGCCGGGGAGGGCTCTCCCGTATCTCCTTCTCCCTGAAGGAGACATACGCAGACAACGCTGATTCCGTCTGTACGCCGATCACCTCAGTCTTTGGCGACAGGGACTTAAAGGCTATTGCAACCCCAGAAACCAGCCCTCCCCCTCCGACGGGAACGAGAACCGAATCTATCTCCTTCAGTTCCTCCATAATCTCCATACCGACCGTCCCCTGCCCGGCGATGACGAGATCATCATCAAATGCATGAACGAAGGTATAGTCTCGCCGGGACAGGGCATACCTGAGGGCGTCGTCAAAGTTTTCGCCGTAAAGCACAACCTCTGCCCCATATCCCTTTGTTGCCTCCTCTTTGACGATGGGGGTGGTCACGGGCATGACAATCTCTGCCTTTATCCCCAGTCCTGCAGCGGCAAAGGCAACACCCTGTGCATGATTACCCATGGACGCTGCGATCACCTTCTGACCCTGGAGAAAACGCATCTTGTTAAATGCCCCCCTTGCCTTGAACGATCCTGTCTTCTGGAGGTTTTCTGCCTTGAGATACACCTCGGCAGTCGTCATTCTGCTGAGAGAGATTGAATAGATCAGGGGTGTCTTGTGGACAAAGGTCCTGAGATGCTCCTGCGCCTCCACAATGTCTTTTATCTCAACCACTGAATCACCTCTTTGTCATTCTTGCGCGGCAACATGCACCAGACAGAGAAAGCCTTTCTTCTTATAAAAAGATCATTCCTCTTTTTGACATCACATTATATTATAAAATGAAAAAGGCTATGCTGTCATGATTGGGGGTTCACAGGGAAAGATCTCGTCCTATGGCGGCGCCTCCATCCGGAAATGAGCAACGCGGATTTAGGGGGGAGACAAAGAAGACCTTGCGGGAAGCTCAATATTCATGTCCTTTCTGCAAGGTCTTCATAAAGAGTGCCACTTACGTAACTATTGAATTATGATGTCATTTGCCTTTCTTTTCACCTGCTGCCCGCATTTCAGCCGCCATTTCCTTTATCTCCGTTAAGCTCCTCTGCATTTCGCTCCATCCATACCACAGCGCATAATCAGGATTTGCATGGAATGTCCCCTGGAATGTCCTCATCCTATGTTCGAGGTACATAACAAAGAGCTTCTGCTCAACAACCGTTGGCGCATCGTGGAAGGTGAGCAGATCAGGGAAGGGATAAGCGTAGGTTTTCGGTTGTTTGAGAACGCCGTCTTTATACAGGTCTGCAACGGTAAGAATCGCCTCGGCCATGAGGCGGTCGGCCGCCTTGATCATCTGATCGCCCTTCTCCAGTTCTGCCTTCGCAAAGTTGACGGAGTGACACTGATGGCATGTGTTGATCATCTTGTCACGGTCCTTCTGCCATTCTTCCTGGGTCAGTCTGGCAAGGTCCGCAGCTTTCACCACATCAAGCCTCGCAGTCGGTTTCCCGTCAGGAGCCAGTACCCCCAGCGCTTGCAGGATTGTTGCGCGGTCTGCTGCCCACTGTTTGTCCCCCGGCAAGGGAAGGCGGACGGCAAGGAATCCCCAGGCGGCCCTCACGGCATGATTCCCCTCCTGCATATGACAGGTCTGGCAGGTAGGCGCCGCAACATCATCAGGCAATACCTTGTTTTGCTTGAGTAAGAATCTTACCCCGTGTTTTGAGCTTGAATACATCTCCCACTGCGGGTGATCGAACCCCATATGACAGGTCGAGCAGGCCTGCGGCTGCCTTGCTTCCTGCACGGAAAAGGTATGCCGCGTATGGCAAGAGTCGCAGGAGGCATTGCCAAAAATCTGGCCGCTCTTCTTCAGGTCCTTTATCTCTGTCTCACTCTTCATTCCTATCTTATGGCAGGCTCCGCATCCCTTCATTCCCTCTATGAGCGCCATTGGCTGCCAATGTATCGTCGGCATCGCATTCATGGATGCCCACCCGAATGCGTGCTTACCTCCCTTGTATTGATTGACCTGCTTTTCATGGCACTTGGCACAGATATCAGGTGTCGGAATCTGAACGTTTGCCACATCCTGGCTGGTCGTATGTTTGTCTCCGTGGCACGAAGGACAGCCAATGCCGTTCTTGCTATGTTTGCTTATTTGCCAGTCTGAGACGGCCTTCGGAGTGACTTGTTTGTGACAATCCTCGCAGTTTTGGGCTGAGGCAGAGACGGCAAATACCAAGATCACTCCAACAAGTAATGAAATCCTTGAAACCATCGCAAGCATGATTAGCCTCCTATCTAAAATGTTCCAGTCATCAGGCAACTACCGTCTTCACTCCCTCCTTTCCTGCTTATTCGAAATTCGACTCGTAAGAATCAACGCTGTTACCTTCTTGAACCCTCCCCAAAAAGCTTACTTAAAGCCTATCACGTCTAACGTATTTGTCAAGTTATAGCGTCATAAATAATGGCGTATTTCAACCATGCATTGCAGCCATTTATGCCGCTTTCCAAATATGCGATGCGCATATTTCAAGGACGCTATGTATAGAATTATTAGGTTTTCTCTCTATGTACAAAAGTGAAGGGCGCTTAAGGTATCGAAACAGAACAAGAAGAAATCACTGGGCATGGCTCATCACCAGTGCCGTCCATGTGATGCGGAATTTCAGAAAACGAGGTTATAATAAAGAAAGCCTAGTTGGAGGTTATATGAAAAAAATAAACTGCTGGGAATTCATGGGGTGCGGAAGGGAACCGGGAGGCAGGCAAGCCGACGAACTCGGAGTGTGTCCCGCCGCTGATGATAAACGGTATGACGGTATTCAGGGCGGGAAGAATGCCGGGAGGGTCTGTTGGGTTGTGGTGGGGACCATGTGCAACGGCGAGGTGAAAGGCACCTTTGCGAAGAAATATCAGGACTGTAAGAAATGTGAGTTCTACAAAAAAGTCAGGGAGGAGGAATCAATCCTGCATAAACTTTCCCCGAAAGATTAGTGTAGCGCGGCCAACGCTTCTTTACATATGTTTTGAGTGCATTTCCTGTCATTGTCCCGAAGGCGGGAATCCAGGCTCCCTTGTTTTCCGAAGAAAATGGATTCCCGATTACTACCTCGGGAATGACGTGCAAGAAACTTTGCGACCTTTCTCATGTAAAGGGATTTCTGACTCACTACACCAGGAACAGTCATTCTGATTTTCCCGCGCGCCTCAGTTCATCCAACGAGGCACATCACATCATCGAAGGCATTCTTGAGTTACGCCCGTTCAATTCCATACTTCTATGTCCGCAACTGGAGCATGCACTCTGTCTCCTCCTCGATACTGTTCCAGACAATCCTTTCTGCCTCGAGCCAGTTGTCAAGGTCATGCCCCTCGGCCTTCCCACTTTCGACGTAGAGCTTCAGAGCCACTTCTTCTACTAAGTCCACGGTAATCATCACTCTAACCTCCTTGCTTTGTCGGTTTTCTCTTTCCGGACTTATCCCGACTTAAGTGTAGTCTTTCTCACGCCAGGTTATTCCGCAGATCTCATTCTCCGCAGGATCTCTTAGAGGCTCCCGACAGAGGACTCATCATTTCCCTCGTCATCGGCAACGCCGAGTACCTAGCAAACTTCTGGCACTCAAACCCGGTCTTCATGCAAAAGCTTACACCACTGTCATTGCACCGTATGCAGGGCGGCTTGCGCCCCTGGATGCCTGTCACGATGGAACGGTACTCTCGCGGACTCATTGATTCCTCCTAAAAACACAGTCCGAGCCCCCACCGCTCTCCTTACGCGGGCAAAAGATGGAAATCTCTCTTTTATGAGGGCTGTAGGTAAAACACCCGGTCTGAGAACATCTCAATCTCATCGCACGCTTTATCCACAAATGTGGGGAGCCATCCGGACCAAGGCGATGAGAACTTTCCTGATGTTCTTCTTCTCCATAGATTGCCTCCTTGTTGCGCGGAGCGATACATGATCCTCAATTCTTGACTCTATTCTAGTTCAGCGTTCCTGACCAAAAGCTGACGGGAAGATTACCGAAAGGTAATATTGCATAAATTCATAAACTTCAGGGACCGGCATGACGATGGCTGAATGATACGATGGTTAGGGATTCAGCAGTCTGAGTGGGATGGAGGGCAAAAACCGGTGCGCATCTCTGTCATGAGGATCAATGAGAGGCAGATTTCGGCAGGGTGATGGTAAAGGCGCTCCCCTGGTTCAGGCCGCTCGTTACACTGATATCTCCGCCGTGAGCCCTGGCGATTGCCCTGGCAAGGCTGAGACCAAGCCCCGTGCCCTCTTGCGACCTGCTTTGATCACCCCGATAAAAGCGTTCGAAAATGCGGGAGAGGTCAGACGGAGGGATGCCGGTTCCCGTGTCCTTAACCGAAATCACAACCCCTTCCTTGCCATCCTCAGCAACCGAGACCTCTACCGACCCTCCTGGAGGGGTGTACTTGACCGCATTATCCAGGATATTGGACAACATTCTCTGGATCATAGGGCTTTCACCAGCGATAAGGCTCCTGCCAGCAGCGTCGCAGTCCAGGCTCACCCCCTTGTCTTCAGCCACGGGTTCAAACAATTCGCATGCGCCGCGGACTAGTCCGAAGATATCAATCTCCTCATGGGAGAGGCTGCTCAACCCGGATTCTGTCTTGGAGATCATGAGCATGGTGTTTATCATGTCAAGAAGCCGGTCGCATTCCTCAACGGTGCCGGCAGCCATGGACTCAAAGTCACTCAGGGATTTTCCTGTGCTGAGAGTCACCTCAGCGCCTCCGCGGATTCTCGTAATGGGGCTTTTCAGATCATGGGCAATGTTATCGCTCATTTCCCTGAGCTCTGCAAGGAGGATTTGAATACGGTCAAGCATTTCATTGAAGGTGATGGCGAGCTGATCGATTTCATCTCCACCGCCCGTCACCGGAACCCTCTCTTGAAGGACGCCGCTTGATATCTTGCGGGCTGTTCGGGTGACTGCCTCAACGCTGGACACAGCCCGCCTCGCCATAAACCAGCCAACCCCCGCGGCGATGACAATGAGGCAACTCATGGTGAGGGTAAATTTCTCCTTAAACGCATTTAGAAGGTGGGAATAAGTCTCCATAGCCTGTCCGACCTGCAAGATCATGGTCGGGCTAAGCATTGCGTAAAGGATGCGCACTTTGTCCTTACGATGGGGAATCACAGTCGTCTCGAAGACGGGGGCATTACCCTGAAGCAGCTCCTGTATGGCAGCCCTTTCAATGCCGATATCCTGCCAGTAAGAGACGTTCGTAGAAGAATAAACCTGTCCGTCCGGCTGAAGAAGGCGAAAAAATACTTTCTTTACCCCTGCTGCCTGGGCTTCGATAATCGTGGCATTCTCGACGGCGGCGATGCCTTCTTTGCTCAGAAGTACAGAAAACCTGTTCACCTGGCTCAGGAGCTCCTGATCGGTACGTTCGCGGATGACCGACAAGATGAGGGTATAAAATAAAAGAAAGGCAACAAAGGAGGATACCGTAAAGATACCGGCATACCAGATGGTCAGCCGGAACGCAAGGGTACTCCTGAGGTTAAGGAGTTTCCTGAAGCACATATCCCACTCCACGAATGGTACGGATCAGCTTCTTTGCAAAATCCCTGTCAATCTTGTCCCTCAGCCTGCAGATCCTCGCTTCCACCACATTGGTCTGGGGGTCGAAATTGTAATCCCAGACATGCTCCATGATCATGGTCTTGGAAACCACCCTTCCCGAATTCCTCAGAAGATACTCAAGGAGGGAAAACTCCATTGGCTGCAATTCGATCTTCCGGCCCTCCCTGGTCACTTCACGGGTGATGAGATTCATGGACAGATCCCCGACGGTCAGGCGTGTCGGTTCAGCCTGGCCGCTCGCCCTCCTGATTAATGCCTGCAGCCGTGCAAGGAGTTCAGAAAAAGCGAAGGGCTTCGTGATGTAGTCGTCGCTTCCGGCCTGAAGTCCCCTGACACGGTCGTCAACAGCTCCCCTGGCGCTCAGCATGATGACTGGCGTAAGGATACTCTCCGTTCGCATCTTCCTGACGAGAGACAACCCGTCCAGCTTTGGCAACATGATATCAACAATGGCCGCGTCATAGGATTCGGTCATCGCCATGTGAAGGCCATTCTCACCATCCGAAACATGGTCGATCGCGTACCCCACAGCCTTTAGCCCCTTCACGATGAAAGAGGCTATCTTGTTATCGTCCTCAACAAGTAAAACTCGCATACCTAAAAACCCGACGTACAGGAACGAGGCGCCATACACCCACCCAGCTTCTCTTGCATAAATTATTATAGCTCCCTGTCCTTCTCCCTTGTCCAGACGACTTGATCGTAATGGTCGCGATGCCTCCCCCCCTGCGAAGCGTTCGGATCATAATTTGAATCTTCTGAACATATAAAACTTCGGGAAATCAATACCGAGCGTCACCACTGCCGAGAATATCAGAACAGCGGCAACCTGATACGGCGTGAGGGAAGGGACAAAGATACCGTAAACTCCCAACAGGAAGAAGCCGATTATAGTCGCGGCGCTCAGGATACCTAATTCCCTTCCCGGCATTGATGACCAGAAGTGCCTCCGCTCCCTTACGATCAATACCCTGAACTGGCTGTTGAATACCAGATTGAGCATCACCAGGGTGCGGAGTCTTTCCCATTCAAGATGGAAATACTTTACGCCTATCACAATGACGAGCATGCCTTCCACGACCAGGAGCATGCCCGGTACAAGCGATGCCAGCGTGATGTTTTTTACATCCCATGTGTTCGGGTTTGTGGTATGTTCGACATTGTCTGTCGCCAAAGACATGGTGACGAAATCGTTTGCAAAGACGAGGAGCGACATCCCGAGGAGGGAGAGTACAATGTCATGGAGCCAGAAGAAACTCAGGGTCAGGAGACCGACGAATTCGATAACCTTTGTGACCTTATTGATAACCCATGTCAACATCCGTTGATAGGTCTTCCTGCTTATGGTTATCGCATCGATTATGACACCCATGCCAGGCTCCGTCAGGACTACACTCGCAGAGGCCTTTGCCACATCCGTCGCATTGCTCACGGCTATCCCCATCTCAGCCTGTTTCAGTGCAGGCGCATCGTTGACGCCATCTCCCGTCATTCCTACCATGTGACCCCTGGACTGCAGAAGTTTCACGATCTTGTACTTATCCTCGGGATAGATCTCGGCAAACCCGTCGCTTTCTCCGACAATCTTGACCTGCTCATCATCGCTCAAGCCCCCGATGTCCGCGATACGGACAATGTTTCCACCGATCCCCGCCTGAAGGGCTATCTCCTTCGCTATAGCCATGCTGTCGCCCGTCAGCATGATCGGCTTTATTCCCAGCCTTCTTGTCTGTTCTATCATGCCTTTGGAGTCCGGCCTGACTGGATCAGCCAGGGAAAGCAGTCCCGCGAGTTTAAGACTATCCGGGTCGTAGCCTTCTGAACGGGCGACTGCTATCGTTCTGTGCCCCTTCCGGGAAGACTCTTCTACGATGCGCTTTGCCTTCTCGATCTCTTCTTGCTCGATTCCCCGGCACATGGACATGATGATCTGGGCTGCGCCCTTAACAGTCTTAAACTGTTTTGTCTTGACATCGATGATCGCCTCGGTCCTTTTAATCAATGGATTAAACGGGGTATAAGAAATCCTTTTGTAGCCGCTGAGATCGACGTTCATACCTTTGGCATATCCAATGACGGCGAGGTCTATGATGTCCATGCCCTCCTCTTGCGAGGCCAGAGCGGCTGCAGCGACAACATCCTCTTTCGTATATCCGGAGAACGGTATGCTTTCGACAACCGATAAGGTATTCTGGGTTATCGTGCCTGTCTTGTCAAAGCAGAGGACGTCTATTGAGGCGGCGTCCTCGATAGAATCGAGCCTCGTCACTAAAGCCCCCCTTCTTGCGAGCTCCGTTGCACCAACGGACTGGACAATGGTGAGCACAGCCGGAAGGGCCACGGGGACTGCGCCCATAAGGAAGATTACCGCCAGGGTAAGCACGGTAAGAATATGTTCCTCCAGTTTCATGATCGCGCCGTACGCCAAAATCAGCATCAATGCGGCCATACCCAGATACATCATGTATCTGACGATAGCCATCATCACTTCCCCCTGGTGGGACTTCGGTTTTGCTGTTTTGACCAGCTCCGCTGTTCTGCCAAAATATGTGTTTGCGCCGGTATTGACCACCACGCATTTCGCAGCTCCACGCCTGATTACGGAACTCGAATAGATTATGTCTGATTCGCGCGTCTCCGCAGGGAGCGATTCCCCGGTCAGGGCCGATTGATCGACGGAAAGCCCGCCGGTCATGATCTTGGCATCGGCGGGAACAATATCTCCGAGCCCTACGGCGATGGTGTCTCCCGGCACGATCTCTTTCGCCTGTTTCGTAACCCAATCCCCTTGACGCAATACCTTTGCCTTGACCGCCAGTTTTTTCCTGAGGAGTTCGACCGCTTTCTGCGATTCCCGCGTATGCATGTGGCCGATGACTGCATTTACCGTGAGCAACACAAAAATGATACTCCCTTCAAGGTAATGCCTCAGGAGAAATGAAAGTCCCATTGCAAGCTCAAGCAGCCACGGCATGGGTCCCCAGTAGCGGAGAAGAAAATCGAGGAAGGGGCTCTTCTTTTTCTCCGGTATTTCGTTATAGCCGAATATCTCAAGACGTTTCCCGGCGTCGACCTCTGAGAGCCCCTCGTTGGAAGTCTCGAGGATCTTTAGAGACTCTTCAATGGAGAAATTCTTGAATTCAGATGTGTTTCTGACACTTCGATCCATGGAGACAAAGGTTCCTCGTGCTTTTCTTCATGTCGATTGTTCATCATCTGCCGGCGGCATAAGGTAATCTATCCCGATTTTCGTCCTTTCATCAGCAACCACAAAGATGACGATGAACGACCTGCCAAACTTCATCGCTTCGTTCAACAATGCGTCGACGCATACGTATTCCCTTCCCGATTCCCAGTGTACCATCGTCAGGCCACTTTTTATAGTCACGAACCGAGATGAGAGACGTAGCTCACAAGACTTGGGATATCCCCTTTCTTGACAATTTCGGATAAAGAGATATCATATATAGGGACATCACAGGAGAAGTCCCTATAGCGTTTTGTTCAAGGGACTCTATGGTGTCCGAACATTTTATGTCACAATTCCAACTACGAGATGAAGGAGGAAGCATGAAAAGGATTGTCGTGTCTGTTCTTGTCTCCCTGGTTCTCTGTTCTTTTACCGTTGCGGGAATTTCAGCAAAGGAGCCTTCAAAAAGCCGAGGGGAAGAGTTGTTCATGAAACACTGCAGTAAGTGCCATCCCAACGGAAGCAACGTAGTCATCGTCACGAAGACACTCAACCCTAAGGACCGCGAGGCGAATAAGATTAAGACTGAAGAAGACATCATTAAGCTGATGAGAAATCCGGGGCCAGGCATGGTGAAGTTCGGCGAGAACGTCATCTCTGAAAAGGACGCGAAGGCGATTGCTGCCTATATCATGAAGACCTTTAAATAGCTTCGCCCTGCCGTCGTGGCAGTATTATGACGGGGCTGTCGAAGCCTGCCAATCGGGGGGGGGCGGAAAAGACCGCTATCTTCTGAAGTTCTTTGTCCGGAAGATCTTTGTCCCCTTCATCCCAAGGGCATCGTACCTTTCACAGAACAGAGATGGGCCTTGTCAGAATCCCCCGGATTCCGGTTCCTTTTTCACCAAGAGAACCGAACACGGCATCTTCCGGACAAGTTCATCGTTACTTCGTCCGAAAAGAAAGTGCTCCAGATGACTCTCTTCGTGCGCAAGTACAATAATAAGGTCTATCTGTTCTTCCTTCACGGTATTGAAAATTTCCTCTATGGGTTTTCCCTCCTTAATCACCTCCTTTATGTCCATACCCTTCTTTCTTTCCAGATCGATAATGGCATGCAGCTCCCCTTTCGCCTCCTGCAATGCTCTCTTGTACTCTTCTTCCAGAGACGGTATCGGGAGGTTCCATCGTCCGAAAATAAAAGAATCATGGACCACATGGAGCACATAGAGTTCAGCCCCGTATTTTTGGGATAAGGAAATCCCATAATGCACGGCCTTTCTGCAGTACCTCGTCATTCTGCTTACAACAAGAATACGCCTAATGTCTTCCATAGATGTCCCTCCTCCCAGTGACTTGCTTGAAACGCCGTTATCTTCTTACTACGAGGACAGGAACTTTCATGTCCTTGTGGATGATCCCAAAGGTAACGCTTCCGAGGATTGTTGCCTTTATGGTGCTCTTGCCATGAGACCCTATGACGATGAGGTCAGCCTTTGATCTTTCTGCCTCTCTTACAATCGCATCCACCGGATAGCCCGTTCTGACAACCTTCTTTGACGGAACACCGCTTCTCTTACACAGCCTTTCGGCGTCGTCGAGACAGGCCTCGGCAGCCTGCCACAGATAATCTTCGATCGGCTCTATTAGGTGCGTCGGGGCTGCAACAGCAGAGACTAATTGAGAAGCGTAGAGACTCTTGTCTACTACGCTGATCAGCCTTATCGTGGAGCCTGTCTGTTTTGCGAGATCCGCCGCATATCGTACGGCCTTCTTTGCGCTCTCTGAGCCGTCTGTAGGAACAAGTATCTTTGAAATCATGCCTCCTCCTTTCTGTTCACTGAAAAAATACTGCCCCATCTCGATCGAGAGCCGGAAGTTGAACGATGATGAAGTCTTGTCTCCCCGCCGGCTGCCCTTCTTGCCCGCTACTGATTTGAAGGCAACAGGGGAACTGTTCGTGCATCTTCAGGAATCTTTCCCGTCAGGGCATCCAAAAATGAGACGATGTCCTGTACCTGTTCTTTTGAAAGGTCCTTGCCTAACTGGATCTTCCCCATGATCCATACGGCTTCTGTCAGCTTATCGACCGAGCCATCATGGAAGTACGGAGGGGTCATGGCCACGTTCCTCAACACAGGCACTTTAAAGACAAATTTATCGCTCTCGTTTTTTGTGACGGCGTACCTGCCTTCATCCACCTTTTCACTCTTTGTGTATTTCTCATAAGGTTCAAAAAGGCCGAACTTCTGATACATCTGTCCTCCGACATAAGGACTGGAATGACATCCTGCGCAGCCCTGGCCCATAAACGCCTCGAGTCCCTTTTTTTGTTGAGCCGTCATTGCATTCTTGTTGCCTTTGAGAAACCCTTCCAAGGGAGCAGGGGTAATTAATGTCCTCTCAAAGGCTCCGACCGCCTTTGCAAAGTTGTCGATCGTCACCGGCTCCTTGTCCGAAGGAAATGCGGCTTGAAACAGCGTTCTATATTCCTTATAGGACCGGAGGATCTTTTCGGCCGATTCATAGGATGGCATGCCGAAGGAGGGAGGCCCTATGATGGCTTGTTTCGCCTGGTCTTCAACGCTCGTCCGGTTCCCTATCCAGTGCGCAGAGATCTGGCTTGCCGCATTGAAGACCGTGGGGTCGTTTCTCGGGTTTTCCCTGCAATTGTGGCCCACTGATTTTCGCAGCCCGTCGACGGCATAGAGCGCTATAGGATGACATTTTGCACAACTCACCGTTCCGTCGACAGAGATCCTCGGTTCGTAAAAGAGCATCTTGCCGAGTCTAACCTTCTCCGGGGTTATCGGGTTCTCCGCTGACGGCATAGATTCCGGCAAAGGACCGAGGACCTGGGACGCCTTCGCGATCAGGGCCTCGTCGTCAGCGCCAAATGCAGAGCATGATAGAACGAAGAAAAGCATCAAAGGTGTGAATGTCAGGATCCCCTTTTCTTTGAATATCCCGATTATCATAAGGCCTCCTTGTGACGCGAACGATGGTTTCTCTATCTCCAATGTATCACGGAAATGCGTGACCTGCAATGCCTTCCGTGACAAGGTCTTCTTTTCGTCTCTCAAGCAGCATCGTTGTGTACCTCCCTGGTCGGCTGTGCACCGGTTCATCGGGTAAGCTATAATTCCCCTATGCCGCAGATACCAGCCTTTATCGGACAGTTTCCCTATCTTGGACTCCTTCTCCTTCTTGTCCTTGGCGGCATCGGGTTCCCCTTTCCCGAGGATACTACCCTCATCCTCTGCGGATTTCTCATCTTCAATGATGTCATAAAACCCATTCTCGCTCTGCCCGTTGTCTATGTCGGGGTGGTGCTCAGCGATCTCTTCCTCTATTTCGTGGGAAGAAAATATGGGCGGATGATCGTCACCCATAAGCGGTTCCGCAAAATCATATCACGCCAAAAACTCTCGCTCCTTGAGCAAAAATTCAACAGATGGGGAGTTCTTGTCGTATTGGCAGGAAGACATCTCGTCGGACTGCGGGCCCAGATATTCCTTGTCGCAGGGGTGATGAGAATGTCTCCGCTGAAGTTTCTGGCATCCGACGGTCTCTCGGCATCGTTTACTGTCGCATTCATGGTCGGAGCAGGCTACGTCGCCGGTAACAGTTTTCAGATCATAAAAAAGGATATTACCCGGATCGGCCATGTGGCGATCTTTCTCGCGGTAATCTCCCTTGCACTCTATCTTGTCTTCAAATACGTGAGGTCCAGACCGAAAGCATCCCGCTAGACCCTTCTCACAATCAGAACCTGCCTGTTTCGCCTCAAAGGAGATCTCTGGTAAAATACTTTACCATGATAGCCATCGTTGATTACGGAATGGGGAATCTCAGGAGCGTTGAAAAGGGTTTCCTCAAGGTAGGGGTCGACGCCAGGGTGGTCTCTGACCCCTCTTCCATTGATCAATCCGCAGGGATCGTCTTGCCGGGTGTCGGAGCCTTCAGGGATTGCATCAGGAACCTCACCGATGCGAACCTCACTGACTCCATTATCCGGGGCATCAGGAGGGGAAAGCCTTTTCTCGGCATATGCCTTGGACTGCAGGTCCTTTTCAGCGAATCAGAGGAATTCGGTGTCTGTAAAGGCCTCGATCTCTTCAGGGGAAAGGTCGTGAGATTCACGCGGTCCGGTCTGAAGGTCCCTCATATGGGATGGAACAGTCTCACGATCGTGAAGAGGCCTCCTATTTTCGACGGTATCCCTGACAATGCTTATTTTTATTTTGTCCATTCCTTCTACGTGGTCCCCCAGGACAGGGAGATCGTCGCAACTACAACAGATTACGGAGGGGAGTTTACTTCCATGATCTGGAAGGACAATGTCTTCGCAACACAGTTCCACCCTGAAAAGAGTCAAGAGTTGGGGCTGAAGATCCTGAAGGGCTTCGGCGAATTCGTCCGGAAGGCCTAGCCTCTCTTACTTCATATCATTCATCCATCGAGATGCCGGGAGCCGACATCATCCCCTTCCGGCAAGAAGTTCCCTCACGGTCTTTCCCAGAAGAGGATGAACCTTTTCAGGCGCTATCTCTGAAAGCGGTTTCAGGACAAAGTTCCTCTCATGGAGGTGAGGATGGGGTATCTTCAAACCTTCTTCATCCATCACGAGGTCGTCATACAGGAGAATGTCCAGGTCTATGACCCGGGGTCCCCATCGGTACGTCTCTTCCCTGCCAATTCTCTTTTCGATGTCTTTGAGGAGCCTCAGCAGGGCCTGCGGCTCCAGGCTCGTCTCTATTTCTGCTGCGGCATTGATGAATCGCGGCTGGTCCTTCACACCCCAAGGCTCGGTCTCATAAAACGCTGAGCACGCCCTGACCGCGATCCCCTCCTCCGACAAGAGGGCGAGGGCGCGAAGGCAGTGCTCTTTTCTCTCGCCGACGTTCGAACCTATGCCGATGTAAGCGGTGGGCATATCAACTGAGTAACGCCGAGCAATGAGGTACTTCGAGGACTTCCCCGAAAGTGACCTCCTACATTGAGCACTCAGCGGCAGCCGGCAACCACCAAAGGTATCACGATACAAGGCTTCTCACCTTGCCTGCCTTGCCGATGAAGATCGTTTTATACAAGCTAGAAGGTCAAGCCTGGTCCGGTTTACAGTGCCTTCTTAATCCGTTCCACTGCCTCTTTGATCCTCTCGACAGGAACAGTCAGGGCAAAGCGCACGTATCCCTCACCGGGCTTTCCAAAACCATTTCCAGGCGTCGCGAGCACGCCCGCCTCCTCAAGGATATGGGAGACAAAACCGGAAGAGTCAAAGTTTGACGGAACCCTAGTCCAGAGATAAAATGTTGCCTCAGGTTTAACAACATGGAAGCCGAGACTCTTCAATCCCCCATAAAGGACGTCCCTCCTAGCCTGATAGGTATCCCGTATCTCCGAAAGGACCTTGTCATCTGTATCAAGGGCCACGATGGCTGTTTCCTGTATCGCCTGGAAGACGCCGGAATCGAGGTTTGTCTTTATCTTGCCGAGCCCTGCGACGACATCGCTGTTACCGACAGCAAAACCGATTCTCCATCCCGTCATGTTATAGGTCTTTGAAAGAGAGTGAAACTCGATACCCACTTCCTTCGAACCTTCAACTTCGAGAAAGCTCACCGGTCGCTTTCCGTCATAATAGATCTCCGAGTAGGCAGCATCGTGGCAGACGATAATGTTATACCTCCGGGCAATAGCTATAACGTCTTCATAGAACTCTCTCTGTGCTACCGCAGAGGTGGGATTATTGGGATAGTTGATGAACATCAATTTTGCCCTTTTCAGCACATCCCCGGGGACCGCTGCGAAGTCGGGGAGGAAGTTGTTCTCCTCGACAAGGGGCAGTATATATCCAATACCCCCGGCAAAGAGGGTCGCCACGGGGTAGACAGGATAACCGGGGGAGGGGACGAGGACAACGTCTCCCGGATTCACAAAGGCAAGGGGGATATGACCGATGCCTTCCTTTGAGCCGATGAGTGAGAGGACCTCTTTCGCAGGATCGAGGGATACGGAGAATCTCCTCCTGTACCAGTTCGCGACAGCCTCGCGGTACGACAACATCCCTTCATACGAAGGGTAACGGTGATGGACAGGCTTTTGGACGGCAGTCTTCATCGCATTCACAACATGCATGGGGGTAGGGATATCCGGGTCTCCGATGCTGAGATCGATGAGATCGACCCCCTTTGCCAGGGTCTCCTGTTTCATCCTGTCGATTGCCGCAAAGAGATAGGGCGGAAGGTTTTTCACCCTGTCAGCAAACTCAAATTTCGCCATAAAGATCCTCTCCTGATAATCTTGTCCTGGAAAACGTCCCGGCTCAGTAGTGTCGAAAACCACAGAGCAGGGAGAGAGCGCTCCGCCTCTGTTAGGAGTCACAGTGAGTCTCTATGTTACTAAATAACCGGGACTTAAGTCTATTTCCCATCTTCTCTGTGACAGAAGAACCACGGGGCAGGCGATTGATAAGGAAATCACTGTCGCGTCACGGCGTTTGATATTTCCTTTTCACAGGGGTAAAATACCCGAAGCTCTCGGTGCTCGTCTATGGTGATACGTTTGTCAGAACGCACCGTGACATTCTTCAGAGCGATGCACCCGATTCGACAGAGCTGGGGATTCATGGATTTGCAGGCATGTTCAATAATCAATACGAGGTTCTCCTATGAACGATGAGGATAAGACGAAGGATGAACTCATAAAGGAGTTGGTGCTTTTGCGCCGGCAACTCGGGGGGTTCAGGGCATTCGAGATAGAGCGCAAACTCGCTGAGGAGGCACTCAGCGAAAGTGAGGAGAAGTTTCGGTCCCTCGTTGAGTCTACGGATGACTCGATATACCTGGTAGACAGAAACTACCGATATCTCTATATGAACAGGAAGCACATGTCACGGATGGGTTTCGGAGGAGAAGAATATATCGGCAGGATGTACGGTGATTTTCACACCGATGAGGAGACAAGAAACTTTGTTGAAGAGATCAGGAGAGTATTTGAAACAGCAGAGCCCGCCCAGCATGAACACAGAAGCAAGAGGGACGACAAGTATTTTCTTCGGACCCTAAGCCCTGTTAAGGGACCCGAGGGGAAAACGATAGCGGTGAGTGTTGTCTCGAAAAACATCACGACCCTGAAGCTCATGGAGGAGGAGAGAGAAAGGCTTATTGCGGAACTCCAGGAAGCCCTCGCAAACATCAAGACACTGAAGGGGCTGATCCCTATTTGTGCCTGGTGCAAAAAAGTCCGCGACGACAAGGGCTATTGGGACGAAATCGAAACCTACGTCAGAAGACATTCCGAAGCTGACTTCACCCACGGCATTTGTGCCACATGTTTGGAAGAACTCGAGGCGAAAGAGAATCGGAAAGATAAGGAAAAGGAATAATTCGTTATAAGAGCGGGGACTTTGTCATTTTGCACGTTTCAAGCCGAGGGCAGCTTCTTCCTTTGCACCGCACTGCCCATAATTGATATACTTCTCAAGAATTACTCAGAGCTGTCGAGAAACATACCGTGTCTTACGAGAATATCAAGGTTATAGCTCATTCAGGATATCGGGGTGACGAAAGCCCGCGAGCTTTTTTCATGCGTGGTGAAAGAATCGCCGTTGTCGAAATCTTGGACATGTGGATCGAAGAAGACGTGTCTGATAAGACGAGAAGGAGATTCTTTATCGTCAAGGGGAATGATAAACACAAGTATAAAATCTATAACGATGAAAAGACGTTGGAGTGGTTCTGTGAAATGAAGGGGAGTCCTTGCTCCCTTAATAAATTTTAATAAATTGCAAACGGAAGGACTTTGCCATTCTGACAGTGTCAGGCCAGGCCTCAAGAACGAATAGGCGTCATTCTTCTGCGAGAGTCCGTCGTGAGGAGAGATTTAGCGCCCACTATGAACGGCATATCAGCTGTAAAAGACAGAACTTAACCTATCAGACAGTGTGCGATCATCGATTGGTTCCATTCGAAAACAGGACCATTTGTGATTTGCGATCCTAGAAACACTCCGATGCACTGTTCCGGAGGGCTATTGCATTGGTAGGGCGGAAAGAACTCGACCGTGAGATCTTGCCTTTCTTGCAGGAAGGACAGGTGGTGACATCGATGCCACAGATCCTCAGCAATTGTTCCTGCCAGGTCTCCGGTTTGTCCTTTTCCCTTGTGACGATTGTGCGACTCTCCAAGAGTTCAC